>Ga0070725_10000432_pt1 | contig 29488 bp, 22 predicted proteins | sample tdDd002_FD_69781 | JGI IMG/M metagenome (GOLD analysis project Ga0070725, IMG submission 69781) | Marine sediment microbial communities from the Atlantic coast under amendment with organic carbon and nitrate - tdDd00.2 | ecosystem: Environmental > Aquatic > Marine > Coastal > Sediment | place... | reverse complement strand
TTCAGAAATCTTCTTTAAATGACTCCCAGGATGAAAATTGAGCAACGTCAGGCCGAGTTGATGGCAACGCTGCATCTCGTCAATAAACGCATCACGAGATTTTTGTAGCTTCTCTTGTTCCGGTGCGCCTAAATTTATTAGATAGGAGTCGTGGGGTAAAATGCTTTCCGCCCCAAAGCCGAGCATTTTACAATTTGCTTTGAACGCGGCAATGGTCTTCGCCTCTAGTGGCTTGGCGACCCACTGACGCTGATTTTTAGTAAATAGTGCAAAAGCGTTTGCCCCAATTTCTCTTGCTCGCATCGGTGCGTTGTCGACCCCACCCGCGGCTGATACATGTGCCCCAATAAGTTTCATTTTGCCTCTGTAAATTGGTTTTGTAATCACTTTCATCTTGCAGGCAAGAAGCAATAACTTACCGCTAAAATGACTCAAATTGCATAGTTTTTGTTGTAAATTTACAACAAAAACCGCTTTAAACTATTTTTTATGGTATCAAATTATTTATGCCCATGCTGTTTTTTAAGTGTTTATTGATTTAGCGCAAGATTTTAAACGCAAAATAATTATGGTTTTTAGTTGTAATTTGACTTAAATCAATATTATTATAATGGACATTCGCTATATAATAGCCACAGCTCAACAATAATTAGAAAATTAACACCACAATAACAGCCACGAATAAGTGGACTAGGAGAAAGTTATGATTCAAGGTATTCAAATCACTAAAGCGGCAAACGATAACCTTCTAAACTCTATCTGGCTTCTTGATAGCGAGAAGAACGAAGCACGTTGTGTTGCAGCATCTGCTGGCTACGAAGCTGACCAAGTGGTTGCGACGGCTGACCTAGGTGAGTACGAAAGCCGTGAAGTTGCGATTGAAACCGCTCCGCGCATTGAAGGTGGCCAACACCTAAACGTTAACGTTCTTAAGCGCGAAACGCTAGAAGACGCAGTTGCTCACCCAGAAAACTACCCACAGCTAACTATCCGTGTTTCTGGTTATGCGGTACGTTTTAACTCGCTGACTCAAGAGCAACAACGTGATGTTATCGCTCGTACTTTCACTGACTCTCTATAAGAGTAGAAGGCACTAGGCAAAGAATACGCAAACGGAGCTCAATGAGCGCCGTTTTTTTATACCATTTATTTCGATTCAAATAACAGATTACCGGCTCACCTGTACCTGTAACCTGTAACCTGTAACCCAACCTACCCCTGCACGCGTCTCAATACCACTTTCAGCGCATCAAAGTCGTTAGCCAGATCTTCCGACAGCAATTCCATTACCGCGTGCTTAGCCAGTGGGCCCGGCAGTTCAATATCACTACCAAGAATCTCGTCCACCACTTCTTTGAATTTAGCAGGATGAGCAGTGCATAAGAACAGGCCTGTTTCACCCTCTTGCAGTTGCTCGCTTAACACGCGATAAGCAATCGCACCATGAGGCTCACACAAGTAACCAAGCTCGTTAAGCTCTTGCACAGACTGAGAACTTTGCTCGTCGGTCACCGCGCCTTTGCCCAGCGTATCTAGCCCCCACCCTTTCAATTGGCAAAGCTCTTCGATACGTGGCCAGTTATTTGGCTGGCTAACATCCATCGCATTCGACGTGGTTGCAATAGTCGGTTTAGGTGCCCACTGCCCAGTTTCTAGGTAGCGTGGCACGGTATCATTGACGTTAGTCGCAGCAATAAAGCGTTTGATAGGTAGGCCTAACGCCTTGGCTAAAAGGCCCGCGGTTAAGTTACCAAAGTTACCACTTGGAACAGATACCACCAGATTTGCTCTTTCTTCCGCGCTCATTTGAGCTGCCGCTTCGAAGTAGTAGCAAATCTGCGCCATTAAGCGGCTAATGTTGATTGAGTTCGCCGAATTTAAGCCGATCTCTTCACGCAGCTCAGCATCATCAAATGCTTGCTTCACCAAAGCCTGGCAAGCATCGAAATCGCCATCAATCGCGACGGTGTGGATGTTCTTGCCTAAGGTACAAAATAGCTTTTCTTGCAACGGGCTGATCTTACCCTTCGGGTACAAGATCACCACGTTGATGTCTTCCATGCCATAAAAGGCATGGGCAACCGCTGCCCCCGTATCACCCGAGGTCGCGGTCAAAATGGTGATTTTGCCACCGTCTGATACCGCCGCTAATGACTGCGCCATAAATCGACCGCCAAAGTCTTTAAAGGCAAGCGTTGGGCCGTGGAACAACTCAAGAGCATAGACCCCTTGTTTGACCGATTTGATCGGGGCAGGAAACTGAAACGCATTGTCGACCAGCTGTTTTACTTGCTCTTTGCTTAACTCGTCACCAATTAATGCCGATAGGATCTTACTGCTACGAGGTACAAAACCTTCTGCGAGTAAGGCGTCAATATCGTCAAACTTTGGCAGCTCAGAAGGGAAAAATAGCCCTTGGTTACGACCTAAGCCCTGACGAACGGCTTGGCCAAAAGAGACTTGTTGTTCATTTTCTTTGATGTTGTACAGCTTCATAGCTCACTTCCTGTTATTTTCGAGCCTTGCTTGTCTAGGTGACAAACATGGACGAATCCTTGTTCATTTTGTACGTAATTCTGCTCAAGCCAGCGCGCCACGCGCTCTGCGACGTCTTTATCTTTACAGATACTAAATAACGTTGGACCGCTACCAGAGATCCCGGTTGCCAGTGCCCCTGCGCTCATGGCGTATTTGCGCGCATCCGCAAACCCTGGCAGCAGTTTCTCACGATACGGTTCTGCGATCACGTCTTTGATCATTTTTGCCGCAAGTTCAGGTTGGCCAGAGTGGCAAGCATGGATAAAGCCCGCTAAATGTCGACCATGGGCGATCACATCTTGGCGACGATACTGCGCCGGCAAGATCTCACGTGCTTCTGCCGTCGATACTTTGATCCCCGGATACGCCATCACCCAATACCAGTCATCAAAACACGGTACGGCTTGGCTAATGTGGCCTAGCTCTTCCAACATAAGCTGCACACCACCTAGATAGCACGGCGCAACATTGTCGTAGTGGATACCACCGGAGATCTGGCCTTCCATTTCACCCATTAATGCCAACAACTCCATTTCCCCAAGCGGGTTATCATGAAATTGGTTCAAGGCATCCAGTGCCGCCACAATCGAGCAAGCACTAGAGCCTAAACCAGATCCGATTGGCATGTTTTTCTCGAGTGTCAGATGGACATTTTTTAACTCGATGCCTTTGCTCGCTAACTCGCGGGCAAATACGCGCCAGCAGTCATAAACGATATTTTCTTTGGGGTTGCTCGGTAGTTTGGCAACAAAACGGCCGACAGCATCTAATGAGAACGCTTGGCTACCGGCCTCCACTTTCACTCGGTCACCCAGTAGCGAACCGTCGATCGGAGAGACCGCCGCCCCAAGAACATCAAATCCAACACTTACATTGCCAATAGAGGCTGGTGCATAGACAACCACACTCATGATTACACTCCTAATTTCCAACCAAGGGTCCGCATGACATCGGCAAACACCCCAGCGGCAGTCACTTCGGTACCCGCACCATAACCGCGCAATACCAGCGGGATCGGTTGGTAGTATCGGCTATAAAATGCCAAGGCATTTTCACCGTCTTTAATCTTAAACATCGGATCATTTTCATCGACAGCCGCAATGCGTACTTTGCACTGCCCTGCTAAAATTTCACCCACGTAACGCAATACTTTGCCTTCTTTGGCCGCTTTCGCCGACTCCTCAAGGAAATAAGCATCGGCTTCTGGCAGGCGAGCCATGAATTCATCGACCGAACCGCTATCATCAAAACCCGGTGGCAATGCTTGCTCGACCACCACGTCGTCTAGCTCCAGCTCTAAACCCGCTTCACGCGCTAAGATCAATAGCTTACGCGCCACATCCATTCCCGAAAGATCATCACGAGGATCCGGCTCGGTAAAGCCGTTATCTTTGGCAATATTCGTCGCTTGGCTAAGTGTCATGCCCTCATCTAACTTACCAAAGATGTAAGAAAGTGAGCCCGACAAGATGCCATTGAATTTGTCCAGCTCATCACCTGCGGCGATCAAGTTCTGTAAATTCTCAATCACAGGCAAGCCGGCGCCTACCGTGGTTTCATACATCAGTTTGCGACGTGATGAACGAGCAACGTCACGCAGCTGATGGTAGTACGCCATGCTGGCGGTATTGGCTTTCTTGTTCGGGGTGACTACGTGGAAACCCGCCGCTAAAAAGTCCGCGTACTGATCGGCAATCGCTTCGCTTGAGGTACAGTCCACCAACACTGGGTTGATGATGTGATTACGCTGAACCAGCGCAATCAACTGCGCTAAGTTAAATTCTTGGCTGGCGTTTTTCATCCGATCACGCCAGTGCTCAAGAGGCAACCCTTCGCTATCAAGCAAAAGTCCTTTGCTGTTCGCTAGGCCGCATACTCGCAGTACGATACCTTTGTCTGCCAGTTTGGCTTGCTGACGCTGGATCTGATCCACCAACTCGCCACCAACGCCGCCAACACCGACCACAAAAACGTCTAGGAAGTGCTTAGAATTAAATAGGTTTTCATGACACGCCTTAACCGCCTCCGAGACTTTATCGTCTGGGATCACCGCTGAAATCGCACGCTCAGAAGAGCCTTGCGCAATCGCAACGATATTGACGTTCACTTCTGCCAATGAAGCAAAGAACTGCGACGCGACACCGCGAGAGGTACGCATACCGTCACCCACCAATGTCACGATGGAGACGTCATCCATAAACTCAACCGGCTCCAGCAGACCATCTTTTAGCTCCAGCTCGAAGGCTTCGCCGAGGGCTTTTTTCGCTTTCACTTTATCCGCTTCTTCAATACAGAAGCTGATGCTGTATTCAGAAGAGGACTGGGTGATCAATACAATGGACACGCCAGAAGCAGACATAGAGCCAAAGACCCGGCTCGCCATGCCGACCATGCCTTTCATCCCAGGGCCAGATACATTGACCATAGTGAGTTTGTTTAGGGTCGTGATGCCTTTAATTGCTAAGTTGTCTTGGCCTGTGTCTTGGCCAATTAAGGTACCTTCCCCTTGAGGGTTAAAGCTATTTTTGATCAGGCACGGTATATGGAACTGAGCGATAGGGGCAATAGTCTTCGGGTGCAAAACCGACGCGCCAAAGTAGGAAAGCTCCATCGCTTCTTGGTAACTCAATGATTTGAGTAGACGAGCATCATCAACCAAGCGCGGATCGCAGTTATACACCCCGTCAACATCGGTCCATATTTCACAGCACTCGGCACGTAAACACGCCGCGAGTACCGCCGCCGAATAATCGGAGCCGTTGCGGCCTAATGTGACGAGTTCACCTTGAGGGTTGCCCGCGGTAAAACCTGGCATAATGTGGACATGCCCTGATGCAAGAGGATGCTGCCTAAAGTTTTGGGTGGAAGCATCCACATCGACCATCGCCTCTAAATGATCGCCTTGCGCCAATAAGTACTGCACAGGATCAATCAAATCGGCTGGCTGGCCTTTCGCCTCTAATACCGCTTTCATCAGTTGAATCGAGATCCGCTCACCTTTACTAATAATGCGAGCGTTGACATGATTGGGACACATGCCAAGCAAGTTGATCCCGTGAACAAACTGACGCAGTTGCGACAAGGAGGTTTTCAGTTGATTAACAAACCCAGCGCCATCTAAGTTTGGCACTTGTGTCACGATGGCGTCATACAATCCTTGCAATGACGACTCTAGCTCAGCGATTTGTAAGTCAGCCTCACCATTCCTTAATGCCCCTTCGATGACAGACACCAACTTGTTGGTGGTTTTGCCTGGTGCCGATAGCACAACGGCTATCTCATCTTGCTGCGCATTATTTGCGATAATATCTGCGGCTCGTAAAAATCGATCAGCATCTGCTAATGATGAACCGCCAAACTTCAATACTCGCATCCCTTCCTCCGGTATGAATTTTCAATCTGCATAAAAAAAGGCCTGTATCTCGTGGGATACAGGCCTTTTTTTGAAAAACTTTCGCTTACCAGCCTGCCCCAACGCATGTAATGTCGGTAATAATGGTGGTGGTTGTGGTAGTGCGGATGAATAACATAATTTAACTGTGCTTTTTTCTTAACTGTCTGTTTGCTTAACTTTACGTTTACCGAGTTTATCCACTCGAGTCAACAGAAAATTGTGTTTATTTTACAATTAGGCGAGAAATTTCAAACAAAAAACCAAGCAAATGCAAAATATAAACACTTGTTTAATAAGAAAAAAAACCAACATTTGATGGTTAAAGCCCGCAATTTAAAAATAAATGCCCTTTCTTGGCTTTTCTTGGCCGTTGATATTGATGGCCCCGTAGTCGAGTGGGCAAAAAGTGAAAGCTAAAATCTACAAAGATCACAATTTAGTGAGAAGGATCTCAATTAGGCGTGAGAGAGTAAAAAAAGATCGTTCGGTTAGGGAACTTACGCTATATTCACTAAGTGGATTATTTAAGCAAAGGAGGCAAACATGAAACAATTTCTGTTAGCAGGCCTTTTTTTGCTGCCTAGCATCTGCTTAAGTAACCCTTTTCCACTGGCCCCAGAAAAGCCTTCTGCGCATAAATGGTTCATTTCAAGTAATACCTACAGCAACTCCGATAGCAGCAGCGACAACACCCAACAATTTGACATGTGGCAAATTGATAGTGGTTATGCGTATAACGTTTTCGAGTCACTGGATCTCTACGTTGGGGCGAGCTTCAACAATTCTGACTCCAACAAACAGAATGGCTTTTTAAGTGGGGTTAGCTATCAGTTTAACGATAAGCTCTCCCTTAAGAGTAGCGTCAGAGCCCAAACAAAAGCCGATGACCCAAGCGAAGAGAAACAGCTCTCTGCGGAAGTCACCAGCCGGTTAAAACTGTCTGACAATATCGATTTGCATGCCACTTTCGATTACGAAGAGTGGCAGCAAGGAATTGAGGTGGGGCTAGGTTTTAGCTTCTAAACTTCTAAAGCGTCTTTCGCCAGCAAAATGCCGTTCCAATCCGCATAAAGGTGGTCTCCAGGTTGGATCATCTGACGTTGGATGGTCAAACCCACGTTAATTTCTCCCATACCACGCTTCTCGGTTTTATATGGACAAGCAGCAATCGCTTTGATGCCAAGATCCATCTGAGACATGGCCGCGACATCTCGTATCGCTCCCCAGACAATAATGCCTTCCCAATGGTTTTCAATTGCCATGATGGCGAGTTGGTCTCCGACAAGTGCTTTCTGGCACGATCCATTGCCATCCACAAACAATACTTTACCTTTACCATTCTGGCTCAGCACTTCACGCACTTGTGAATTATCATGAAAGCAACGCACTGTGACGACCTCGCCCCAAAACGCTGACCGTTGGCCAAAGTTTTGTAGTGGTAGATCGAGTAGCTTTACTTGCTCTTCATACTTATCACACAGATCAGGTAGTAAGTCTCTCATTGTTCCTCCTTGGAAGTCTTCCTTAAAGCCGAATCATCATCTTCGGCGCTAATTAGTAGTAGATTAGTTTTTTATCCTTTATCCAGTTTTTGGCTCATTTTGCCAAGGTACTCACGGTTTTCGTCCACCGATAGTAACCACAATTCATCATTTTCGACATAATAGATGGCATTTTGTTCAAAATCACGCGCTAAATTTAAGCCTTTTTGTAGTGATATTTCTACAGCAAAGCTCTCCTCTAACCACTGTTTTTTGCGATCGCCTGCAAATAATGACACAAAATTTTCACCTTCTAACCGTTTTAACAACTTTGTATTACGATTGCGGTTATCATGCTCAGAACCCCTGATACTAAAAGGGTTACAAGCCGTCACTATCACATATTTTGTGTAATATATTGGCACATTTAGGTAGAAAATCGTCTCACTATAAGCTTGCCACAGCGATGTTGATATCTTGATCATCTTATTTTCCTAATGGGCTATTTTACTATCTATTCTTGTTAGTTTTCATCTATTGATATAAATCAACAAACTGAATGGAATTAATAATCAGCCATTGTTAGCAAGCTGTTAACATTATAGAATCGGTAACAATTGACGGCAGAAACCCATATGCAAGCGCCTTAGGGATTCAACCTGTTGCGCATAGGCTCCACGGACGGCGTACCATTTATGAGAAGTGTTTTTTTGATGCATATCGACTATTATTGTTAACACTTTTTCAAAGCTTTGCTTTTTTGCCTAGAATCTATTTATTTAAACAGTTTAGTAACAATTTAGGTACCGCCAATGCAAACCCCACAAATCCTCATTGTTGAAGATGAGCAAGTGACCCGTAATACTCTAAAGAGCATTTTCGAAGCAGAGGGATACACTGTATTTGAAGCTAGTGATGGTGAAGAGATGCACCAATTGCTATCAGAAAACCAAGTTAACCTTGTGATCATGGACATCAACTTACCAGGTAAAAATGGTCTGTTGCTTGCTCGTGAACTGCGCGAACAAGCGAACGTTGCACTGATGTTCCTGACTGGTCGTGATAATGAAGTAGATAAGATCTTGGGTCTAGAAATTGGCGCTGATGATTACATCACCAAACCATTTAACCCTCGTGAACTGACTATCCGCGCACGCAACCTATTAAGCCGCTCGATGAGCATTGGTGCGGTTCAGGAAGAAAAGCGCAGCGTAGAACGCTACACCTTTAATGGCTGGGAACTCGACATCAACAGTCGCTCTCTTGTTAGCCCTGGCGGCGAAAGCTACAAGCTACCTCGCTCAGAGTTCCGTGCGCTACTGCACTTCTGTGAGAACCCAGGCAAGATCCAAACTCGTGCCGATCTTCTGAAGAAGATGACAGGCCGAGAGCTTAAACCACACGACCGTACGGTTGATGTCACCATTCGTCGTATTCGTAAGCACTTCGAATCTGTGGCTGACACCCCAGAGATCATCGCCACGATCCACGGTGAAGGCTACCGCTTCTGTGGTGATCTAGACGACTAATCAGCGCAGCTGATATCGAACTCATACTAAAAGCCCTGTTTTTACAGGGCTTTTTTATGTCTTGGGGTCAGCTTAGCTCTGCTGACTAATAAGTCGTATCGACTTCTACCCCGCGCTCAATCAACCAGGTTTGCAGCTCGCCGCTTGCCAATTGTAACGCCACATCCACTTTGACTTGCTCGTCAATGTTCGCTCCAACCGCAAAGGCCACTTCCCAGCGTTGATCGGAATGGGAGCGCAACTCAAAGTCTTGCGCAGACACCAACCACTGTTTATCACCCTGACGCAACGCAACACTCACCACATCGAGGCTAGCAGGCAGTTCGTGTTTGGACTCGATATAGAGGGCACCATTTAACGCCTGATCGCTCTCTGCGTCCGCGGAAGGCATAGCATTAATCCATAAGTTACTGGTTAACGACACGGTTGCATCCGCAACTTCAGCCGTCTGACCACTTCCCCATGGGGCATCGACAGAAGGAGAGGCGCTACATCCAGTAAGCAGTGCCGCACCAAGCATTACGCCATATTTAAAGCTAATTTTCATATTACTTACCTTTTCTGTTTTCAAGCCAGCCTTTCAGTATTTGGATATCATGTTGATAATCGTTACGGATCTCGTCAACCCAATCTTGAATGTTTTCCCACCAAGCTGGCAGCTCGGGTGATTGCGCCTTTTGCGCCACTTTTTGTATGTGCTTAAGGCCAATAGAGCCAGCAGCGCCTTTGATCTTATGCGCTTCGGAGACGATACCGTCCTGATCGCGAGCGATCATATTGGAGTCTAACACTTCCATATAACTTGGCATCATTTGCTCAAACATTTCAATGCTTTGATAGACAGGCCCACAGCCGACAATATCAACGTATGACTCTAACATATCGAAATCTAAAGTCTTACTTAGCACGCCAGATAAATCTTCTTTATCCTCTGACGGCTTTGACGCTTCTATCGGCATTATGGCTGACTGCTCTGGGTGAGATAGCGCTAACGCACGTTTTATTCCCTTAACAGACAAGGGTTTGCTAATCGCATCGTCCATTCCTTTACGCAGGTATTCATCTTTATCTTTCAGGGTATTGGCGGTTAGGGCCACCAGTGGCGGCAATACTTGATAATGAGCTCTAAAGTGCGCTGCAACATCAAACCCCGTCATATCGGGCAGTTGAATATCCAGCAACACTAGGTCATAGCCTTCGGGCTGAAACTTTTCAATCGCTTCTGTGCCTGTCATGGCGACATCGACGTGGTGGCCAAGGCTTTCCAACAAAGAGCGGGCGACGGTGACGTTCAACTCGATATCTTCAACCATAAAGATTTTCAGCGCCTGGTGGCCGTCGTGCTCAATAACACTCTGCACTGGCGTGATCGCCACGCTTGGCACGCAAATCGTGACGCAGAAAGTGCTGCCAAAGCCTTCTTCACTTGAGACGGTAATGTCGCCCCCCATCATGTTGATCAGTTGGCGTGATACGGCTAAGCCAATCCCGGTACCAACGGCATGTAAGTTATCTTTACCGGATTTTACTTGGTAATACATAGCAAAGATCTTGTCTAATTCCGCTTCAGGAATGCCAATCCCGCTGTCTTCGACTTCCAGCGTGATCTCCACCATCTCACCTTGGGTTTCGGTACTGACGCTCATCACTACCCCACCTTCTTTGGTGAACTTCATCGCATTGCTGATTAAGTTCCACAGCACTTGCCTTAGGCGAGTGGCGTCCACTTCAACACCATCAGGCAGCGGAGTTAGACGCTCTAAATCAAACCGTAGCCCTTTCTGCTCGGCCATTAAGCTCGATAAACTGTCAATCTCAGCCATGAACTCTTTAAAATCAAGCGGCTTAGGAAACAGTTCCAGTTTGCGCCGATCAAACTTATCCATATCGATAATGTCGTTAAAGATATTACCTAAGCTCACGGCGCTCACATTGATGGTTTGCAGGTACTGGCGCTGCTGCTGGTTGAGCTTGCTGTCGAGTAACATTCGGCTTAGGCCAACGATGCCATTCAGCGGGGTACGCAGTTCATGGCTAATGGTCGAGATAAAGGTGGTTTTATCTTGGCTCGCCTTCTCCAAGGCATCTTGATACTTTTTACGCTCGGTAATATCTCGGCCAAAACCAACCAAACCAAGATGTTTGCCCTCTTTGCTATAAAAAGGCACTTTTCGCAGTTCAAAATAGACTTTTTTACCGTCAGGATACTCAAGCCACTGCTCGTAAGTCAGCGAATGGTTGCCGTCAAAGACCTGCCTGTCGGTTTCGACAATTTGGCGGGCAACCTCTTTGCTGTATACATCCCAAGGCGTGAGCCCCACCAGCTCTTGCTCCCCTTTGCCGGTCAGCTTTTCCATCGCTTGGTTGCAGCCCGAAAACTCGCCTTGTTCATTGCGATAATAGATAAGGTCGGGAGAAGCATCGATAAAAGAGCGCAGCAAGGCGGTTCGCTCAGCCAGTTCCACTTGCGCTCGCTCGCGCTGATACACTTCGTTTTCGAGATCCGCTAAGACTTGCTCACGCGCCTCTTCAGCGCGCTGACGCTCTTCAATTTCTTGGTTGAGCTGGGCAATATTCTGCTGCAGTTGATAATTAAGCTCTTGGTCACGAGAGCGCATGTCTTTGAGCTTAGAAACCAGTTTGGAGAGCCGCTGACGGGATTCCTCCAGTTGATCGACCACCACAGACAAAAAATAGACCGCCCACGGCGTGATGATCAAACCAAAAAACGCCGACCGTACGATATCAATATCGTCAACTCGCCCTTGCAGCGCTAACGTAATACCCACCTGAACAAACACCGCTAAGGCCACTAGCGCTAAAGCCAGTAAAATAGAAAATCGAACGATCCCCAGCTTCACCAGTAAGTCGACATAATACTGAGCTAGGTTTTTCATTGGCTTCATGCAAAGCTCCCGCCATGGTTATTTAGTTACGGTTGTTTGTTACGATTGTAACGAGCGATACGCCTGTCGTCCCTTGAAAGGCTCACAACTAACCAAATGAAATTAAAAGAATTGAGACTGGTTTCTACCGCTTTGCTTAGCTTTATATAACGCCTTATCGGCCATCGCAACTAAAGTACTCGCCGACTCATCATTACTGGGAATGTATGAGACAACACCAATACTCAGCGTTAGCCTATCGGAAACTAACGAACGTTCATGGCCGATATCGAGTTCAGCCACCGCTTGATGAATGCGCAAGGCGACGTTTTGCGCCCCTTCACCGTCGGTATCTGGCAAGACGAAGGCAAACTCCTCTCCCCCATAACGAGCAACGAAGTCCGATTTCCGCGATAAGACTTGGCTAAAAGTTTGCGCCACTTGGATCAAAGCATCATCGCCTTTTTGGTGGCCATAGTTATCATTGAAGTCTTTGAAGTAGTCGATATCACACAACATCACTGTGAGTGGCTTTTGCTGGCGAACATGCAAGCGCCACAAGGTCATCAGTTGCTCGTCAAATCGACGTCGGTTGGCGACTTTGGTTAAGCCGTCAATAAAGCTTAGTTTCTCTAGCTCTTGGTTGGCACTGGCGAGCTTTTGCTCCGCTAAGAAACGTTCACTGACATCACGGGCGATAACCAACACGCCGTTAGTACCAGAGGCAGGGTCTTGATAGGGTGACTTCACTACATCATACCAAGTGGCGTTGCCGCTGGTGCGCTCGACCTTACGGATATAACGCAGAGTACGCCCATGTTGCATCACCTGCTGGTCGCTGTCTTGGTAATTCAGGTAGTTATCTTGCGCTGCCACTTGCTTGAGTGTTTTCCCCAGTAACTCTTTGGGCTCGGTCACCCCTAACGCTTCAACAAAAGGTTGATTACACGCTTCATAGATCATGTTCTCGTTAAACATGCCAATTGGGTCGGGGCTCGCGGATAAAATGGACTGCAAAATGGTGTCTCGCTGGGCAAGCGCCACTTCGGTATTACGGTGACGCTCCATCTCATCGCGCAGCGCCTGTTGGGTCTGCTGCCAATCAGTGACATCGTGGCTGATCCCAAGCGAGCCAAACGGACGACCTTTATCGTCCATGAGTACGCTGATATGGGTTTCTAGTAGGCAGCTTTTTCCATCCGGCGTGGTGGTCCAACGCCGCTGGCTAAAACGCCCTTGTTGCTGCGAAGAAGCCAATTGCAGCCCCTCATCAACTCGGTTGTGCCAAAAACGGTCAAAAGCCTTATTTGTACCTATCAGTTGGTCGTTCTGATCTTTAAAGAAAACCAACTCCGAGAGTGAGTCGAGCACTCGCTGGGCAATGCGTCGCTCCGGCTCAAAACTCTCTTCCACCTGCGCTTTATCGGTTTGAGCGTATAAAAACCACGCTGGTCGATTTTGGTACTTATCCAATCGTCCACAGAGTTGAAGTTTACGGGTAAGGTGTTCAGAAACCGGAAAAGACTGCAAATGTTGAGTGAAATAACCGTTGTAACAAAATGGCTTAAACATCGCGAGCAGTGAGTCTGGGGTGATCATGCTCGGAAACAGAAACTGTTGGCCAACTTTTCGAATCGAAAACAGCTGCAGTGCATGACGGTTAGCCTCAAGAAGCTGCCCCGAGCGCGCGTCAATGATCAGCAGAGCACTCGGCACATCTGAGATAAAGCGCATCAGTTGCGCTTGGTAGCGCTGCCTATAATAAAGCACCGCTGACACTGCAAAGATCAGTGTAAATAATTCAACACCCCAATCGCGAGTAACGCCCCACAACCAGCTATATATTGTTTCCATCCCATGATTCACTTTTTAAACAGGCCTTTATAGTGTACACAAAAGCCTGCCTTCCCGCCTTATTTCAAAATTGGCTGGGTGTAAACAAAGGGATCACCTAGCGCACTGCCTTGCGCGCCTTGAAGATCTAACTGACTCCCGATACTCGTCATGGCGAGCCAACGTTGCTCTCCCCAGATTGGGGCCAACAAGGTTGGGCGACGCGCTGTCGCGGTCACACGGTGGAACACCACTTCAGGGGGGGTATGGCGAATGAGGTCGGTTGCAATCGCGATATATTCATCGAGATCCAACTCCTGAATTTTCCCCGCTCGCCACGCTTTCGCCATGGTGCTGCCATCAACAATATGCAAAGGATGCAACTTAATGCCATCGGTGCCCACTTCCAGCACCTTGTTCAAGGTTTGATGGTAATCTTCAGGGGTTTCTTTTGGCAAACCAATGATCAAATGGGTGCACACTTTGATCCCCAGCGCGCGGGCTTTACGGGTGATCTCGGCATAACATTCAAAATCATGGCCACGGTTAATCCGTTTAAGGGTGTCATTGTTGGCCGTTTGCAGCCCAAGCTCTAACCAAATCTCGTAACCTTTTTGACGATATTCAGACAATAGGTCTAATACCGCTTGCGGGACACAGTCTGGGCGAGTGCCAACACATAAGCCGACAATATCCGCTTGGGTAAGCGCTTCTTCATACATGTTTCTTAGCACTTGTACTTCGGCGTAAGTATTGGTGTAGGCCTGAAAATACGCGAGATACTTTTTTGCCCGCTGCACTTCGCCAGCACGGTCGGTTAACTGCTCACGGATACTTTTCACTTGGGTCTGCTCATCGGCAAATGAGGCGACATTACAAAACGTACAGCCACCACGTCCGATTGTGCCATCGCGGTTGGGGCAATTAAAACCACCATGAAGGGTCAACTTATGTACCTTCTCGCCATAACGACGCTGAAGATCCTGACCGATTGTATTCACCAATTCGTGTAACTGCTTAGCCATCTCAAACACTCTGGGCGGAAGGCCCGCCTATGAAAAAAAATTACAAACCTGCAAGAATAAGGGCTAAATTCTAGTAGCACGTGAATTATTTATTACTGGCAGAAATCAATAAAGATGCAGAAAACATAGCAAAGAGCTAGGATGTTATCGATTTGTTAGGTTGATTATGCAAAAACTGGTCGAAAAAATGCTCAGATCAAGGTAAGTTTAAATGGAATTTAGCAAGGCAAAATTGTAGGATAGTTACATATATCACGTTTTATCCGCCTTTTTTGTGTTTGGTAAATGGTGAAATATCGGTAGATACCACTCCCCTCCAATATAAAAACCTATTTAAATGGTTATTAGAGTGAGATATCTCCAAGGAATAGTTTTCTTCGCTCACAATTTCCCGCGAAGGACAGAAAGGATTCAGACTGCTTTTAACAAAAATGCGGTTTCGATTTGATTATTAAAAAAGGACAGGGTGTTTGGTTACCCTTAGTAACCCTCGCCTGAAATAACTGGAAGGATGTATCTATGGTAGATAGAGAGCAGAATGCGCAAGGTCTATATACTCCGGAGTTGGAGCATGACGCTTGTGGTATCGGTTTTGTTGCTCACCTTAAAAACCGTAAATCTCATGATGTTGTTACCCAAGCCCTCGATATGCTGGCCCGCATGGAACACCGTGGCGGCCAAGGCTGTGATCCGAGTAGTGGTGATGGCGCCGGTATTTTGCTGCAAAAACCGCATGAGTTTTTACTCGAGGAGAGCGTCAAATTAGGCATTAAACTGCCTTCTTTTGAAAAATATGGCGTTGGGGTGGTACTGTTTCCCAAAGATGAGTACAAGCGCCAACAATGTCGCGACATTCTCGAGCGCAACGCACAACGCCTCGACCTAGAAGTGCTGGGTTATCGCGTACTTCCAGTCGACAACTCAATGATCGGTGCTGACCCGTTAAGCTCCGAGCCACAATTTGAACACGTGTTTATTACCGGAGGCCCAGGCACAACGCCTGAGGAATTGGAGCGTAAACTTTACGTATTACGTAACTACACCGTACGTGTTTGTCTGGAAAGTGTTTCCAACATTGAAGATGATTTTTACATCAACTCAATGTCTTACAAAACTTTGGTTTATAAAGGCCAGTTGACGACCGAGCAAGTGCCACAGTACTTCCTTGACCTCAACAACCCAACCATGGTGACCGCGCTGGCGTTGGTTCACTCACGTTTCTCGACCAACACCTTCCCAAGATGGCGTTTGGCGCAGCCTTTCCGTTACATTGCCCACAATGGTGAGATCAACACCGTACGCGGCAACCTAAACTGGATGAAGGCGCGCGAGGCGATCTTAGAGTCGGATCTGTTCACTCAAGCTGAAATCGATATGTTGTTGCCTATCTGTCAAGAAGGCAGCTCGGATTCATCCAACTTCGATATGGCGTTAGAGCTGCTGGTTTTATCTGGCCGCAGCCTACCGCATGCCTTGATGATGCTGATCCCTGAAGCGTGGCAAGAAAACAAAAACATGGATCCAAAACGTCGCGCGTTTTATCAGTATCACGCCAACGTCATGGAACCATGGGATGGCCCAGCCTCGGTCTGCTTTACCGATGGCGTTCAAGTTGGTGCCACCCTAGACCGAAATGGTCTGCGTCCTTCGCGTTATACCGTGACCAAAGATAACTTTCTGGTCATGGCGTCGGAATCTGGTGTGGTCGAGATCGATCCAGAAAATGTCGAGCACCGTGGTCGCCTGCAACCGGGGCGTATCTTTGTTGCCGACCTTGAGCAAGGTCGCATCATCTCAGACGAAGAAGTCAAAGATGGCATCGCTTCTGCTCAGCCGTATCAGCAATGGGTACAAGATAATCTACTGTGCCTCAATAAATTGCCAGAAGCCGACAACATGCACCACCAGCCTTCTCCAGAGCGCTTACTGCATCACCAACAAGCATTTGGTGTCAGCTCAGAAGAAGTCAACGAAATCATTGTTCCAATGGCCAAAGAGGGCAAAGAGCCACTTAGCGCCATGGGCGCGGACTGGCCGCTTGCGATCCTTTCGCATCAATCCCAGCATCTTTCCAACTACTTTAAGCAGTTGTTTGCCCAAGTAACCAACCCACCGATCGACCCGATCCGTGAGCGAATGGTGATGTCACTCAACACTTACTTAGGCAAAGACCAAAACCTACTGGCCGAGTCTCCTGAGCACTGTCAAAAGGTTGAGCTGGAATCTCCGGTTCTGTCGAACGCTGAACTTGAAAAGCTGCGTGCGATAGATAACGAGCACTTGCAAGCCAAAACGCTGGATATCGTTTTTAGAGCCAGCGAAGAGGAAGGCAAACTTGAGCGCGCGTTAAAACGTATTTGTCAGTACGCCGAAGATGCGGTTGTCGATGGTTACTCCATCATCCTGCTAACCGACCGCGCGGTGAACTCCAACCACGCCGCCATCCCTGCGATGCTAGCAGTAGGCGCCGTGCACCACCACCTGATCCGTAAAGGGCTACGCGCAAAATGTGACATCGTGGTTGAAACCGGCGATGCGCGTGAAACTCACCACTTTGCCACTTTAGTGGGCTATGGTGCCAACGCAATCAACCCTTACTTGGTGACCGAAACCATTGTCGATTTGCAAAAGAAACGCAAACTCGACCCTGAAACACCATCGGATGAGCTGTTTGAAAGCTACCGTAAAGCAGTCAACGGCGGCTTGCTGAAGATTTTCTCGAAAATGGGGATCTCTACCCTGCAGTCTTACCATGGCGCACAGATTTTTGAAGCGCTCGGGATCAGCAAATCAGTGGTGGATAAATACTTCACTGGCACCGTTTCTCGTATCCAAGGCCTAACCATCGATGACATCGCCAAAGAAGTATTGGTGCGTCACCGTCTTGGTTACCCAACTCGCGAGATTCCAGTACAAGTACTGGATGTCGGTGGGGTTTACCAGTGGAAACAGCGTGGTGAAAAACACCTGTTTAACCCTGAAACCATCTCTTTGTTACAGCAATCCACCCGTAACAAGGACTACCAGCAATTTAAGGCCTACGCCGACGCCGTTGATTCACAAGGTGACAATGCCGCGACGCTGCGTAGCCAGCTCGATTTTGTTAAAAATCCAGCCGGCTCCGTGCCACTGGCAGAAGTTGAGCCGATTGAGACCATTCTGAAACGTTTTGCCACCGGCGCGATGAGCTTTGGCTCTATCTCTTACGAGGCGCACTCAACCTTAGCGGTTGCGATGAACCGCATTGGCGCGAAATCCAACTCAGGTGAAGGGGGCGAAGACCCAACGCGCTTTGAGCCAAAAGAGAATGGCGACTGGGAACGCTCTGCCATCAAACAAGTGGCGTCAGGCCGCTTCGGTGTAACCTCTTACTACTTGACCAACTCTGATGAAATTCAGATCAAGATGGCGCAAGGGGCGAAGCCAGGTGAAGGCGGGCAACTGCCGGGCGATAAAGTTGATGACTGGATCGGGGCGACACGTCACTCCACCCCAGGCGTTGGCCTGATTTCACCACCACCGCACCACGATATCTACTCGATCGAAGATTTGGCTCAGCTGATCTACGATCTGAAAAACGCCAACCGCGATGGTCGCGTAAACGTCAAATTGGTATCCGAAGCGGGTGTCGGTACGATTGCTTCGGGTGTGGCGAAAGCCAAAGCCGATGTGGTATTGATTGCCGGTTTTGATGGTGGTACGGGCGCTTCGCCAATGTCGTCGATTCGCCATACCGGTCTTCCTTGGGAACTCGGCTTGGCCGAAACTCACCAAACACTACTGAAAAACGGCCTACGTAACCGTATCGTGGTTCAGTCCGATGGTCAGATGAAAACCCCGCGTGACTTAGCCGTGGCAACACTGCTTGGCGCCGAAGAATGGGGCGTGGCAACCGCGGCATTGGTGGTGGAAGGCTGTATCATGATGCGTAAGTGTCACAAAAACACTTGCCCTGTGGGTATTGCCACCCAAAACAAAACTCTACGTGAGCGTTTCGATGGCCGCGTAGAAGATGTGGTGACCTTCTTCCAATACCTAGCGGAAGGCCTGCGTGAAATCATGGCTGAGCTTGGCTACCGCACCATTGATGAAATGGTGGGCCAATCGCACAAGCTTAAAGTTCGTGATGACATCGGTCACTGGAAATACCAAAACCTTGACCTCTCTCCGGTACTGCACATTGAGCCTGCTCGTGAGCAAGACGGGACATTCAACCAAATTGAGCAAAATCATAACCTAGAGTCGGTCCTTGACCGCCAACTGATTGAACTTGCTCAACCTGCGTTAGAAAAAGGCCAAGCAGTAAGTGCCGAACTGCCTATCATCAACACCGACCGAAGCGCGGGTACCATGCTTTCGAATGAGATTTCGAAAGTGTACAAAGACCAAGGCTTGCCACAACCAATGAACGTCAAGTTCAACGGCAGTGCCGGCCAATCTTTCGGTGCCTTCCTTGCTAAGGGCGTGAAATTTGAAGTGGAAGGCGACGCCAACGACTACTGGGGTAAAGGCTTATCCGGCGGCACCTTGGTGCTCTACCCTGACAGCAAGTCGACCATCGTGGCTCAAGACAACATCGTGGTCGGTAACGTTTGTTTCTACGGCGCTACGTCTGGTGAATCTTACATTCGCGGCCTAGCGGGCGAGCGTTTCTGTGTACGTAACTCAGGCGCAAAAGTCGTGGTTGAAGGCGTGGGTGATCACGGCTGTGAGTACATGACTGGCGGTGTCGCGGTGATCTTAGGCTCAACCGGGCGTAACTTTGCCGCGGGTATGAGTGGCGGTGTTGCTTACGTATGGGATAAAGAAGGTGACTTTGAAACCAAACTTAACCCAGAGTTGGTCGACTTAGATCCACTCGAGCAAGAAGATAAAGATCTGCTACTAGAAATGCTGACTAAGCACGTTGACTACACCCAAAGTAGTGTTGCACAAAACTTCTTAGCAGATTTTGAAGCGAACTTAGTGAAAATGGTCAAAGTAATGCCTCGCGACTATAAAGCGGTGCTATTACGACGTGCACAAGAAGCACAGCAAGCACAAAACACGGAAGAGTTGGAGGCAATATAATGGGTAAGCCTACTGGATTTTTAGAACACGGTCGCGAGCTTCCTAGTAAGCTCGACCCAGCCGTTCGTATCGAGAACAACAAGGAATTTGTTCTTAACCAAGAGTTTGGCGATAAGATCGGTGAGCAAGCGTCTCGCTGCATGGACTGTGGCGTACCGTTTTGTCATAGCGGTTGCCCCATTGGTAACATCATCCCGGAGTTTAACGACGCGGTTTACCGCGACAGCTGGGAAGAAGCTTGGAATATTCTAAGCTCAACCAATAACTTCCCCGAGTTCACTGGACGAGTATGCCCTTCTCCTTGTGAGAGTGCGTGTGTTTTGGGGATTAACCAAGACCCAATCACCATCTGTAACATTGAGAAAACCATCGTCGAAACCGCTTATCGTGAAGGTTATGCCAAACCGAAAAAGCCACGGGTTCGCACGGGTAAAACCGTCGCGATCATCGGCAGTGGGCCTGCCGGCCTTGCTGCTGCCGAGCAACTCAATAGCGCAGGTCACTCGATCACCGTCTTTGAGCGTGATGAAAAAGTTGGCGGCCTACTGCGTTTTGGTATCCCTGACTTTAAACTGGGCATGGATGTCATTGACCGTAAGGTGAATCTAATGGCAGAAGCGGGCATCAAGTTTGAAGTGAACGCCCATATCGGCGTTGACATCAACGCGATGCAATTGCGCCAAGACTTCGATGTGGTGCTACTCACGGGTGGCTCAACCGTACCGCGCGATCTCCCTGTGCCAGGCCGCGAGCTGAAAGGCGTACACTTTGCCATGGAATTCCTAGCGCAAAATAACCGCCGTGCCAACGATATGGATCTTAAAACCCAAGAAATCCATGCCAAAGACAAGCACGTGGTGGTCATTGGCGGTGGTGATACGGGCTCTGACTGTGTCGGCACCTCGAACCGTCATAAGGCTGCGAGCATTACTCAGGTCGAGATCATGCCGATTCCGCCAGAGAAACGCCCAGCCAATATGCCTTGGCCGCAATACCCTATGATCATGAAAACCACCACTTCTCACGAAGAAGGTTGTGAGCGTCATTGGAATATTCTAACCAAAGAATTTATTGGCAATGAGCAAGGTGAAGTCACCGGTTTGCGCATTGCTGATATTGTTTGGCAAGATGCTGCGCCGGGCGAGCGCCCTGGGTTTGAAGAAGTCGCAGGCAGCGAACGCGTGATCCCTTGTGATCTTGCTTTCCTTGCCATGGGCTTTTTACACCCAGAGCCAACAGGCGTGCTTGCCCAGCTTGATATCAAGCTAGACGAGCGTGGCAATGTGGCAACACAGGGCTTTGCAACCAACCAAAAAGGCGTCTTTGCCGCTGGTGACATGCGAACCGGCCAATCTTTGGTTGTCCGCTGCATCAACGAAGGCAGAGAGTGCGCCCGTGAAGTCGATGCTTACTTAATGGGTAACACCAACTTAGAGGCGAGAGCCGACTCACTCATGCTTTCTACTAAATAATAAGATCTTCCTTCCTATTGGCCAGCAGGTTGTCCCCTGTTGGCCTTTTTTATCTCTGAACTAAATTGCTCGGTGCTACTGCCCGCTAACTTGATCTTCAGCATGATTACTTATACGTTGTAACCATGACTCGATTAAAAACCATCACCACCTGCACCCTAGCCTTCACCCTCAGCGCGTGTAGCCAAGGAGTAGCAACCATGTCCGATAGAAGCGACCAACCTTGTGGGGAGAGGCCCAATTGCGTCTCGACTCAAGACTCACGCGCCGACTTTCAGCTTGCGCCTTTTGAGTTAGTCCGCACCAACACCTCTATCGACGAGATTGAAACCGTCGCGCTGACCTTACCTGGCGCCAAAACGGCAGAAAAGAAACCACACTATTTAAGGGTGGAATGCACCAGCCGGGTGTTCCGCTTTGTCGATGATCTCGAGCTGCGCATTCAAGATGGCCAATTACTGGTTCGCTCTGAATCCCGAGTGGGTTATTCCGACTTTGGCGTTAATCGCAAACGCAGCGACGCGTTACGACAAAAACTGCTCGCCGAAAAGCTGATTCAGCCATAAGCGAAAGTTCTACAGCGGCATTTTTCCATGCTACAATTTGCCAAATATTAAACAACAAACATAGAGATACCCCATGAAACTCGGCATTATTGGCGCAATGGAACAAGAAGTAGCCATTTTAAAAGCAGCACTAACTAACTGCGTAGAAAAATCGCGTGGTGGCTGTACTTTCTACACCGGTGAACTTAACGGTGTAGAAGTGGTTTTACTTCAATCTGGTATTGGCAAAGTGGCGGCGGCAGTCGGTACTTCACTGCTACTTGAAATGTACCAGCCAGACGTGGTTATCAACACGGGCAGCGCCGGTGGTTTTGATAGCACTCTTAACCTTGGTGATGTGGTTATTTCCACCGAAGTTCGTCATCACGATGCTGACGTTACAGCATTTGGCTACGAAATGGGCCAAATGGCGGGTCAACCTGCCGCGTTTGCTGCCGATGAAAAACTGATGCAAGTTGCCGAGCAAGCCCTTGAGCAAATGAAAGACCAGCACGCGGTTCGCGGTCTTATCTGTACCGGTGATGCCTTCGTTTGCAGCGCAGAGCGCCAAGCCTACATCCGCGAGTACTTCCCAAGCGTTATCGCCGTTGAGATGGAAGCCGCAGCTATCGCGCAAACGTGTCACCAGTTCAAAGTTCCTTTTGTTGTGGTACGCGCCATTTCTGACGTGGCCGATAAAGAATCACCAATGAGCTTCGATGAGTTCTTGCCACTAGCGGCAAAAAGCTCTTCAGAAATGGTGATCAACATGGCTGCACTGCTAAACAAGTAATTCAATCATGGAAGAGCTGTTCACTAAGCTGTATTCCAACGGCGCCCTGCTGGTCATGTGGGGCGCGATTCTATTCCATTTAATTTTGCCCATTCCACGCGCCGTTCACCCTGCCACGCTGTGGCACAAGTTCGCCGAAATCTTAGCCAACAAGGTTAACCTCAACCACAGTTACCGCCAGAGCCTGATTTCTGGTGGGTTAGCTTGGTCGCTGATGGTTCTCCCCGCTTGGCTATTTATGTGGGCATTAAAGCCCTTGGTCTGGCAGCCACAACTCTTTGAGCTAGCACTACTGCTACTGGCGATAGACTGGCGCAGCAATGAGTCGTTAGCCAAGCAGCTGATTGACGCCTTGACCAAAGAAGATAAAAAACGCGCTCGCCGCGCGCTTGAACCTTATGTCAACCGAACCACCAGCTCACTCTCGCCATTAGGGCTGGGTAAAGCGGGAGCGGAAACCCTGATATTGGGCTATGGGCGCAATGTGGTCGCGGTGTTGTTTTGGTTTGGTGTCGGCGGGGGGATTGGTGCTTTGCTTTATCGCTTAATCATGGAGCTTGCTCGCGCTTGGTCACCAAGCCGTAGTGAGTACTTACCGTTTGGCTTAGTGGCGATTCGAATGCTGGCCCTCATGGACTGGTTACCGCTTAAAATCTACAGCTTAATGATAGCGCTGGGCAACAATGCCTTCACGGTGATTGGCGCCCTGTTTAGCCAAGCTAAGCAGTGGCCACTGCCCGGCCCTGGCTGGTTACTGACGGCTGTGGGGCACAAGCTTGAGCTCTCCCTAGGTGGCCCTGCTATCTACGACGACAAAAAAACCGTGCGGCCTAAACTGGGCGGCCGAATTGCCCCAGCCGCTTTTCATCTGGCTCAACTGCAGCACTTACTCGCTTGGCGGATCTGTGGCTGGATACTGCTGCAAAGCGGACTGATGATCGCGGTATATCAAGGGATCTAATGAAGTATTCAACGCTGCTGGTTTGCACCGCCACGCTGTTTTTTCCCCACACGGCGAGCGCTGCCGCGCAGCGGGTGATCTCGCTTGCCCCTCATGCCACCGAGCTCGCCTACAGTGCTGGCTTAGGTGACAAAATTATCGCCGTGAGCGATCACAGTGATTACCCCCTCGAGGCGGCCACTATTGAGCGCGTGGCCAATTATCAAGGCATGAAGCTTGAGCGGATCATTACCCTGCAACCAGACTTAATCATCGCTTGGCCCAACGGTAATCCCGTCAAAGAGCTCGACAAACTGAAACAGCTTGGCTTTAACGTTTTTGAAACCAACGCTCAAACACTAGAAGGGATCGCCAAAAGCGTTGAAGCATTAAGCGCTTACGCCGAAGACCCCAACATTGGCCTGGCGGCGGCAAAACAATATCGCGACCAATTACACAAGCTGAGCAAGCAATACCACACCCAACATGAGGTGAGTTTCCTCTATCAGCTGAGCGCGAGCCCGATCATCACCGTTGCTCAAGACGGTTGGCCAAGCCCCGTGTTTCGTTTCTGCGGGGGACGCAATATCTTTGCCGATAGCACCACCCCCTACCCTCAAGTGGGCAGCGAGCAAGTGATCTTAAGGCAACCAGAAGTGATCTTTACCTCTCGTCATGCCGTCATCGATGACAGTCTCTGGGATAAGTGGCAGCAACAGATCCCTGCCGTCGCGAAGCAGCAAGTTTGGTCACTGAATGCCAGCTGGATCAACCGCCCAACCCTGCGGGCGGTAAAAGCGCTAGAGCAAGTATGCCAACTGCTCGAAAAAGCACGCAACAATAAGTAACTTTCCATTGATTGCGTTCAGATAAGCAACAAGGATAACCCAATGCATTTGGTGCCACCATTTTGCTAACTACCTCACTTTATTGCTATCGGAATTGCATAACCGATAGCGTACAATCCTAGCTGATTTTTCCTCCTTAGATTATTAGGCTTAGGCATCGAATGGATACCACTCTTCTCTATTTAATCGATATGTTCGGCACCGCCATTTTTGCCATTTCCGGCGTTTTACTCGCAGGCCGTCTTAAGATGGACCCGTTTGGCGTGGTGGTGTTAGCCAGTGTCACGGCCATCGGTGGTGGCTCCATTCGCGATATGGCGCTCGGAGCAACGCCTATTTTTTGGATCAAAGATACCCTGTATATCTGGGTTATTTTGGTCACTTGCCTATTTACCATGCTGCTGGTTAGAAGACCAAAGCGCGTTCCTTGGTACGTGCTGCCCGTTTGCGATGCGATTGGTCTCGCGGTCTTTGTCGGGATCGGGGTAGAAAAGGCCCTCGCCTATCAAGACTCCGCCATGATTGCGGTGATCATGGGTGTGATCACAGGCTGTGGCGGCGGCATCATTCGCGATGTATTGGCCCGAGAGGTGCCGATGGTTCTGCGCAGTGAAGTGTATGCCACCGCGTGCTTAGCGGGGGGATTGGTGCATGCTGGCGCGCTCAGTTGGGGGGTCGACAGTTCAATGGCGCTGATCTTAGGGGTTATCGTTACGCTTTCAATCCGTCTGGCGGCAATTCGTTGGCATTTATCCCTGCCGACCTTTGCCTTGAATAAGTAGCCTTTCCATTAGGCTCATTGGCCGCCAATCGGCTCTATTAGTTTTCACATCGCTAAGTATTAGCCGATGATACTTAGCGACGGCTTTTACTACCACACAGATAAGCCACTAAATTTACTATAGAAATCATATTGTAAAAATATCAACTTCCTCTGCTTCACGGTTAAAATAATTAGTTTATATTTCTTGATTTGCTTTTAGCGTGAGCAAGTCATTACACTGCTGATATCTGATCTGCTCCATTTTTTGCAGCCTTATATTGGCTAACGAACAAAGGTAATCACCATGCAAGGTATCCTATCCATCCAGTCTCACGTCAGCTACGGTCACGCCGGCAATAGCAGCGCGGTTTTCCCGATGCAAAGAATGGGATTTGAAGTCTGGCCAATCAATACCGTACAGTTTTCTAATCACACCCAATACGCCGAAGGCTGGACAGGACGTGCCTTTTCGGCCGACGACATTGAACAGCTAGTAGCGGGGCTCGGCAACATCAAAGCTTTGGAAAAGTGTCAGGCGGTATTGACGGGTTACCAAGGCAGCGCTGAGCAGTGCCTAGCGGTCAAAAACACGGTAGAAAAAGTGAAACAGGCCAACCCACAAGCTCTTTACGTTTGCGATCCTGTGATGGGTGCCCCCGACAAAGGCTGCATTGTTGCACCAGGGATCACCCAACATCTATTGCAAACCTTGCTGCCGATGGCCGATGTGATTGTGCCGAATCAATTTGAGCTGAGCCAATTTGCGCAAATGGAAATTCACAACTTGCAAGATGCGGTGACCGCTTGCCAAATCGCCCTCAATAAAGGGCCAAAAGTGGTGGTAGTAAAACACCTCTACTGCCTATCCGACGACAGTTTTAATATGATGCTGGCGACAAAAGAGGGCTGCTACTTGGCCAAGCGCCCTCATTTTGCGTTTGATAAAGCCCCAGTTGGCGTGGGCGACCTGATCTCTGCCCTATTTACGGCAGGGCTACTTAAGGGTTGGTCACCAATGCAAGCCTTTCAGCACTGTCATGATGCCTGCTACGCGGTACTCAAAGAGACGTATCAGCGCGGAGAGTGGGAGCTGCAAACCATCGCCGCCCAGCAAGAGTTGGTTGAGCCGAGTAAGAGCTTTCCACTTGAGGCGATCAAGGTAGCGAGCGAGTTTGCTTAGCGAACCCTTGAATAAAATGGCGTGAGAATACTCACGCCGTTTTTACATGCTACTGGTCGCCTTGCTCATTGTCGGTTAGAGTCAAAAAATCATTCCCCTAACTCATCATTAGTATGCTACTTGAAGGTATTGAAACGCTGTTGGTTTTGGCAAGAGAGAAAACCATGAGTCGCACTGGCAGTTTGCTCTATATTAGCCAATCGGCCGTCAGCAAACGCATTGCCAATCTCGAAAAAAAGCTGGGGAAAAAACTGATAGAACCGGATGGAAGGCAGGTAAAGCTGACCGCCGAAGGCCAAGCATTAGTCAATAATATTGCACCCAGTTTTACCGAACTTCAGGGCAGAATCTACGATCAACAACCTCTCGCGAGTGACGCGCAGATCCGTTTAGATTGCTCAGAAACGTTGGTTGCCGGTTACCTCAATAAAGCGCTGACCCATTACTACCACCAAAATCGACATCTAACCATTACCACCAATCACACCCCGCGGATCGTTGAGCGAGTACAGGCGGGAAATGCCACACTGGGCTTTTGCGCAGGCTATTTGCCACCGCACCACGGCCTAGAAGTTCAGCACTTGTTTGACGAGCCTTTTGTGGTTATCAATAAAACGCCATTACGCTCAGCACCGAAAGAGTTGCTCACCAATGACCTGGCCAACCCAGCCAATACTTACCAACTGCGTAGTCTACAAAAGGCAGGCATCACCCCGATAATGGAGATGGACTCTTATACCGCAACCGCTCAACTTGCCTTAGCCGGGATGGCCGCAGCCATCGTGCCACTTTCCGTCGTTAAAACACTCAATATTGAAATGCAATATTGCTTCGACCAGTTTGATTTTTTAACTCGGCTACATCGTCCTATTCAACTCTGCTACCGGATCAATAGCGGTCGTTCACCTCGAGTGCAAACGCTTATTGAAACCATTGCGGATGCTGTTGCCAAAGCAGTTTAATGGCCATCGACATCGACATGACAATCACCAGTGGGCGGATCCACTTCTGCCCTTTGGTCATCACCACTTTGGCTCCTAACTGCGCGCCAAGAAAGCAGCCCAGCGCCATCACCAACCCCACATGCCAAATCGGCAATCCAGCTAAAGCAAAAAACAGCAAAGCCGCGATGTTTGAAGTAAAATTCAATACCTTAGTGCGAGCGGTCGCTTCGACTAAGGAAAAATTGGCCAGCGCCACAAAACAAACGGTAAATATCGAGCCGGTACCGGGGCCAAAAAATCCGTCGTAAAAACCCACACCGCCTCCCACCGAGAGTGCGAAAATATTTTCCGATAACTTGGCCTTGCCATTACTCGCCTGCGTTTTCGGTGCCAGCAAAAAATAACCGGAAATGCCTATGAGCAATACCGGGATCAGGCTGGTAAGCACGCTAGCATCAATGTATTGAACCAGTTCAGAGCCGAGCGCAGAGCCAATAAAGGTGCAAGCGATCGCCACCCGCATCTCTTTAATGCTAACCAAACCATTACGGACGAAATACCAACTGGCAGAGAAGCTGCCAAAGGAGCTCTGCAGTTTATTGGTTGCCAGTGCTTGAGTGGGCGGAATGCCCGCCGCCAAAAGCGCAGGCAATGTCAGCAGCCCACCGCCGCCCGCCATCGCATCTATAAAGCCAGCCGCGCCTGCGACCACAAACAGCATGGCTAATACATCGAGAGAAATATCCATTACATCCACTTCAAATTACGTCTTTTCCGCTAGGCTACCAGCTCATACCACCGCCCAATAGCGAAACCATCGCTTGTAACTCATTCCAGATTTTCATTAATTACTGCACACAAATAAAAAGCCCGCTCAATTGAGCGGGCTGAATCATTTATCAATTAATGCTTAAGATTAAGCGTTTTTGATTTTCGCGTGTAGCTCTTGTACTGACGTCACTGTGTTGCGGTCATCAGCAGTGTGCGCCATGCAAACCGCAAAAGCAGCATTTAGCGTTGTGGTGTAGTTCACCTTCTCCGCTAGCGCGCCGCGACGAAGGACTTTTGAGTCTTCAATCGCTTGGCGGCCCGCTGCCGTGTTCACAATGTAGGTGTACTCGTTGTTCTTGATACGGTCAAGAATGTGAGGACGACCTTCGTGTACCTTGTTCACAAGGCGTGGGTTAATGCCCGCTTCGCCAAGAATAACCGCGGTGCCGTGAGTGGCATCTAACTGGTAACCAAGCTTAGTTAGCTTAGATGCGAGGTCAACCACACGTTGCTTGTCGCCTTCGCGTACAGAAAGCAGCGCACGGCCACCTTCAGGGTACACGTTGCCACAGCCAAGCTCGGCTTTCGCGTACGCTTCAGCAAACGTTGGGCCAACCCCCATTACTTCACCGGTAGAGCGCATTTCTGGGCCTAATAGTGGGTCAACACCTGGGAACTTGTTGAACGGCAGTACCACTTCTTTTACTGAGTAGTACGGTGGGATGATCTCTTTGGTAAAGCCTTGCGACTCTAGAGATTGGCCCGCCATTACGCGCGCGGCAATCTTAGCAATTGGCGCACCGGTCGCTTTAGACACAAACGGAACCGTACGTGCTGCACGTGGGTTAACTTCAATCAAGTAAACCTTGTTGTTCTTAACCGCAAACTGAGTGTTCATTAGGCCGCGAACACCCAACTCAAATGCCAGCTTCTCTACTTGCTCACGCATCACGTCTTGGATTTCTTCGCTCAGCGTGTAGGCTGGTAGTGAACAAGCCGAGTCACCCGAGTGAACACCCGCTTGCTCGATGTGCTCCATGATGCCGCCGATAACCACGCGCTCACCATCACAAATTGCATCCACATCAACTTCAACGGCGTCGTCTAGGAAGCTATCAAGTAGTACTGGAGATTCGTTAGAAACGCTAACCGCTTCGTTGAAGTAGCGGCGTAAATCTTGCTCGTCATAAACAATTTCCATTGCACGACCACCAAGAACATACGAAGGACGCACAACCAGTGGGAAGCCGATTTCGCGTGATTTCTCTACCGCTTGTTCCATCGTCGTAACGGTGGCGTTCTCAGGTTGAAGCAACTCAAGGCGGTCTACCGCGACTTGGAAACGCTCACGGTCTTCTGCACGGTCGATAGCATCTGGGCTAGTACCGATGATTGGTACGCCAGCTGCCTCAAGTGCGCGAGCCAGTTTCAGTGGCGTTTGACCACCGTACTGAACGATAACGCCTTTTGGCTTCTC
>Ga0070725_10000431_pt1 | contig 29531 bp, 30 predicted proteins | sample tdDd002_FD_69781 | JGI IMG/M metagenome (GOLD analysis project Ga0070725, IMG submission 69781) | Marine sediment microbial communities from the Atlantic coast under amendment with organic carbon and nitrate - tdDd00.2 | ecosystem: Environmental > Aquatic > Marine > Coastal > Sediment | place... | reverse complement strand
GCCATTGGTGAAATTTGAGTTTTTTAATATCTTTTAAAGAGAAATGTGTGGTTAGGGGAAAGCATTAAAGCGAATCAATTTTTTCCGAACGCGCATGAAAAAGGCGGGCATCCCGGCCTGAGATCCCCGCCTTTAATATCGTCATTTGGGTGTTTTAACCCTGTAGGGCCATAACACCGAAGTCCCCCTCGGAGCGGGCTTTCATAGCCTGTGATGCCGCATGGGCACCGGCAGCTGTCGTGAAATACGGGATCTTGTCATACAGCGCGACCGAACGAATTTCGCGGCTGTCTGACACGGACTGAGCCCCCTCGGTCGTGTTCAGAACCAACGTGATGTCACCATCTTTCAACATGTCCACGATGTTCGGGCGGCCTTCGTAGACTTTGTTCACCAACTCGCAGGCGATGCCGTTTTCCTTTAGCCAGTCCGCTGTGCCGCGTGTGGCGACCAGGGTGCACCCAAGATCGGTCAGCGTGGTGGCCGCCTCGGCCATCAGGTCGGTTTTGTCTGCGTCTTTGATCGAGAGGAACACCTTGCCGCCGGTTGGCAGATGCGTGCCCGCACCCAGCTGTGCCTTCAGGAAGGCCATGGCAAAGGACGTATCCCAGCCCATGACCTCGCCTGTTGACCGCATTTCCGGGCCCAGGATCGTGTCTACACCGGGGAAGCGGGCAAAGGGCAGAACGGCCTCTTTGACGCTGAACCAAGGCATGTTCGGATCGGCCAGTGTCATCGGGTCGGCCATCGGCTGACTGCCGGGGGTCGCGCCTTTGGGGTATTCGCCGCGGAAGGGGAAGTTCTCCATCGGTTCGCCGGCCATCAGGCGGGCGGCAATAGAGGCAATCGCGCTGTCGGTGGCTTTGGCGACAAAGGGCACAGTGCGCGAGGCACGCGGGTTCACCTCGATCAGGTAGATCTCTCCGTCCTTGACTGCGAACTGAACGTTCATCAGGCCGACAACGTTAAGTGCAAGCGCCAATTCAACGGTCTGGCGCTTGATCTCGGCGATGATGTCGGTGGGCAGGCTGTAGGGCGGCAGCGAGCAAGCGCTATCGCCCGAGTGCACACCAGCCTCTTCGATGTGCTGCATGATGCCTGCGACATGGACGGTTTTGCCGTCCGACAGGGCATCCACGTCACATTCGATGGCGCCCGACAGGTAGCTGTCCAACAGGACGGGGCTGTCGCCCGAAACGACCACGGCCTCGGCGATGTAGCGTTCCAGTTGGGCCATGTCGCGGACGATTTCCATCGCGCGACCACCCAGCACATAGGAGGGACGGATCACCAGCGGGAAGCCGATATCCTCGGCGATGGCCAGGGCCTGGGCGTCGGTGCTGGCAATGCCATTGTGTGGTTGTTTCAAGCCCAGCTTGACGACCAGTTGCTGGAACCGCTCGCGGTCTTCTGCCAGGTCAATTGCGTCGGGTGTGGTGCCCAGAATTGGGATGCCTTCTTCGAACAGGGCGTTCGCCAGCTTCAGAGGGGTCTGCCCGCCGAACTGAACGATCACACCGTGCAGAGTGCCGTTCTCCAGCTCGACCCGCAGGATTTCCATGACGTGCTCAAAGGTCAGCGGTTCGAAATACAGACGGTCCGAGGTGTCATAGTCGGTGGACACGGTTTCGGGGTTGCAGTTGACCATGATGGTTTCATAGCCCGCGTCCGTCAGCGCGAAACACGCGTGGCAGCAGCAATAGTCGAACTCGATCCCTTGGCCGATACGGTTGGGGCCGCCCCCCAGAATGACGACCTTTTTCTTGTCGCTGGGGCGGGCTTCGCATTCGACTTCGCCCATCATCGGGGCTTCGTAGGTCGAGTACATATAGGGGGTCTGCGCCTCGAATTCGGCGGCACAGGTGTCGATGCGTTTGAACACAGCGTTGACGCCCAGGTTCTGACGGGCGCGGCGGACGTTTGCCTCGGTCCGGCCGGTCAGGATTGCCAGGCGGGCGTCTGAGAAACCCATCATCTTGACATGGCGCAGGCCTTCTTCGGTGACGGGCAGGCCGTCCTTGCGGATGTCTTCTTCGGCGTCGATGATTTCGCGGATACGCGCCAGGAACCATGGGTCGAACATGGTGGTCGCGTGGATTTCATCGTTGCTTAGCCCATGGCGCATGGCCTGAGCGATGGTGCGCATCCGGTCGGGCGTGGTTTTGGAAATCGCCTTGATAACAGCGGCCTTGTCGGGCGCGCCCTCGATTTCCACCTCGTCAAAGCCGGTTAGGCCCGATTCCATCGAAGCCAGTGCTTTTTGCAGCGACTCGTGGATGGTCCGCCCGATGGCCATGGTTTCGCCCACGGATTTCATCGCGGTGGTCAGGTAGGGTTCGGAGCCGGGGAATTTCTCGAACGCGAATTTCGGGATCTTGGTGACAACATAGTCGATGGTCGGTTCGAACGACGCGGGCGTCACTTTGGTGATGTCGTTGTCCAGTTCGTCCAGTGTGTAGCCAATCGCCAGCTTCGCCGCGATTTTCGCAATCGGGAAACCGGTGGCCTTGGAGGCCAGCGCGGACGAACGCGACACGCGTGGGTTCATCTCGATCACAACCATACGGCCATCTGCGGGGTTCACGGCCCACTGAACGTTCGATCCGCCGGTTTCCACACCGATTTCGCGCAGAACCGCGATCGAGGCGGTGCGCATCATCTGGTATTCTTTGTCCGTCAGGGTCAGTGCAGGCGCCACGGTGATGCTGTCGCCGGTGTGCACGCCCATTGGATCAATGTTTTCGATAGAGCAGACGATAATGGCGTTGTCGGCTTTGTCGCGGACGACCTCCATTTCGTATTCTTTCCAGCCCAGCAGCGATTCATCGACCAGGATCTGGTTCACGGGGCTGGCATCCATGCCGGTGCGGCAGAAATGGATGTAATCCTCGCGGTTATAGGCCACGCCGCCGCCGGTGCCGCCAAGGGTAAAGGCGGGGCGGATAATGGCGGGCAGACCGATCTCTTCCAGCTCGTCCAGGGCCAGTTGCACGCCTGCCTCAAGATCAGCGGTGCCGTCGGCCTTCTTGGGGGCGGTGATGATTTCAGCCTTGGGGTTTTCCAGACCGATGCGGTCCATCGCCTCGCGGAAGAGTTTCCGGTCTTCGGCCATTTCGATCGCGTCGCGCTTGGCGCCGATCATCTCTACGCCGAATTTGTCCAGCACGCCCATTTCCTCAAGCGCGAGCGATGTGTTCAGCCCGGTCTGACCGCCCATGGTGGGCAGCAGCGCGTCGGGGCGCTCTTTCTCGATGATCTTGGCGACGGTTTCGGGGGTGATTGGCTCGATATAGGTCGCGTCCGCCAGGCCGGGGTCGGTCATGATGGTCGCGGGGTTCGAGTTCACCAGGATAACGCGGTACCCTTCTTCGCGCAGGGCTTTGCAGGCTTGGGCGCCGGAGTAATCGAACTCGCAGGCCTGACCGATAACGATGGGTCCCGCGCCGATGATCATGATGGAGGAGATATCGGTTCTTTTGGGCATGGCGGACTCCTGAGCAGTGGGCAGCATCGAGCAGGGGTGTGACTCACCCCGCGCAAATTGTTGCGGGTTATATCTATGGCGCGGCCATGCGCAACCCCTTGTGCACAGGGTTCAGGCGGAATCGCGACAGGAAAGGGCAGGAGCCTGCGGCGCGAGTATTTGGAGCAAGATGAAATCGGGGCCGTGCCCCTTGGTTTTGGGGCGTTTGGTTGGGTTCACCTTGACTTTCGGGGCGGGGCAATGTGTATCGGCGCAAACCAAGGTATTCCGCCCGTGAAAGGGAGCAAAACATGCACGCATATCGCAGCCACACCTGCGCCGACCTGAACAAGGATAACGTAGGTGAAACCGTCCGCCTGTCGGGCTGGGTCCACCGGGTGCGCGACCACGGCGGCATCCTGTTCATCGACCTGCGTGACCATTACGGCGTGACGCAAGTATTGTGCGACCCCGACAGCCCGGTGTTCGCAGAGGTGGAGAAGGTCCGCAGCGAATGGTGTATCCGCATCGACGGCAACGTCAAAGCGCGCGACCCCGAGCTGGTGAACACCAAACTGCCCACCGGCGAGGTCGAGGTGTTCGTGCGCGACATCGAGGTGCTGGGGGCGGCGCAAGAGCTGCCGTTGATGGTGTTCGGTGATCAGGAATACCCCGAGGAAACCCGCCTGAAGTATCGTTATCTGGATCTGCGCCGCGAGGTCATGCAGGACAACATGACGTTGCGCTCGGATGTTGTGGCGTCGATGCGGCGGCGGATGTGGGACAAGGGATTCCGGGAATACCAGACGCCGATCATCACGGCATCCAGCCCCGAAGGCGCGCGCGATTTCCTGGTGCCGTCGCGTTTGCATCCGGGCAAATTCTATGCCCTGCCGCAGGCTCCGCAGCAGTTCAAACAGCTGATCATGATGTCGGGCTATGACAAGTATTTCCAGATCGCGCCCTGTTTCCGTGACGAAGACCCGCGTGCCGACCGCTCGCCCACCGATTTCTATCAGTTGGACCTGGAGATGTCGTTCGTTGAACAGCAGGACGTATTCGACACGATCCAGCCCGTTCTGACCGGCATTTTCGAAGAGTTCGGCGCTGGCCGTAAGGTTGATCAGGACTGGCCGCAGATTTCCTATAAGGACGCGGCGAAATGGTACGGCACGGATAAACCCGACCTGCGCAACCCGATCAAGATGCAGGACGTCAGCGAACATTTCCGCGGCTCGGGCTTTGCGATCTTTGCCAGCCTGCTGGAAAACGAAGGCACCGAAGTGCGCGCCATCCCTGCCCCCACCGGCGGCGGCCGTAAATTCTGTGACCGGATGAACAAATTCGCACAAGGCGAAGGTCTGCCCGGCATGGGCTATATCTTCTGGCGCGAGAAAACCGCCGATGCGGTCGCTCAGGAACTGGGCATCACCGTCAAAGAGGCCCAAGCCAAGCTGAAATCCGGCGAGGTCGAGGGCGGCATGGAAGCGGCCGGTCCGCTGGCCAAAAACATCGGCCCCGAACGCACCGAGGCGATCCGCCAGCAGCTGGGTCTGAACATCGGCGACGCGGCGTTCTTCCTGGGTGGCAAACCCAAGGCGTTCGAAAAGGTCGCCGGCAAGGCGCGCGAGGTCATCGGCAACGAACTGGGCCTGACCGACAAGGACCGTTTCGCCTTTGCCTGGATTGTGGATTTCCCGATCTACGAAAAGGACGACGAAACTGGCGCGGTTGATTTCGAACACAACCCGTTCTCGATGCCGCAGGGTGGTCTGGACGCGTTGAATGGCGATCCGACCGAGGTGCTGGGCTATCAGTACGATCTGGCCTGTAACGGCTACGAACTGGTCAGCGGCGCGATCCGCAACCATATCCCCGAGGTCATGCTGAAAGCGTTCGAAATTGCGGGTTATGACGAGGCCGAAGTCAAAAGCCGCTTTGGCGCGCTGTATCAGGCATTCCAATTTGGCGCTCCGCCGCACGGAGGCTGTGCCGCTGGGATTGACCGGATCGTGATGCTGCTGGCGGATACCGCCAACATCCGCGAAGTCATCATGTTCCCGATGAACCAACGTGCCGAGGACCTGATGATGAACGCCCCCAGCGACGCCAGCAGCGACCAACTGATGGAATTGTCTCTGCGTGTGATCCCGCAAGACTAAGGTTGCAGATACAAATTTACGCAGCGCCTGGGACTTGTCCTGGGCGTTTTGCGTTTGGGCAGGCGATGTTTCGCGTGCGCGAGGTGGTTTTGGCAGATCGTCGGTGAAAACTCTGGCCTGGCGCGCTATCTTTGAAAGGTACAGACGCGGAGCCGCCTATGGCCTTTGATCCTCTCCTTGCTCAGATCCGTTTCGGTGTCGGCCTGTCGCCTGCCGTGGCGGGGCCGGAGTCGGTCGTCGAAATGATGGAGCTGTTAGCCGGGCCGGACCATGCTGCGGCGGCCCATCCGATCGAACCCTATGACCAGTTTCGCCAACGCATGATGGACGCAAGGCGCACGGGCAAGGAATATCGCCGGAACAAATCTGCGCCCAACGCCGAGACACTGCGCAAGGCTTTCAACCATGTGAAACGCGATGCGCGGCGGGCGCAGGGGATTTGGCTGATGCAGGCGTTGGCGCGGCGTAGCACTACGCGCGACGGGTTCCGCGAACGACTTGTGACTTTCTGGACGGATCATTTCACCGTGATCGGCAAGGGCGGTGTGATGCGCAGGGTCGCCATGCCTGTTTCGGAAACCTATGTGCGGCCTTTTCTGACGGGGCGTTTCGGCGATCTATTGGTTTCGGCTGTGACCAATCCGGGCATGGTGAATTACCTAGATCAGCAGTATTCGGTCGGGCCGCAGGCACCGGCTAGGGCGCAGATGGCCAAGGGGCGGGGCCTGAATGAAAACCTGGCCCGCGAGGTGTTAGAGCTGCACACATTGGGGGTGAATGGCCCCTATTCGCAAAAGGACGTGCGCGAGCTGGCCGAGTTGCTGACCGGGCTGGGGATTGCCCCGAACGGCGACCGTCTGTTTCGCCCTGACTGGGCAGAGCCCGGCGCTGAAACCGTTCTGGGCCGCAGCTATGGCGGCGATCCCGCGCAGATGCGGGACATCCACGCGGCCTTGCAGGATCTGGCCGTTCATCCCGCCACTGCGCGGCATCTGAGCCAGAAACTGGCCGTGCATTTTCTGGGCGACACCCCTGATCCCGCAGCCGTTTCTGTGATGGAGCAAGTCTGGAACGACACTGGCGGTAACCTGTCGGCGGTCTATCGGGCGATGTTGACCCATCCGGCGGCTTGGGCGCAGGGACTGACGAATGTCAAACTACCCTTTGATTTCATGTCCTCGGCGCTTAGGGCCTTGGCCGCGCCGCCGGTGCCGTTCAAAGGCAAGCCCAACGATACCGAGCAACGCATCAAGAAAAATTTTGTCCGGCCCCTGCGGCGGATGGGGCAGCCTTGGGAGCAACCTCCGGGGCCTGATGGCTGGCCCGAAGAGGACGACATGTGGATTACGCCTCAGGGGGTGGCGACGCGGATGGAATGGGCGCTACGTGTGCCGCGCATTCTGGTCAAAGACCTGCCTGACCCGCGCGAATTTGTGACTGATGCGCTGGGCCCCAATCCGCCCGAGCCCGTCCGGTTTGCCGCGCGCGCCGCCGAAAGCCGCCATGAAGGGATCGCGCTTGTGCTGATTTCGCCTGCTTTTCAGCGCCGATAGAAGGAGCATCGGATGACCAATTGGACACGCCGAAAATTGCTGACCCGTTCGTTGGCCTTGGGGTGCTCGTCTGCGGCCAGCCCGTTGATTACGCCCGTGACGCTGGCCTCTGCCCCATGGGACAATCGGCTGGTGGTGATTATCTTGCGCGGCGCGATGGATGGGCTGGATGTGGTGCAGCCCTACGGTGATCCAGGGTATGCCGCCGCGCGCCCGACGCTAAGGGGCGGCGAGGCGGGCGGCGCCTTGGATTTGGACGGGTTCTATGCGCTGCACCCGGCGTTATCGTCGCTGATGCCGATGTGGCGAGCGGGGCAATTGGGGTTCGTGCACGCAGTTTCGACCCCTTATCGCGACAAACGCAGCCATTTTGATGGTCAGGATCTACTAGAAGCAGGGACGCCTGCGCTGGGTCCTGCCTCGGGTCGGGATGGCTGGCTGAACCGGATGCTGCAAAGCGTGCCGGGACTGCGGGCGGATGTGGCCTATGCCATTGGTCATGACAATATGCTGCTGACGACGGGCGCGGCCCCTGTGGCGAACTGGTCCCCTGATGTGCGCCTGCAATTGAGCCCTCAGGGGCGGCGATTGGCAGAATTGGTCCTGCATGATGATCCGGCGTTTGCCGACGCCTTTGCCGAGGCGGCGATGCTGCTGGATGACGAGGGCGGAGGGCTGACGGCGACCCCTTCTGGTATGGGCGCGGACATGGAGGGGCTGGCCAAGAAAGGCACCGGCGGCATTCGTCAGGTCGCGGCCTTTGCCGGGGAAAAACTGCGCGCGGACAGCCGGATCGCCGCGTTCTCGATCGGGGGATGGGATACGCACCGGGGGCAGGGGGCAGCGCTGCCTCGGGCGTTGGCGCAATTGTCCGACGCTTTGCTGGTGTTGCAGGCGACCTTGGGCGATGCATGGGGCAAAACGGCAGTCGTTGCCATGACGGAATTCGGTCGTACTGTGCGTGAAAACGGAACCAAAGGCACTGATCATGGCACCGGCGGCGCCATGGTCCTAGCGGGGGGGGCTGTGCGTGGCGGGCATGTGTATGGCGATTGGCCGGGCCTGCGCCAAACCGACTTGTACAAGGGGCGCGACTTGATGCCCACGCGGGACGTGCGTGCCTATGCGGGCTGGATGATGCGCGGTTTGTTCGGGCTGGAAAGTTCTGTACTGGAGCGTACGGTTTTTCCGGGGATGGATCTGGGGACGCGCCCCAATGTGATTCTTTAGGGCTTTTGTGTGTGACGGCCCTGCACTAGGGTTTCCGGTGGTAAGCTAGGGAGCCCGCAATGAAAGATCCTCGCAGACTGGGCCGACAGGTCGTGGATTGGACACCTCCGCCGGTTCCTGATTGGACTGCGTTGGATGGAAAACACGCGCGGCTGGAGAAGCTGAACGCCGAAACCCACGCTGCTTTGCTGTTTCGGGCATACGAAGGGCAGGATTGGGTTTGGGATTACCTGCCCTATGGGCCTTTCAGCTCGGCTGCGCAGTATCACCGCTGGATGCGCGAGGCGACCGCCGGGCAGGATCCGTATTTCTTTGCGGTCTACGACAAATCGGCCCGCAGCTATGGTGGTGTGGGCAGTTTTCTAAGGATCAATCCCGAAGCTGGCTCCATCGAGTTGGGGCATCTGAATTTCAGCCCCCGCCTGCAACATACGCGCGCGGCAACCGAGGCGTTTTTCCTGGCGATGGAATGGGCGTTCGAGGCAGGATATCGACGGTTCGAATGGAAGTGCGATGCATTGAATCAACCGTCGCGCCGGGCGGCGCAACGGCTGGGGCTTAGCTATGAGGGGACATTTCGGCAGGCGGCGATCGTTAAGGGGCGCAATCGTGACACAGCCTGGTTTGCGGCGATTGACGCTGACTGGTCGGCACTAAAAGAGGCCTTCCGGGTGTGGCTGGCCCCGACGAACTTCGACGCAGACGGCCGACAAAAAGAGAGCCTTTCGGATCTGACACGGCTGACTGGGGTTGCGCCAGATCCGCTGTTGCCACGCTAGACCGCAACAGCGCCAGACAGTCGTTCCTGTACTAATCCCGCCAGACGCGCCACGTCGGATCGGCACGAACGCCCCTGCATTCGGGCAATCGTCAGCGCCTCGCCCGCAGTGGTCAAAGGGCCATCCGAGGCACTGCGCGCGATGCCGGTTACGAATTGGGCGACGTAATCCAGCATTTTGTCGTCGGACCCGTCGCAAAGCAGTTCGGCCGCGTGGGCAAGATCATCGCGATAGGCCAGCGTATCTGGAGAGACCAGCTCGTCATTGATGATACGCGGCCCCATCGGGCGTTGATCCTCTGGCAGTTTGGATAGGATAAGCTCTTGGAATTGTGACAGGGAATGTGTGGGTTTCGGCAAGAACCCATCAGCACCAGCGTGACGGCAGGCCTCGTGTGCCATCTCATCCCCGCTGGTGCCCAGAATCACAGGGATACGGGGGCTTGTTTGATGCGCTGCCTGAATCAGCTGTGTGCCGTTGCCATCGGGCAGGCCCAGATCCACGATCAAAACTGTCGGGCGATAGACCTGCAAGTGCCGTTCGGCGGCAAGAATACTGTCAGCACGTCTGATCCGTGCCCCGGAACGGACGCATAGCAGGCGCATGGCCTCGCAGGCGAAACGGCTATCCTCGACCACCAGTATGGTCACGCCTAACAACGGGCGGGCCGGAGTTGGGAAACGGTTGATGTGGAAAGCTTCACGGTCGTCCATTTTGGCATCCTCCTGCGGTTTTATGCGACTCACCATGGCGCAACGTTGGTGAATCCTGCGTTAACGCGGTGTGTGACAGGACAGGATGCGTCCGCCTGTCCGCTTGCGCCAGCGGCGCCTGCCCGCCATAACCGCACGAAACCGAGTCAAAGGAGACCCCCATGATTGGCCGCCTGAACCATGTCGCTATCGCCGTTCCCGATCTGGAAGCCGCGTCTGAACAGTATCGCACCGCGCTGGGTGCAAAGGTAAACGCCCCGCAGGACGAACCTGATCATGGTGTAACCGTGGTGTTCATCGAGCTGCCGAATACAAAGATCGAGCTGCTGTACCCGCTGGGTGAAAACTCGCCCATTCAGGGATTTTTGGACAAGAACCCCTCGGGCGGCATTCACCATGTCTGCTATGAGGTCGATGACATTCTGGCGGCCCGCGATCAGCTGAAAGCCAGCGGTCTGCGCGTTCTGGGTACTGGCGAGCCGAAAATCGGTGCGCATGGCAAACCTGTTCTGTTCTTGCATCCCAAGGACATGAATGGCTGCCTGGTGGAACTGGAGCAAGTCTGATGGCCATTACCTCGGCGCTCGTGCTGTTCGCGGTGATTTGGTTCATGACCTTTTTCATCGCGATTCCGATTCGTCTGAAAACACAAGGCGACGTGGGAAAGGTCGAACCAGGGACCCACGCGAGCGCCCCTGAGCATCATAATCTGAAAAAAAAGGCCGTGATTACCACCATCGTGGCCGTAATTTTGTGGGCCATCATCACGACGATCATCTTGTCAGGTTGGATTACCGTTCGTGACCTGGACTGGTTTCACCGGATGGAACCTCTGAAATAGGGTCTAAAGTCCAGGAGTTACCGTTAGGCGCCCCTTGCGAGGTTTCAAACTTTGCGGGGGCGTTTTACGTTTTGGGGCGGGATTTGAGCTGACTCTAAGTCATAGTTCATTCGCTGGGCGCACGCCTGAAAACAGTTCGACATAGGGCTGAACGCGTTTCAGCGTTTCTTCGGAATTTTATGCGACCTGAAACGAGATATAGCCGATCTGCGTGTTAATGACCTTCGGGCCACGGACTTTGGCTTGTTCTTTGAATGTTCAATCAAAGCGGCTGAAAATGTTGGATATGGCCTGAGTGTGGGTGACGTGAGCCCTGTGCGGAAGGTTCTGATCTATGATGCTTTGCGATTGGTCAGGATATCTAGAACCAATTGTTCTGACGCGGGGTATGTGCATCAGAGAAATGCCGCGGGCCCGATCATGTAAAAAGGACTTGGGCCCGTGGCCGTTTATCGTCGTCCGCCCGTCAGCCCATGAAAAATATGCGTGAACGTTGCGGCGCCAAGGATTGGGATCACAAGGTTCACCAGCGGCAGGGACAGCGGGATTGCCATCAGCGTGCCTGCGGCCCAGATTGTCATCCGGTGTTTGCGGCGCAGGTCTTTGGCACCCAGCCGTCCAACACGGCGCATGGCAGCCAGGGTGAAATACTCCATGCCCAGCAAGAACCCGTTCAGCCCCCAAAAGATGAACAGCGAGAAGGGCGTGAAAATCGGGATGACGTAGATGATCAGCGCCACAGTGTTCGCCGCGATCAGAATACCCAAGAAGTTGATCGTATCCTTGATGGCCTCGCCCAGGGGGATTTTGGTGGCATCTGGGAGATGCGGGTAGTGGCGATCCTCGACGGCCTGAGCTACCTCGTCCAGGAACATTGAGGTAATGGCTGACGCGACCGGGACCATCAGGAACACAGACAGGATCATCATCACCAGAATGCTGGACCATGACAGAAGATCATCCAGCCAGGTGACTTCGCCGATCAGGGGGATGATGGCTTCGTCCCCGACACTGGCCTGTAGCAGCCACAAAAAACCTGCATAGACAGTCACCAGCAGGGCAATGGTTAGCCCAATTCCCAGAAAAAGAACCTTGCGAAAGCGGGCATCACCCGTTTGGCCAAGCGCTTTGAAAAAGGCGCCGAATATCATTCCGATTGCCATGTCACGATGCTTTCCAGATTGGGGCGGGGGCGTTCGGGCGGGGCCGAGGTTTCCGTACCGATATGGATGAATCCCGCGACGCGCTCGTGTGCAGCCAGGCCCAAGCCCTGCTTCATGAAGCCGCGGTCATGCGAGGGCCAGCCGCTCAGCCAGTTCGCGCCCCAACCAGCGGCCAGTGCCGCATTCAATAGCCCCAGGCACACGGCTCCGGCCGAGTAGGTCTGTTCCAGAGCGGGGACTTTGTCGCTGTTCTGTTGGACTTCGATCACGGCGACCACCAGGTTGCCGCTGTCGAATTGCATCGGTCCCTTGAGCACCTTGTCGTCGGGCAGGTCCAGCGTCGCGGCGCGGTCGCGTGCCAGATCGCCCAGCCGGGTCAGCGCGTCTTTTTCGAGCACAATAAAGCGCCAGGGTTCAAGTTTGCCGTGATCCGGGGTGCGCGCTGCGGCGGTCAGCAAGGGCATCAGTTCGTCCTTTGTGGGGACGGGGGTGGTCAGGGTTTTCTGAGGCCGCGAGCGTCGGGTCAGCAGAAATTCCATCGCAGCAAGGTTTTGATCGGGCATTTGGGGCCTACTCCGGTTGGTCAGGGTCTATGTCGTGGTTGAGGGCTGCACGGTCAACCCGCCAGCCCGAATTCTGCCGCCATTTCTGTGATAAGCTGGCTGAAGACCGCGTTCATGCGGTCGCTTGGCTGGCGTTTCTCAACCGTGACGGCCATCGGATCAGGAGCTGCTTTGGCGCTGCCAGACAGCTCCTCCATGACGGCGTGGCCGCAGAAGGGGACATAGGCTTCGGAATACCCGCCTTCGTGGACCATGACCAGCTTGCCATCGCACAGCTGCTGTGCGGCTTGCATCATCTGGCGCGTCATCAGGCGAAAGGTTTCAGCGGTACAGAGTTGGCGGGCGATCGGGTCAAAGATCCCGGCGTCGAAACCGCAGGCGACGATGATGACGTCTGGCTGGTATTGCTGAAGCGCAGGCAGGACGATCCGCTCCATCGCGTCCAAGTATCCGACATGCCCCACGCCCGAGGGAAGGGGAACGTTGATATTGCACCCCTCGCCCGCGCCGTTGCCTCGATCCATGGTGCCGCCCGTGTCCAGAGGATAGTTTTTATCCTGATGGAGGCTGATTGTCAGAACGTCGTCCCGATCATAGAAAATCGCCTCGGTGCCGTTGCCATGGTGCACGTCCCAATCCACGACCGCAAAGCGCTTGGCCAGACCATCGGTGCGGGCGGCCTCGATTGCGATTGCGATGTTGTTCAAAAGACAGAATCCGTTTGGCCAATCAGGCAGGCAATGATGCCCCGGCGGGCGCGACAGCGCATAGGCATTGTCCAGATCGCCAGTCAAAACCGAATGCAGTGCTGCTTTGGCGAGGCCCGCAGAAAGCGCTGCGATTTCAAATCCCCCCTGCGCAAATGGCGTGCGCAGGCCCAGCTCTCCTCCTCCGGCGTCGGACATCTGTTTGAAGGCCGCCAGGTATTTCTCGGGGTGGACGCGGGCCAAATCCACGTGACTGGCGGGGTCGGCTCCGCGCATATCCAGGTCTTTGGCCAAGCCTGATACCTCGAGGAGGTTTTTTAAACGGCGTTTGGTTTCGGGGTTTTCAGGCAGCCCCCCTGCGGCAAGAGGTTGCACAAAGTCGCCGAGCGGCAGGGTCAGCGCATAGTTGCCACCTGCATGCCAAAAACATTTTTCGTCCCAGAAAAATCCGGTTGTCATTGTGGTCTCCCTTCGCAATCACGGGTATTTATCTGGTGCCTTCTTTAGAAAGTAAATGCGAGGCTCGGGCGGGGGATTGAGTATTTTGGGCAAGATGAATGAGCGGTTGCATGGATGATCTGAGCCATTTGGCCGTCACAGGCACCGAGATCGCCGTGCGTGTGACCCCCAAAGCGTCGCGTAATGCGCTGTGCGTCGAGAACGGAGCAATCCGAGTCTATGTGACCACCGTCCCTGAGGGCGGCAAGGCGACGGCGGCGGTGCAAAAACTGCTGGCCAAGGCCGTGGGGGTGGCCAAGACGCGGTTGGTTCTGGTGCGGGGCGCGACGAGCCGGGACAAGGTGTTCCGGGTTGACTAGTCCTTTTGGCTGTCGCGCACGCGTTGATAGACGCCCTCGGGCAGATCCAGAGCTGCGCTGAGATCCTTGAGCTGGCCAATCGATAGGGTGATGCGTTCGACCAGCTCTGTGCGTGGATCCAGTTGTTCGATCACAATGCAATCCTCGAAGGCGTTGATTGTGACGTCTTCTTGTAGGTTGGGGGCGCCTTCGTCGATCAGAGTGATAACAGTGGCGTCGAAGTCGTGTTCGATTGAAAACATTGGGCACTTTTCTCTATTGGTGGGGAAACGTTGTGTGTTCTGATCGGATGGTGACATGCCTCTGATAGCTGCGGAAGGCTAAATAACAGGATGACGATGAAGGCGCTGTTGATGGTTGTGATTCTGGCGCTGGCCGGATGTGTTGAAACAGTGCCCGTCGAGAAGCCTAAGCGGCTGGCCACGAAAGAGGACGCGCAGATAAAATAGGCGGTCACACGGGCAGAGGTATTTTACACGATCCCCCGATCCGGGTAACAGGTTCCTTGGTACGCATCCGCCGAATGCAAATCGGGGTGCCGCCATTCGTGAAGCCGCCAAAGGATAATCCTTGCTGCAATTGGAAAACGTGGTCAGTGATCGTGGGTCGCGGTATGCTGTGTCGGGTGGGCCTGTTGGTTCGGCCGATGATACGGCCGCGTTTCTGAAACAGCTCAAACGTGCGAAACGCTATGCCAAGGCGACGCACAACACTTGGGCTGTGCTGTATTCCGATGGAACGCAGGTCAAGAATGATGACGGAGAATCCGGTGCCGGCATGGTGATTCTGCGGATGTTGGAACGTGAAGGGCTGACCGACCATGTTGTGGTGGTGACGCGCTGGTATGGTGGTAAACATTTGGGCGGTGATCGGTTTCGCCACGTTCAAACCTGCGTTCGGGCCTATCTGGATGCGCTGGATTGACCTGAGTCAAAGCCCGCGCCTTGTTGATCCTTAGCCTTTCCTCATCTGTTGCAACCACTGCACGGGGGGATGAAACCATGCAGAGCCAAGAGAAGATCAAGCGCCACGCCCGACTTGTGGATCATATGGCGGACGCTTTGGGCGTCGATATCGAAGAAAAAGTGATGGCGGGTCTGTTGGACCCAGAAGAGGTGGCGGACGCGGTGTTGCGCTGCACGGCCTGTACGAACCCTGACGACTGCGAACATTGGCTGGAGACCCAGGACCGCCCGGTCAAGGAAACCCCGGACTATTGCCGAAATGCCGAGCTTTTGCGTGAATTGCGCGGGTCTTTGGATGCTTGATCCGTGTCAAAGCGCCTGATGCCCTGGATGGCTAAGTTCGGCCTTGTGAACAAGTCGGAGGACCGCCTGTGAAACCCCTCGGAGATCGAAAACGTCATTATTGGCTGGCCAAACGCATGGCTAAGGCAACCGGCGCTGACATCGTGGGGGCGCACGAGCTTGGAGAGCTCCGACAAGAGGAGTGGGCCGAAATGATCCGCAACTGCCGCAGTTGCGACTGGGCCGAGGGATGTGCGCGCTGGCTGCAAAGAAATGCCGCTGCCGAAACGGTGCCCTCGGAATGCGCAAACTGCAGCCGTCTTGCAGAGCTTCAGCCCATGTTGAGCGAAAGGGTGTGAGATGGGTATGGTGTTTTCATTGGGCGATCCGGCGCGACATTTCTGGCTGACCCGGTCTGTTGCGCGGTCCATGGGCCTGAGCCTGTCCGAAGCAATGGCCGAAGGTCGCCTGTCGGCCCAATCCTATGCGGCAATGGTTACTGAATGCCGGAAATGCCCCTTTGTAAGCCAATGTGAAAACTGGCTGGCGCATTCCGCCGCCGGGGCATCTGAAGCACCAGAAAATTGCGTGAATGCTACCCTTCTGAACGCACTGAAGCACTGATTAACCAGAATAAGGAGACGCCCAATGGGCATGTTTGATAAAATAGGCCGCCGGGCATCTGTAATGGGCAAGATGGCTGAAACACTTGGTGTAGATTTCGCCGAGAAGATTAGCCAGGACCCTTCGGTTGCGACCACCTACCGCGAGGCGGTGATGCGGTGTTCGCATTGCTCGCATGACGGCGAGTGCAAAGGCTGGATAGCCGAGCATTCCACGGCGTCCGAGACACCTGACTACTGCCGAAACAAGGATCTGCTGGAAAGCTTGGCTAAGGCCTGAGCATTCGGTGGAAAGGCGGGGATCTACCCCGCCTTTGTCTTATCCATTCAGTGGCGCGAGCAGGCCTGCCGCCTGTCGGACATCGCCTCCGGTCAGATCGCTGAGGCTCTGATCTGCTGTCGCGACGATCCCGGTCTCTGCCAGACGCGCGATCAGCGTTTCAACACTTGCATCCATGAGCGGAGCCACCTCGGATAAGGGGGCGCTGACAACCAGCCGTACCGCAACAAGATCGGGCCGCCCCTGCTGTTGTCCGGCCAATGGCAGAAACGACAGCCCCAAGACCACGACAAATACCCCCATCAGACCCATGGCCAAAGGGCGTTTGAAATAGAGCGAAAACGCCCGCCAGTTAAGGACAACGTGCAACGCGACCGCTGCGACCATGGCAAAACCCAGCCATTCATGCGCGAGTTTGTTCAGGCCGGAATCCAAATGGAAAAACATTAATGTACCGGTCACGGTCATCAGGATGAAACTGCCGATCGTAAGCGGTGTGGCATATTTGCGAAGCGTAGACATGGGAAAACCTTGGATTAGTCGAAAATGTGGCGAACGAGGCGGCAGCCCGCGCTCGGTTCCACCCCCTGCAAAGAGCCCGCAGGTTCACGCGAACCTGTTTTCAAGTTCCCGGTGCGCTTGCTCGGTGAGTGGAGACAGGTTTAGAACGTGCCGCGCGGCAGGTTCCGTCGCTGGAAAACGCAAGGCAGCGCGTTTCTGTTTTCGAAGCGGGGCGCAGAGCGCCGCCCGCGGCATGGATATCTGCGCGCGTGCGCTAATCTTGGGGATGCCCAGAAATGATGGACCCAAGTGTCGCTACCACGCAGGTGTTCGCAAAAAGTAAGGTCATCCATTCCCTGGAGCGGGGCACACGTGTTCCCGCGATCCTACCGGAGGATTACACCCACATGGCGTTCGCCAAATCAAGAAAGCTGCTAGCCTTGTTTGGCGACTAGGGCTCCCCACAGATCGTATTCCCCGGCCTCGTCCACCTCGACGCGAACGATGTCACCTACGGCGATTGCGTCTGTGGATTCATCAATGAACAGGTTGCCGTCGATCTCTGGCGCGTCGGCTTTGGTGCGGCAGGTGGCGATGCCGTCTTCGTCGATGTCGTCCACGATGACGTCCATCACCTGCCCGACCTTGGCGGCCAGTTTTGCTTCGGAGATGGCCTGAGCCTTCTCCATAAAGCGGTCCCATCGGTCTTGTTTTACTTCGTCCGGGACATGATCTGACAGGTCGTTCGACCGCGCACCAGCCACGTTTTCATATTGAAAACAACCGACACGATCCAGTTGCGCCTCGTCCATCCAGTCCAGCAAGGTCTGGAATTCCTGTTCGGTTTCACCAGGATAGCCGACGATAAATGTGGATCTCAGGGTGATGTCAGGGCAAATGCCGCGCCATTCCGCGATCTTTTCCAGGGTTTTTTCTGCCGCCGCCGGACGAGCCATGCGCCGCAACGTGTCGGGGTGTGCGTGTTGGAATGGGATGTCCAGATATGGCAGGATGCCGCCCTCGGCCATCATAGGGATCAGGTCGCGCACATGCGGATAGGGATAGACATAATGCATCCGCACCCACGCACCCAAACCGCCTAATTCACGCGCCAAGTCCAGAAACGGGAACTTTGTTTCGCGGTCCTTCCAATCGGTGCCATAGGCGCTGGTGTCCTGACTGATGACCAGCAGCTCCTTGACGCCGCTTTCGACCAGTTTTTCCGCCTCGCGCATTACCGCCTTTATCGGACGGCTGGCCAGCTTTCCGCGCATATCAGGGATGATGCAGAACTTGCATTTGTGGTTACACCCCTCCGAGATCTTCAGATAGCTATAGTGGCGCGGGGTCAGTTTCACGCCGCTGGCGGGTAGCAGATCAATGAATGGGTTTGGATCGGGCGGTACAGCACCGTGCACGGCATCCAGCACCTGTTCGTACTGATGAGGGCCAGTGACGGCCAGAACTTTGGGGTGCACACCCGTGATAAACTCAGGCTCGGCGCCCAAACAGCCAGTGACGATGACTTTGCCGTTTTCGTTCAGCGCCTCGCCGATGGCCTCAAGGCTTTCGGCCTTGGCTGAATCCAGGAACCCACAGGTATTGACGATCACCGCGTCGGCGCCGGAATAGTCTGGGCTGATCCCATAGCCCTCGGCGCGCAGGCGGGTCAGAATGCGTTCGCTGTCCACCAGCGCCTTGGGGCACCCCAAGGATACCATGCCGATTGTCGGCTGTCCGTCGCGCGGGGCATCAGAGAAACGGGCGCGTGGCGCGAGATCGGGGCGGAGGTTGGGTGGATTCTGGGTCATGGCGTCTTCTACAGAATGCCGAAAGCCGGGGAAAGAGGGTTGGCGGCCGCCTGTCCGTATTGTGCCGGACTGTGCGACGCGTGGACCTGTAATTTTTTATAAATAGGTCAAGCCTTGCCGATTGTTGTGGCTTTATCACCATGCCGGTTGTGTGAAGGGACTACACCGCCTTAGGGTGAGTGGAGCAGGTAAAGTCAAAGGTGGGCAGCATGGGTCTTTTGCTACGATTGATCGGGGCGCTGGTGGTGATGGTGATTATAGCCATTGTCGGGCTGTTGTTGCTGCCGGGGGACAAGATCGCGAAGGTCGCGGTGGATCAGCTCAGGGCTCAGACCGGACGCGAGGTGGTTTTGCAGGGCGAGACCAAGGTCAGCTATTATCCGGTGCTGGGCGTGTCGACGGGTAAGCTGAGCATTGCCAATGCCGATTGGTCAAAGGCCGGCCCGATGATGACAGCGGACAGCCTGAAGGTTGGGGTGGATTTCATGTCGCTTCTAACCGGCGCAATCAAGATCACCGGTCTGGAGGCCGTTGCCCCCAAAATCCTGCTGGAACGCGCCAAAGACGGGCGTGTGAACTGGGAACTGGGCGTATCAGGCGTTGCCCCTTCTGGGCAGCCCTCGGGATCCGAGAACGCGCTGGCGCTGTCCTTGGACCGGGCTTTGATTTCATCCGGGGCGCTGCGCTATGTCGATCACGGCACGGGGACGGACCTGTCTGTGCGCGATGTCAGTCTGGATCTGCAATGGCCAGAATATCGAGGGCAGGCGGATTTCTCTGGGGCACTGACCTATGGTAGTCAGCCAATGAGTGTTGCCGGTCAGATCGGGAATCTGGCAGGGCTGATCGAAGGGGACCTGACCGCTGCACAGATTCGGGTTTCGAGCAAAGGCGGCGATATTTCTTTCGATGGTCGGGTGGGCACGCAGCCGCAGGCTCAGGGCAGCTTGAACGCTGATTTGTCCGATACGGCGGCATTCCTGGCTGCTTTGGGCGTTGATGGCGTTAGTCTGCCGCGCGGCTTGGGGCGGCGGGCGCAAGTTTCGGCGGATCTGAGCCTGACAGCAGCGCAGATGCTGTCCTTGCGCAAGCTCTCAGCAACGTTGGACCAGAATAGCCTGAACGGCGAGCTGGACCTGGATCTGGCCAAGGCGCCCCCCTATCTGACCGCGCGTCTGGCGGCAGGCGTGGTGGACCTGTCCGGGCTAAGCGGCGGTGAAGCGTCTGGCGGTGAATCAGGTTGGTCAAAGGATCGGATTGATGCGTCGGCGCTGTCCCTTTTGAACGGTCAGATCGCGCTGAGCGCCAAAGGGCTGAATGTCGGAGGACTGAGTTTTGGGGCCGCATCCACCCTGACGACGATTGATCGCGCGCGCGGCGTTGTGAACTTGAACAAACTTGCTGGGTATGGCGGCGTGATCGCCGGGCAAGCTGTCGTCAACAATCGCTCGGGGCTGTCGGTTGCAGGGGACCTGACCGTTTCGGGGGTCGAGATGCAGGATCTGCTGGGCGACCTGGCGGGCGTGACGCGTTTTACCGGCAAGGCCGATACCGGGTTGAAATTTCTGGGCATAGGGCAATCGATCCACACGATCATGAACTCACTGTCCGGCAGCGGGAGCATAAAAATGGCGCGTGGGACCATTCAAGGCGTTGATCTGGACAAGCTGATGCGCTCGGGTGTGGCGACCGGAGGCACGACGGTTTTTGACAGTCTGGGAGCCACATTTTCTATGGAGAAGGGCAACCTGACGAATTCGGACCTGCTGATGAAGCTTCCGGCGCTGTCGGCAACCGGTGAGGGGCGTATCGGGCTGGGCGCACAGGACATAGACTATCTGTTCACGCCCAAGATCGATTCTATCAACAACGGCAAAGGTCTGGCGATTCCGGTTCATATCCGCGGCGCCTGGGCTGACCCGCGTATTTGGCCCGACATGGAAAAGGCCATCGACCTGAACTTCAAAGAAGAAAAAGAGAAAGCCAAGAAAGAGTTGGAAAAGAGGGTGAAAGAGAAGCTGGGCGTTGATGACAACCCAGATAACCCTGACGAAAGCGTTGAGGACGCAGTGAAACGCAAGCTGGAAGATGAGGCGAAAAAGAAGCTTCTGAAACTGCTTGAGTGATCAGCTGCGCAGGCCGGTTTCCTTCAGCATCCCGCGCCGTTTGGCCTCGTAATAGTAGCCGCGTGCGTACCATTGCACGGCTTTATCTTGGCTGCCATCAGACACCAACCAGGCACCGCGCAGGTATTTGACGGCGTATTTCAGATTGGTTTCAGCGTCCAGAAGCCCCTCGGGCGTTCCGCGATACCCCATCCCGCGTGCGGTTTGCGGCAGGATTTGCATCAGGCCGTAATACGGCCCATTGCGAGCTTTGGGGCGGTACATGCTTTCGCGCTGAACAACGCGGTGCACCAGCGAGCGAGGGACGTCATAGTGATCCGCATATTTGCTGATCAGCCGACGTAGTTGTGGGGTCTCATTGGGATAGAGATCTTTGCGGGCTTTGGCCTTTTTGCGGGCCTTGCGCCCGCCGCCACAGCCCGCAACGGTTAAGGCCAGCATCGACAAAATCACCGCGCGACGTTTCATTTCCAACCTGCCTTGCTTTATCTCACTATTGGGGTCGCCTATGGCGACGCCCCTTAGCTTACACCCTGTTTAGACTCCCAGGCACCAGCGCATAACGGCCTTTTGTGCATGAAGGCGGTTTTCCGCTTCGTCAAATACCACCGAGTGCGGACCGTCCATGACGGCGCTGGTAGCCTCTTCGTCGCGATGCGCGGGCAGGCAATGCATGAACAACGCGTCGTCTTTGGCGTGGGCCATCAGCGCGTCATTGACCTGATAGGGGCGCAACTGGTTGTGGCGCCGCTCGCGGGCGGATTGCGGGTCATGCATGCTGACCCAGGTGTCGGTAACGACCAGATCAGCACCCGTCACCGCGGCAACCGGGTCGCGGATGATGTCGACGTTGACGCCCTTGGCGCGGGCCTCCTCGATGAACACCATTTCGGGGTCCAGAGGCGGCGGGCCTGTAAAGACCAGATCGAACCCGAATTGCCCCGCTGCATGTGCAAAGCTGGCAAAAACGTTGTTGCCATCGCCACACCAGACGACCTTTTTGCCCTGGATCGGGCCGCGATGCTCTTCGTATGTCAGGATGTCGGCCATGATCTGGCACGGGTGCGTGCGGTTGGTCAGACCGTTGATCACAGGAACGCTGGCGTATTCGGCCATTTCCTGGAGGGTCTGTTCCTCGAACGTGCGGATCATGATCAGATCGACATAGCGCGACAGAACGCGGGCGGTGTCAGCGATGGTTTCGCCGTGCCCCAGTTGCATATCGGCGCCTGACAGAACCATGGTCTGCCCACCCATCTGGCGCACACCGACGTCAAAGGACACGCGCGTCCGGGTCGAGGGCTTTTCGAAGATCAGCGCAACCATTTGGTCTTTTAGCGGTTGAGTGTCGTCCAGGGCACCTTTGGGGCGGCCGTTGCGGGCGTTCTTCATGGCGCGGGCGCTGTCGATCATGGACCGCAAATCTGCGGGGTCTGTGGCATTGATGTCCAGAAAATGAGTCATAATGTTCGTCTTTATGTTTCGTTCGGGAGTGGGGCCAGCCCCACACCCCGGAGTATTTCGGGCAAGATGAAATCAGGTGGTAATCTGCGATGCAGCGGCATCCAGGCGGGTAATGGCCTGTGATATTTCATCCTCGGTGATGTTCAGTGGCGGCAGCAGGCGGATCACGTTATCCGCTGCAGGCACGGTAATGACTTCGTTGGCGTAGCCAGCGTTGACCATGTCGATATTGGGGGTTTTGCATTTGAGACCCAGCATCAGGCCGCTGCCGCGTACTTCTTCGAAAACGTTGGGGTGCGCAGCGACCAATCCTTCGAGGCTTTGACGTAGCTGGCCTGAGCGGGCGCGGACAGTTTCCAGGAACTCGGGGTTCGCGACATGATCCAGAACAGCTGAGCCCACCGCACAGGCCAGTGGGTTGCCGCCATAGGTCGAGCCGTGGGTGCCTGCGGTCATGCCGCTGGCGGCCTCTTCGGTGGCCAGAACGGCGCCAAGCGGGAAGCCACCGCCGATGCCTTTGGCAACCATCATGATGTCGGGCGTGATGCCTGCCCATTCATGGGCGAACAGTTTGCCGGTCCGACCCACGCCGCACTGGACTTCGTCCAGGATCAGCAACAATGCGTGCTCATCACAAAAGGCGCGCAGAGCCTTGAGGTCGGCGTCGGGCAGGGGACGGATGCCGCCTTCGCCCTGGATAGGTTCAATCAGGATGGCGCCGGTGGTGTTGGTGATTGCGGCCTTCAGGGCCTCGGGATCGTTCCAGGGAAGGTGGACAAAACCGGGCAGCAAGGGACCAAAGCCTTTGACCATCTTTTCGGTCCCGGCGGCTGCGATGCCAGCCGAAGACCGACCATGAAACGAGCCATCAAAGGTGATGATGTCGGTCTTTTCGGGGTGGCCGTTTTCAAACCAGTATTTGCGGGCCATTTTGACGGCCAGCTCGCAGGCTTCGGTGCCGGAATTGGTGAAGAAAACGGTGTCGGCAAAGGTGTGCTCGACCAACTGGTCGGCCAGTTTCTGCTGCTGGGGGATTTCGTACAGGTTCGACACATGCCACAGGGAATTTGCCTGGTCGGTCAGGGCTTGAACCAGTGCAGGATGTGCGTGTCCCAGGGCATTGACGGCGATGCCTGCACCCAGATCCAGAAAACGTCGTCCGTCGGCCTCGATCAGCCACGAGCCTTCGCCCTTCACAAAGTGAAGCGGCGCACGGGAATAAGTCGGCAGGACAGACGGGATCATGTTTGGATCATCCTTGTTCCATAGGAGGCCCTGAGGTTGCATTCCACGGGGCGAGTGTCAACGATTTTGGGGTGTTGGACCGCTTTAGCGGCGGATCAAAGGCAGGCGGACGTCAGACGCAGGTGCGTCGGCGTCGAATCGTGATGATATGCGTGCGTTTGAACATGCGGCGCTGATACGCCATCGGACCGAAGGTGAAAACCCCCGGTCCGGTTCGTGCAGTCGAGTGTGGCGCGCAGGTCGCAGTTCAGGCTTTCAGGCGATACCCAGTCCGAAACATCATCCAGGCTGCTGCGCTGATTGTGAGTGTGACGCCGCTGGTCACGGCCAGCCCCAACCACGGAGAGCTATCCGAGACGCCCAGAACGCCAAACCGTACCCCGTCGATCAAATAGAAGATTGGGTTGAAATGCGTCAGCTCTCGGATGCCGTCGGGCAGGGCCTGAACCGAATAGAAGGTTCCCGACAAAAACGCCAAGGGCGTGACAATGAAATTGGTGATCGCGGCCATTTGGTCGAACTTGTTGGCGAAAATACCGGCGACAACCCCGATCGCCCCGAGCATCGCGGACCCGAGTATGACAAAGATCAGCGCCCACAGGGGATGTACAATCTGGATGTCCAGAAACAAGGTCAGCCCCAAGGCAATCGCCAGCGCTACACACAGCCCGCGCGCGATGCCGCCGACCAGATAGCCCAGAACCATCTCTAGCGGGGCCAATGGCGGCATCAGGGTGTCGACGATATTCCCCTGGACCTTGGAAATTACGATCGACGAGGATGTGTTCGCAAAGGCGTTTTGGATCACAGTCATCATCAAGATACCCGGAGCAATGAAATGCGTGAACGGAACGCCCATCACGTCCCCGCGTTGTTTGCCGATGGCGATGGTGAAAATCATCAAAAACAGCGCGGCCGTCGCAAGGGGGGCCAGCAGAGTCTGGGTCCAGACGGCCACGAACCGCATGACCTCGCGACGCATCAGCGTGTAAAGGCCCAGCCAGTTGACCCGGCCAAACCGTCGCGTTCCCATCTGTAAACCTTGCTCCATCGTCCGTTCCCCTGCTGTCTGGTCGATTCCACGCCTTGTAACTCAGGCGCGGATCACTAAAATAGGAGCAGATAGAGAAAGTACAGGGCGGCGCGCGAAAGCGGGGCCGCTTTTTATGGTAAGGAAACCGCATGTCCTGGACCGATGAACGCGTCGAACTTCTGAAGAAAATGTGGGGCGAGGGCCAGTCGGCCTCTCAGATCGCCAAAGAGCTGGGCGGCGTGACCCGCAATGCGGTCATCGGCAAGGTGCATCGTTTGGGGCTGTCGAACCGTTCTGGTTCTGCCTCTGCTGCGGCCAAGACCGAGACGAAAGCAGCCAAGCCCGCCGCGAAACCCAGCGCCGAGGCTAAGCCAGATAAGCCCGCGGCCAAGCCAGCGCCCAAGGCCGCTGAGCCTGCTGCTGAAACGCCGCCTGCGCGCCCGACGAATGTTATGCCCATCCGCAAGGCGATTATCCCCGCAGGGCAGCCGTTGCCGCCGCAACCTTCGGCCAACGAAATTTCCCCCGAGGCGCTGGCCAAGGTCAACGAGATCGAGAAAAAGGCCAAGCGTCTGGGTCTGCTCGAGCTGACCGAGCGGACTTGTAAGTGGCCCGTGGGCGACCCGGCGACAGATGATTTCTGGTTCTGTGGTCTGCCTGTGCAGCAGGGAAAACCCTATTGCGAGGCCCATGTCGGTGTGGCGTTCCAGCCCATGTCGAACCGCCGCGATCGCCGTCGCTAAGCCCGTTCCTCAGAACGGTACGCATAAAAAAGGGGCCCGATGGGCCCCTTTCGCGTTTCATGGGGGCGCAAGGCTATGCGATCAGCCCGTTCAGGATCAGGAAAATCACAGCAGACATCAGCGCCGCTGCGGGCACGGTGATAACCCAGGCTGCGACGATGGTCATGAAGTGCGACCTGCGGACCAGTTTGCGGCGGCGGCGCTCTTCCGGGGCGATGCGTTTGGTCTGAGGGCGTTTCGCAGCACTGTTCCGCAGTCGTCGTTCCGCGTGCCATTCGCGGAAGAATCCGACACCGAATACGCCGCCCACCGCGATATGGGTCGAACTGACAGGCAGGCCCAGCCAACTGGCCACAATCACGGTGATCGCGGCCGACAAAGCCACGCAATAGGCGCGCATCGGGTTCAGCTTGGTGATTTGGCTTCCGACCATGCGGATCAGTTTTGGTCCGAACAGGAACAAACCGAACGAAATCCCAAAGGCCCCGATGACCATCACCCATGTGGGAATCGAGACTTTGGCCTCGACCGCATGTGACTGAGCAGCATGTACAATTGCGGCCAGCGGTCCGACGGCGTTGGCCACATCATTTGCGCCATGCGCAAAAGACAGCAGCGCGGCCGAGAACACCAGTGGCAGCCCGAACAGTGCCTTCAGCGACTTGTTGCGATTTTCCATGCCTTCGGATTGACGTTTGATCAGCGGAGCCGTCACCACATAGGTCAGCGCGCCGATGCCCAGCCCGATCAGCAAAGCAGTTTGAATATCGATTTTGATGATCCGTTTTAGCCCCTTCAAGGCGAGATAGGCGGAAAAGGCCCCCGCCATGATCCCGACCAGAACAGGTACCCAACGTCGGGCGGCGGCAATTTTGTCGTCCTGGTAGATGATCTTGGCCTTGATCAGAGCCAAGAAACCGGCAGCGATAGCGCCCCCCAGAACCGGAGAAATAACCCAGCTGGCAGCGATTTTGCCCATTGTCGGCCAGTTCACTGCGGCAAAGCCCGCTGCGGCGATGCCCGCGCCCATAACGCCACCAACAACCGAATGGGTGGTGGAAACAGGTGCGCCCACCCAAGTCGCCAGGTTCACCCACAGGGCCGAACTGATCAGTGCCGCCATCATGGCCCAGATGAATACGGTTGTTTCTCCGATGCCTGATGGGTCGATGATCCCTTTGGATATCGTGGAAACCACATCTCCGCCCGCCAATAGCGCGCCGGCGCTTTCGAAGAGCGCTGCGATGACGATCGCTCCGCCCATGGTCAGGGCATTGGCGCCAACGGCCGGACCCATGTTGTTGGCCACATCATTGGCGCCGATGTTCAGCGCCATATAGGCCCCAAAAACCGCAGCGGCGACAACGACCATATTGACCGGAGATTGGCCAAAGAAAATTGCAGCGCCTAAACCCGCCAGCACGATGAACGCAAGCGCAATGCCTGGCGCGACCAGCGGACGCGAGACATAGGTCGTCGCGTACTCAATCTGGGAAATGCGCCCAAGGTCCTTGTCCAGGGTGCTCCATTGTTTGTTTTTGGGTGTTGGTGACATGCTTTCCCCCTCTGGCTTTCGGCACGGCCCTAGAGAGGGTGTCGGCCTGAGGCAAGAAGAATGTCATAAAACTGTCGTAAAACCGTCACAGGTCGCGCAGGATGGCCTTCAGTCCGGGTTCTGCTACCAGCTCGGCGGCGCGGCTGGGCCGCATCCACTTGCGTTTGCGCTCTGAAACCTCGGGGTATTCATCCACCAATTTCTGTACGCGGATCACATAGACCTGAGCTTCGACCGGGGCAGGCGCGCCGCTATCCATGATTTTGTCGTAGGTATAGCTGCCAATCGGAACCGGGTCGACTTTGCCCTTTTTCACGCCGGCTTCTTCCCAGGCTTCGGTCTGTGCTGCTTCGTGGCTTGAGATGCCATCAATGGGCCAGCCTTTGGGAATAATCCAGCGGCCGGTTCCGCGTGAGGTGATCATCAGGACGCGCAAATCATCGCCCGAACCGCGCAGGCACAGGGCCGCAACCTGCAACAGTCGCGGTCGCAATATCAGCGGCTGAACCATATCGGTCCATGCCTTTTTCAGCCCGTCAGTCATCTGTACTCTGCTCGCTTACTCACTAAACGTATGGGCATTGTATATACATACTGTAACAGTTTTGCAAAAGCCCAAAGGTATATAGATTTAGGTGCCACGTCGTTTCACCCGCAAGGTCGGGTCAGCCTGGGTGGGGTCCTCGGGCCAGGGATGCCGTGGATATCGTCCGCGCATGTCCTTGCGTACATCGGCATAGGAACTAGCCCAAAACCCCGGAATGTCCATCGTTGTCTGGACCGGGCGCCCTGCGGGAGACAGCAGGGTGACACGCAATGGTTGACGTCCGATCATCGGATGAGAGGTCTGGCCGAACATCTCTTGCAGGCGCAGGCTGATTTCGGGAAATTCGCCGCTGTAATCAATCGGGATCTTGCGCCCCAAAGGTGTGGTGAAATGTGCAGGCGATGCGGTATCCAGCGCCTGTGTCTGGGCCCAGTCCAGCATCGCCCTGAGAGCAGGCAGCAAGTCGAACCGTTTCCAATCATCGGCCGTTTTGACTTTGCCCAGATACGGTAAAAGCCAGTCTTCCAGGCTGCTCAGCAGAGCCGTCGAGGACATGTCGGGCAGATCAGCCCCCGCGTCACGGACCAGTTGAACCCGTGCAATGAACCGCTGCGCCGCGGGGCTAAGTGTCAGGCCCAGATCGCGCACGCCGTCCAGCATTGCCAACGCAACCGTGTCTTCGGGCGCGTCCTTCCAAATCCGGTCTTCCAGTGCGATGGCGCCAAACATCTCGCGTCGCCGGGCGATAACGCGGCGCTCGCGGCGGGACCATTCGCAGGTCTCGATCCAGGTGATCTGATCCGCGAATAGCCCTCGGACCTCGCTTTCCGAGATTTGGATCGCCTGGCGGATCGTTGCTTCGCGCGGGTTGCCATCTGTGTCGGTTACGACAATCAGCCTCGCTCCGGCCAGGGGGTCGTGTTCTGCCAATGCCGTACCTTTTCCGCCGGACAGAACAAAACGCGGGGCGTCGCCTTTGCGACGAAGGCCGATCCGGTCGGGATAGGCCAGCGCGGCCATTTCGGCGGCGTTCATGCGCTGGGGATCCGCGTTTTTCGTTTGCTTGCGCAGCCTTTTGGATTCGGTGCGGATGCGGTCGATGACGCCGCGGTTCGGGGCAAAGGGGCGGCGTTCGGCAAAACCGCGCGGGTTCTGGATTGCCTCCAGTCTGAGCGCAAGATCCACAGGGGCCGAAAACGGCAGCGGATCGCGTTCGGCCAGAAGCGCAGCCAGTTCTGCGGCTTGGGGGCCCGCTATCGTCAGCATATGCGCCAGTCGCGGATGAAGCGGAAGCCGCGCCAGAGCCTTTCCGTGGGGCGTGATACGCCCTGATATGTCAACAGCTCCCAGCATGTGTAGCAGCGCCACCGCCTCGGAATAGGCGCCAGGGTTTGGGGGCGTCAGCAGCGGGATATCCGACGGGGTTGCGCCCCAGACGGCCAGTTCCAGTGCCAGACCAGCCAGATCGGCGGCTTCGATTTCAGCCGGGGGATAGAGGGGCAGACCGCCTTCTTCGCCTTTGGTCCACAGGCGATAGCAGGTGCCCTTTGCGATGCGCCCGGCACGCCCCGCGCGCTGTACTGCTTCGGCCTTGGTGACGCGTTCGGTAATCAGCCGGGCCATGCCGCTCCCTGGATCGAACCGGGCTCTTCGCGCGCGCCCGGCGTCGATCACGACCCGCACGTCCTGAATGGTCAGCGAGGTTTCCGCGATGGATGTCGCAAGCACGATCTTGCGGCCCTCGGTCATCGGCTGGATAGCCGCCCGCTGAGCAGCAAAGGTCATCGCGCCGAACAGTGGGCGGATGTGGCAGTCTTGGGGTAGGCGGGGTTTCAGCAGGGCTTCGACCCGACGAATCTCCCCCTCGCCGGGCAGGAATACCAGAACGCCGCCCGTTGTCTCGCTCACAGCTTGGGTAATCAGATCAGCGGTGGCCTGTTCCAGCCGTGTGCGTTTGTCCAGCGGCCTTTCCATGTGGCGGATCTCGACAGGAAAGCTGCGCCCATCGGACGTGATCATCGGCACGTCCCCCATGAGCTTGGCCACCGGGGCAGCATCCAATGTTGCGGACATCACCACCACCAACAGGTCGTCGCGCAATGCGTCGGCAACCTCTAGGCACAGAGCCAGCCCCAGATCGGCATTCAAAGAACGTTCGTGGAATTCGTCAAAGATCACGGCGCCGACCCCGGCCAGCTCTGGGTCGGACTGGATCATCCGGGTCAGGATGCCTTCGGTCACGACTTCGATCCGGGTATGTGTTGATGTTTTCGCTTCGCCGCGCACGCGGTAGCCCACGGTTTCACCGGCTTTCTGGTTCAGGGTCTCGGCCATGCGTTCGGCGGCGGCACGGGCGGCCAATCG
>Ga0070725_10000428_pt1 | contig 29586 bp, 27 predicted proteins | sample tdDd002_FD_69781 | JGI IMG/M metagenome (GOLD analysis project Ga0070725, IMG submission 69781) | Marine sediment microbial communities from the Atlantic coast under amendment with organic carbon and nitrate - tdDd00.2 | ecosystem: Environmental > Aquatic > Marine > Coastal > Sediment | place... | reverse complement strand
CTTATTTTTAATCCCCATAATACACCTCCATATTTGTCTTGGTATGTTATATACCCATAACTTTGTCCTATAATACTAATATACACACTTTCATAGTTGTAAATCAATCGATTTGTGAATTTTTATTTATGATCCTTTTTTATTTTTTAAGGCATGAAAAAAGGAGGGTTCATTTTATAACTAAGAACTCTCCTTTTTATATTATTATAGTTTTTTTATCTTGTTCAGGTAGCCGACCACATCTTTGGAAGCAACATCCATTTCCTTAAGGGTTATTTCCGCTAAATCCGCTCGTCCGTTATTGTATTCACGAATAGCTTTCTTGGCAAGTTGATGCAGTAGATCGTGAGGGGCATCCATATGTTTAACTAAGTTGTCCAGTTGAGAGTTACTTCGATCACATGTCGCACACCATTTCCCCAAGCGACAATCTTTGTGTGTCCCAACATCCCCTTCATTCAACCGTTCATAACCAAGCAGCATATTGTAAACCCGCCATCTCCAAATCAAATGATCGCTGATACATACTTCTACTTGGGTTTTTAAATCTAGGGCATCTACTAAATCCAAAGATTCCAATCTAACACTATTTAGCATTTTCGAGACAGAATTAAACGCTTGACCTGTTTTCTGTGTTTCTCCCTTTAACACCGTCGTTTTTTCATTGACAACCATGATCGAACTGGCCATTTCCTCTGACGCCGCTGTTTGTTGTTCAATATTGGCACTGATTTCACTAAAGCTATCACCGATACCACCTAAACCTTCTCTTACAGTATCAAGCGCACCCAATGCATCTGTCATTTCTTGTTTTCCTTCTGCAAATGACTCATTGGCCTGTTTTAAGGCAACATCTGTATTATTAATTTCCTTGGTCAACGAACCAACCGTCGTATTAATAAACTCGACCTGTTCCTTTGTACTTTCAGCAAGTTTCTTTATTTCATCAGCTACAACCGCAAAGCCTCTACCATGTTCTCCAGCCCTTGCAGCCTCTATCGATGCATTTAACGCCAATAAATTAGTCTGATCTGCAACGCCTTTGATAATGCCAACCATTTCATTAATTTTTTTTGCTTCCTGATTTACCCGATTCATGATTTCTCTGACGCTCTTCGAAGCTTCCGAGGAAGCTTCAACCTGTTCGAAAGACTTGGAAATCCTATCTATAGATTGATTTGCAACTACGATCGATTCTGCTGTCGTTCTATTGGACGCTTCTACATAGTTTGAAATATCCTCAATCGTGGCTGTCATTTCCTGACTGCTTGCAGCAATGCCTTCGACCATCTCAGCCTGCTTCCCAGCATCCAGCAACATATCCTTGACATAATCAAGTTCTGTCACATATTTAAGCAAGCTGTTTATCTGACGAATAATGCCAGCAACCTCTTCTTGTGAAACTGTAGACTTCTCTATAGAAAACAAGGGTTCATTCGTTGTTGATATAAGACCTTCTTCCGGATATTGGTTATCTGTCTTTCTTTTCTTTCGATTATTCAACTCAAACATATTTATCCTCCAATCCATTTAAACCATTAATTGTTTACCCTGTTTGAATGGATTGAAGCATTTTTATGTATCACATGCCATTTATTGTTTATTCCTCACGTGCTACTTGTAAAGGTTGACCTGTTAAAAACACAATTCTATTGGCAAGTCTTCTCGCTTCTAATATGTCATGAGTTACCATGACAACAGTTTTTCGATCCTCTTCGATTAGTTTCTCCAGCAATGTCATCAATTGTTCTTTTAGTTCACAATCAAGTCCTTGAAAAGGTTCGTCTAAGAGTAATACATCATGTGGCATTGCAAAAGCCCTCGCCAATGAAACTCTTTGCTTCATCCCCCCGCTCAAGGTATTTGGGTATTCATTCATAAAATCTATCAATTCAACCTTTTCCAAGAAATACTCAACACGTGCTTGAAGATATTTATCTGGAATATGCCCTTCCAGTACATACTTTAAATTCTCCCCGACAGTCAACCATGGGAGCAACCGACTTTCTTGAAATACAAAGGATATTCGTTTATCCATAATGCCTTCAATAGAGCCGCTATACTCAGTGTCCAAAGTCGATAATATTTTTAATATTGTCGATTTACCGCACCCAGATGGTCCAAGAAGACAAGTGACTTCTTTCATATTAAATTTTAGATTAAATCTATCCAATATCACAAGATCATCAAATGCTTTTGTTATATCACTTAGCGCTATCATTAAATCACCTTAAACCGTTCGTAGTAGTTATTTTTTAAAATCAATTTCTTTGTCGTTTTTTCAATGGCCAAACTGCAAATAATAATGATGATGGTCCACGAAAATACCGCTTCAGTATCCAAATATATTTTGCCGCTATAGATTTCATTTCCGATAGATGTCTGAAGCACACTGATTACTTCTGCTGCAATGGTCCCTTTCCAACCGATACCGATGCTCGTCAATATGCCGGCAAAAATATAAGGTGCCATACTTGGTATATAGAGTCTTAGCAACTGCCGTTTCATTGGAACATTATATACCTTGGACATGTTGATTAACTCACTGTCTACAGTTCTGTACCCTTCTATAACATTGTAATAAATAATCGGATAACACAGCAGCATGCCACAAAAACTTGGTACATATGCCTTATTCATATAAATCATCGCTAGAATTATAAAAGATACCACTGGCGTAGACTTTATTGCCACCAATATGGGTTGTAAAAATTTATAAACACCTGTGGATACCCCTGCCAAAAGTCCTGTTGTAACGCCTAAAAAAATGGCCAATATCAATCCCGCCAACACGCGAAATAAACTCATAACAATGATAATATATGTTTCTTTTAATAGAAACAGGGCGAACAAAGCTTTGCCAGTTTCAAGAGGTGACGGTAAATAAAATGCGCTAACTCTTAATGAAATAAGCGACCAGACTATAAGCCACAAGCCTAGCACCAGAAGCCAGTCAAACTTCCTCTCTTTCATTTTTTTATTGTTGGTAGTAGAAGCCCTCATCTGGTATCTCCCCTCCAATTAATTGATTATTGTATTTAAGCAGCACTTCAAAATATTTTTCAACGGATGCTTTTGCCTCTTCAGCGTTTTTCCACATAAACTTATCACCATTCTCAAAAAATCCTTTTACTATTTTTTCTGCTTCTGGTCCACCATTATTCACATACAATAATGCTGTCAGTGGTAATTCGCTTGTACCAGTTATTTTCTTCCACTCATCATTAAGACTAAATGCCGCTCGTGCGGAAGTTTCTTTCATTATATTTTCCGCAAGATATGAAGGTAACAAAATCCCATCGCTATTTCCATCTACAAACGTTGGTATTGCTTCCCTGTAAGTTTCAGCGTACATAATAGTCGGTCTATTTTTTTCTTTGGGAATTCTACTTTCCACAATAAAAGTAAGTAGTGTATCAAGTACACCATTTTCATTGACAACTACAATTTTTTTATTTCTTAAATTTCTAAGATTCTGAATGGTATTTCCTTCTTCATATAATTGAATACTAGAAGTTGAATTAATACCTAACATCTGTACATTCTTATCCGTTTTTTGATACACTCTTGCAGCTACATTCATTGGCAACACCATCAACTTAATTTTGCCATCCAAAATACCGCCAATTAATTCCTCCTCTGAAGCTACTGCATGCAAAGTGTAATTAGGCATGGACAGTTGTTCTGGATTCCTTGGAATTAATCTTTTCAGATTATCAACATTTCCAATTGTTGAGATGACCACTTCCGATCTCAACTCAGGCGTTAAACCTGGTTCAACTTCATTTCTTAAAGGTTTTACCTGGGGGAGTGGCTCCCGAACACTTTCTTCTACTAGTTCCTTTGCTTCTGCTATTTCCTCTTCAGTAAACTCTATTACAATCGGTTCTTCACTACTGGAGCTACAACCGATGATATTACAAGCAATTAATATGATTCCAATTAGAATTATTCTCTTATGTCTCATGACGCCTCCTGCTATTGATATATTCTGATAGTATTTTTTCCATCTCCTTTTGACATATAAAGAGCGGTATCAACTGAATCTATTATTTCATGATGGCTTAATTTAGAATCAACATAAAACAAGCCAATTGATAAAGTGACTTCAATTTCGTACATTCCGTAATCTATTGTTGACATTTCTATACGTTTTCTGAATGTTTCCATTTTTTCGTTGGCTAAATGTAAGGGTTCCTCCATCAATATGATGAACTCGTCTCCGCCATATCTAAATATCTTGTCGTTGACTGATAATAAGCCTCCAAGGATTTCAACAATCTCCATGAGAACAACATCACCACCCTGATGTCCGTATGTATCATTGATTTCCTTAAAGTTATCAATATCAAACATTGCCACAGAATAATTAACGTCAAACTGATCCATCACCGAAAATAGGTGGTGTTTATTGTAAACGCCTGTCAACGCGTCCGTTATTGCCTTCTGATAAGCAGCTTCTTTCAACAACGTTTCAGCATGAAGTTTTTCACGATTCCTAACGAAATCAAAATGCAACAACATCATCGGAATTATGGAAAATGTTGTCATGTACAGCACTGGAGAATTCATTGAAAAGAAAACGCCGGAGTAGTCAAATGCTGCATTTAAAACACTGTATATAAGCAATACTACAAAGCCAGTAAAAAACACTCTGGCCTCGATACTTGTTCTAATCCGCCTTGAGATAAGCAACACCCATGAAAATAGACTGATTAGTTGAGTGATATACCAAATACCATACAGTTGTTTGAACATCATTAGATCAGTTGAGAATATTGCTATGACTATAATTCCTAACAAGCCCGCTGCACTAATCACAATGGGATAAACACTATCAAATAGCTGCTTCATTCCTAAACTGACAAAAAATGAACAGGCCCAAAATGAAATCATAATACATTTCTTATAGAACATGTAATTGATGAAGACTGTTTCTGTGGTTGCATAATCTATGGAGTATATAGACAAAAAAGCCATTGCCAGTCCTAAATTGATATAAAGTGGGTTGTGGTTGAAATTGCTTAAATAAAGTACCAATATGACAATTATTGTTAATAACCCAATACCCAAATTCATCATAACGACATTGTGATTAAAGAACTGTGCCCGGGTAACCATTCTTATAGCCTTCTCTGTTGAGGTCACAAATACTGGATGTGTCGTCAAACCGGTCATATATTTACTATGATTTTCAATTCGTAATTCATTTGATTCCTTTATAATATCCATCGGAATCTGATAACGTTTGATACCGTTCCAAAGATTGCTGTCCCCAGTGTCATAATCACCGTAGCCACCTAGGTATCTGTCGTTAAAATATACTTCATATCCATTGCTGGCCATTCTGAAAATCACTAGATTGTATCCACCATTCGATAGTTCAGGCAAGTCTGATTGTGAAATCTGTGTTTTAAAAGTCTGAAATTCAGGTTCCCCATACTTCATGACACGTCTATTCATAGGCTCAAAAAAATCATCCCCCTGAATAATCGCAACATCAGGCCCCGTCATAAATTTATAATTGGATCCCTGGAATGCAATCACGATGCCCAGTAGAAGGATGACACTATAGATAATCATTACATAATATGTTTTTCTTTTGATGTTCATATATCCCTCGTCAGTCTTTTTTTTATATTATACCATGTTGCTCTGTTATAATCCTATTGACTGACGACGATTTTATCTAATACTTCTTTCGCTCTATTGAAACTTTCAGATTCAATGGTGTTCCAATTAACACGTTGCGGTTTCTCCAAGGAATCCATTAACCCCTCTTCGTTCTCCTCTGCACTATTATAGGCCACGTCCAAAATGTGTATGACATTTGAAAACTCATCTGATACTTCATCTAATTGGTGGTGAAATATTGATGCTTCTATACACACCCTAGAAAAATTCCAAAGGTCTAAAAAATAACCGCCAATCTCTCTGTGTGTTGCACCGTTGTATCCTAACGAGACTTCGCACTCATGAAAACTTTTGCCGGTTTCTTTTTTCAACATAGCTATCTTTTGATAATAGGATGGATTGTATCTTAACAAGATCAATTTACCGATATCAAAGGTAAAGCCGAGTATACTGTAATCATCCCGCATTTTTGCCTTATAGCAATAGTAGTAATAAGCGCTCATTAACATGTTTGTACGGGTGTATAACTCGCTCATTTTATGTAATTCTTCTATCTGCCATTTTTCTAAATCATCTTCTTGCAAGAAAATTGCAGCAAAGAGCAACTGTTTTACGTTTTTAAGTCCAATGATCGTCACGGCCTTTTGAATCGTATTCACTCTTTTAACGGAGTAGAACGCCGTGTTGGCAAGTTGTAACACCTTTGAGGCCATACCGACATCCTTGCTGATTATTTGACTTATTTCTTCTATTGGCGCCTCTTCCTCCACTGCACGTTCAAACTGCTTATAAGTTTCTGGAATAATAGGCAATTGTTCAATGTCATGAATAAGACGTCGCATCTCCTTATTCTCGATAATCTCTCTTATCTTTACGATATGTTGGATTTTACTGATTAAAACATTGTTTTTCCAAGGCTTTGACAAGTAATCAAAGGTTGTACTATTGAGTATCGCCTTTAAGACATGTTCTGTTTCAATGTAGCCACTTAAAATCATTCGATGAGTCTGGGGATATTCCTTTTTTACATATAGTAGCAAATCAACCCCGCTTACTTCTGGCATCTTAACATCTGAGACAAAAATGTCTATTTTATGCTGTTCCATAATTTCAATCGCTTTTTTTGAACTTTGTGCAACCATTACATTATAGCCAGTAGACAGCATGGTTCTCCGCAAACTTTTTAGTACATTGATTTCGTCATCCACAAATAATATGTTAACTGTTTTCATACAAGTCTATTTCCCTTTCTATAGGCAGTTTAATCGTAAACACAGTCCCTTCCCCTAGTGTTGATTCAACTGAAATATCACCATCATGTTTATTCACGATTGTATTGTAGGCAATGTTAAGACCTAAGCCCGTCCCCTTACCAGGTTCCTTTGTCGTAAAAAAAGGATCAAATATTTTCTTTTGAGTTTCCTCATTGATGCCTATACCATCATCTGAAATGATGCAATAAACATACCTATCATCTGCAAAAGTTTCTATTGTCATATTGCCTTTACCTTTAAGTTCTTTCATTTCTATGGCCTGTGCGGCATTGACAAATAAATTCAACAATACTTCATTAATCTGATTACCATTGGCAATCAATAAGGGCACATCTTGTAGATTCTTGTGAATTTCAGCAACGTATTTATATGTATTTCTTGAAACTGTCAATGTAGCCTCTATACCTTCATTGATATTGTAGTCAACGCGGTCCTCAATATCCACCCTCGCATAATCTTTCAGACTCTTAACGATACTCGTTACCCGACTCAATCCATCAAGGGACTCATCAACCAAATCAGGTATATCGGACAGGATAAAATCTATATCCGTTGCTGGATTTTCTACAGTTTGATTTCCAGCAGCTTTTTCCTCCAAATAAGCAATGTAACTCTTAAGTTCAGGTAAATAGTCCTTTAAGGCCGATATATTGCTATTCACAAAACCAATCGGATTGTTCAGTTCATGGGCTACGCCTGCGGCCAATTCCCCTATAGATGCTAACTTTTCCTGTTGCATCAGCATGGTTTGTGCCGCTTCCATATTTTTCGACATTTCTTCTAGTTCCCTAAGAGGTTTCACAAAAAATCGCTTCCCTGTTATGAAAAGTAGAACTAATCCTATGATGGTATACAAAACCACAGCTTTGATGGATATGTCCATCATTTTATTTGTCACTATGCCTATTTCATGTTCACATGATGAAAATGCTGCCACATCATTAAGGGTGTTCGATAAAACTGCATTCAAAAAAGTTGAAAACACTAATCCTAATGCTAAAATAACAAAAGCCAACCCAATATATATAGTTACATAAAATGTACGACTTGTTTTTTTAATCATAATCCATACCTTCACCTATCAAAAATTAAAACCTCGTCTTTAGTATACCCAACTTTAGGGGTATTAGACGAGGTTTTTATTATCTTCTCTTTGTATTCTTAGAATTTGTATTGCTTTTAAAATTTTTGGAATTGTTATTGCTTTTAAAATTCTTGGAATTGTTATTGTCTTCTTTTTGTGGTGAACGACCTTTTGTATTCTTCTTTTGAGCTCTAATTTTATAAGTCTTGTTCTTGATTTTTTTTGTTTTAAAAGCTCTTAATAAAGGCGCTTCTCGTCCATCGTAAATCTCAACCGTAGTCGTCTTGTCTTTAACCGTAATACGTCCAATATGTTCCTGATCAACACCAGCAACACTCTTGAAAGCAGCTAATACGTCTCTTGAACGCAACATACTGTTTAATCGACCTGCATCAATTTCAACAACTACAACGTCTTTACGTTTTGTATCAGGCTTAAATCGTTGACGCTTCCCTTCAGCAACACGGTCCTTCTTAGGTTGCTTTGTCAAATGACCGCCTTTACATGGAATTTTATACCCTAGGTATTCTTGTAATGTTTCAAATCTATCGACATCACGTGATGTAACAAGCGTTATGGCTATACCATTTTGATCAACACGACCCGTACGACCGATTCTATGAACATATTGCTCATTCTCAAATGGTACTCCATAGTTAATTACATGTGTTAAGCCATGCACATGCAGTCCTCTAGAAGCTAAATCTGTAGATAATAGGATTCTAGCCTGGCCACGTTTAAAGTTATTCAATCGTTGTTGACGATTCTTTTGATCGACACCACCATGAACAGCTGTTACATAATAACCCCATTTTTTCATTTCACTATATAATTCATCTACTTGTTCTCTCGTATTTAAGAAGATGATCGCTTTTCTTGGATCTTCTCTTACCAACATTTGCTTCAAGAATTTTGATTTCTTTAGACCATCTACTGCGTAATAAATCTGCTCAATTTTGTCAACTGTTGATACTTCAGATGTTACTTCGATGCTCTTCGGCGATTTCATGAACAATTCACTTAAGTAACGTACTTGATCAGGCATTGTTGCCGAGAACAATAACGTTACACGCTCTTTAGGTAGTTTCTCAATAATTGCTTCAAGTTGCTCTTTGAAGCCCATGATGAACATTTCATCCGCTTCATCAATAATTAGATATTTGATATTATCCAATTTTACGTTCTTATTGATAATGTGATCCATCATTCTACCAGGTGTTGCAACAATCATATGTGGACGCTGCTTTAAAGCACGTCTTTGATCTTGCATTGGTTCTTTCCCAACAATGGCAGTGCTTGTTAAGCCTTTATGCTTTCCAATTGATTCTAGTTCTTCTTTTACCTGAATCGTCAGTTCTCTTGTAGGTGCTAAAACCAGTACTTGAGATGCTTCAACAGTTTCATCAATCATTTCACAAACAGGGATACCAAACGCAGCCGTTTTACCACTTCCTGTTTGGGATTTTACGATTAAGTCTTTACCTTCCATAATTAGGGGAATTGCTTCTGCCTGTACTTCAAGTGGTTTTATAAATCCCATTTCACTCAAACTGTGCTTAATTCTATTATCTAACTCTAATTCTTTAAATTTCATGTCTATTGTTAATTTCATAATTTCCTCGCTCTTTCTTTATCAACGGACAGTATATCACATATAGATAAGAATTACTACTAAGAGATCGCTATTAGTGACGCGTTGATTCATAACTTGTTTCTCAATGCTGATAACAAGCGAAAAAGCACATACAATCCAACTTTAGTGGACTGTACATGCCCTCATTACATCGTATTTTCTATAATTTCTTTCAGTTTATCAAGAGAATAATCCTTAGACACATAGCTCATACTTTCGTGCATTTGTCTCAATCGTTCTTTATTGTTTATCAAGAATGATATAGTCGTTCCAATTTTGGTGATGTCTCTAACTGCAATAGCTAGATTCGCCAGTGTTAAATAATCCAAATTCTCCTCTTCTTGGCCTGGTATGTAATACGGAACAATCATCGGAAGGTTTTTTACAATCGCCTCTGTCGCCGTTAATCCCCCTGGCTTTGTGACGATTATCTCTGCCTGATCCATTAATTCCTGAATGTTATTGACGAATCCGTGCACCTCGACAGGATTCTCTAGCGGGTGATTATCTAAGCGCTTGTGTATTTTGTCTTCTAAATGTTTGTTGTTGCCACATACAACTATAAACCGTACCTTTTCCTTTATTTCAAACAAAGCTTCTACAGTGTCCTGCATGTAATCGACACCCATACTGCCACCCATGATTAATAGGGTCCAAGGCTTTGTTTCATCAGTTTTTGGTTTTGGCTCATAGAATATTGGTGAAATCGGTATACCAACACAATGAATTTTGTCCTTGTCAATGCCCTTTTCTTGAAGACTTAAAGAGGTATAGTCACTCCCTGTAATGTATAAATCGACTTCTTTGTTCACATAACCAAAGTGGACGTCAAAATCTGTGATGATACTAATAAATTTCTTATCAAAATAACCACGTTTCTTCAATGAACTAATAATTGATATGGCAAATGTGTGACACCCAATGATAAGATCTGGTTCATAATCTATAATGATGTCTCGAACACGTCTGTGAACCATTCGCCTGATGATATCATTAAATTTCCGTTCTTTTCTATCCTTATTCGAAAAACGATACAACCGTCCATACAGTTCAGGAAATTTTGTCGCCAATACATCGTAACCTTCAGCAATGACCATTTCCATAATACGACTTTCTTCCTTAAGAAAATCGACGCGCTTAACTTCCGCATTACTTTCAAGTAATGTTTCAAGTGTTCTTGCAACTTGATTATGACCGCCTCCTGTCGAGGCAGTCAGTATTAATACTCTTTTCATTATTCTGTCCCCTTTGCTTGTTTGATATCCTTAGACTTGTCTCTGAAAACCAAACTGCGTTCTTTAACTTTTTCAAGATCTATTTCGACACCTAACCGTTGTAAACGGTCCATAAAGAGACTAAGGTGTCCATCATCCTTTTCGATATAGGCGATTGCAGCCAAGTTATAATATGGCACAGCATACTCTCCATCAAATTTCAACGCTGTATGAAACGCATCTTTGCCCAGTTCATAGTCCAGCAATCCCATATAGGCGATTCCAATATTATTATACGCCATTGCTACAGCATTTCTAGTATAAACACCTAAAGGGATGATCGAAGCCTTGGCAATTTCCTCATCCAAATCAACCTGTCTGACAAATTGTTCTAAATACCTGATTGCTTGCTGGTAATGTCCATTAATCAAATAGTCCTTACCAAGTGTGAAGTTAGCCAATAGTCTTTTTTGTTTTCTTATTTTGACGCCCCAAAGAATTTGAACACCGATCAGTAGCATCAACATCGGTACTGTATCTAAATAAGTCAACGCAAGAAAAAGACTTACGACTAATCCAATGAGAACAGAAATAAATTGAAATTTATATTCATTGATTCGTGTCATCTCTCTCACTCCTTTTATATATATTTTAACTTATTTATATGATACCCTATAGAGCTTATTGCTAAACGATTTGGATCTTGTGGTAGAAAATAAGTTTCCTTGAGAAAAAAAACTGCCTTATGATATAAGGCAGTTTAAAACAAGTTCTACTTTTTTGTTGTTATACTTTGAATTTTGATACTTGATCTTGAAGTTCTTCAGCTAACGAATTAAGCTGCTCTGCTGAAGATGATACTTGTTCTACAGTCGCACTTTGCTCTTCCATAGAAGCACTAACTTCTTCTGAACCTGCAGCCGTTTCTTCAGATACAGCCGAAATACCTTCAATTGCTTCTAACATCTTGTCTTTCGAATTCGACAATGAGTCAATTGTTGTTGTGATTTCACCAATCTTACTTGTAATTTGAGTTATTGATTGATCTATTGAAACAAAAGCTTTGTTAACTTCTGTTACAACTTCTGCCTGTTCCTCCGAACGACTTGTCATATCGCTCATAATGGTAACTGTACTCTTAGATTGATCTTGAATATCTCCAACAATATTCTTAATTTCTTCAGCTGCTTGATTTGATTCTTCTGCCAATTTTCTAATTTCATCAGCAACTACAGCAAATCCTCTACCATGTTCACCAGCTCTAGCTGCCTCAATAGAAGCATTTAAGGCTAATAAGTTAGTCTGCTCAGAAATCGCACTTATGGTTTGTACAATACTTCCAATTGCATTTGATTTATTCTCTAATTCACTAATCGCTTCACTTACCTTATATGAGGCCTCATTGTTCTCAACAGTTTTCTCCTGTAACGATTTAACAACTCTGACACCAGACTCATTCTTCTCAATCGCTTGTTGAGCTTCACTACTCATCGTAAGACTAATATCTGATAAACTCGTGAATTGTTGATCTAATTCAACCGCAACATGTGTTCCTTTTTCTGCATCTTGAGCTTGTTCAGAGGCGCCTTCTGCAATTTCAGAAACAGTTTTCGCTACTTCTTCAGCAGAAATACTTGCTTGATCTGCATTTTCCGACAAATTCTCTGCTGACACTCTTAATTCCTCAACTGCAGTCTGTGTATTTTCAATAAGACCTGCAACATTTTCAACCATTACATTGAAACTATCACTTAGAGCCCCAATTTCATCAGACGATTTATAATCACTTTTAGCTGTAAAATCACCTGTTTTTACTTTATCCATTGCTATGACAATTTTTTCGATTGGTTTAACTATCGAGTTAGAAAAGAAAAACGCCAAGACTCCTGCGATAATTAATGAGAAAATACCAACGAAAATAATCATATTTCTAATTGGTTTAGCTTTGCCATCGATTTCATCCTGTTCCATTGTAATTAATATCTTCCAACCAGTATCTGGCATTGTATGGAAAATACCAATTTTTTCAACACCATCATAAACATATTCAACCATTGATTCATCTTTAGTTGCAAGCTCTGATAATAATTCTGGAACTGGCACTTGTTTTCCAACAAGCTCAGTATTTTCATGGAGTAATGTATACCCTTGACTATCTACAATCACCGGAACACCCGTTTCACCGATTCTAATGTCCGCCATTTCCTCAGCCATGGTTCCAAGTGTAATATCTGCTGCTAACACAGCAATTACTTTCTTTGCATTGTATTGACTATATACTGGTACGGCCGCTGAGATTATTACATTATTGCTTGCCGCATCTGCATATGGCTTGGTCCAAATAACTTCGCCCGCTTCTACAGCATCTGTATACCACGGTCTTGTTGTTGCATCATAATCATCTGGTAAATCTACGTGTGGATAAATAATGAATTTTTGATTGGCATATCCAACATACACATTTTGAATAGTAGGAAACTCTTCGATGTACCCTTCAAATACTTTCAATAATTTATCAGTCGCCATCGCATTATAAGATGCACTATCCAAATTCCCATCATGACTTAATACTGCCAGTGATTTCGAATAATTTTGGAACTGGTAGGTCATTGATTTTTCAATTTCCTGCGTTAATGTATTTGCAATACTTTTTGTCTCCTCTTCAACAATTCCAGCTGCCTTATTCGAAGCCATAACTCCCAAAATGAGTAGTGGAACTGTAATCATAAGACAAATACCTAATATTAGCTTTTGTTTTAATTTCATCAGCAATCTCCCCTTTAATTCAACATACTCCATCATATTACTTCATTTTTACCCTAAACGTTGTATTGATAAACAGTTGAAGAATTTAATATTTCTGATACCCCCATTACTACATTCAATTCCCCCTTTATAATCAACACTGCTATTATACCACATATCAACACATTCGCATGTGTCCTTAAACGTTTCAATAATGAAACATAAAATTTCTGTGAACAATCATGTATTTTCTTTCAATGTCTAGATTTTATTGCTAAAATAATGATGTTAACAATAATTATAGTAAGTGGAGGTAAAATTATGGATCTGAATATGTTTATTAAATATATAAAGTTGGATGATGAAAATCGCATCATTATATCGGTTCAAGACCATCTAGCTGGGTATCTACAAGAAGAGCAATCTAAGAAAATGTTAAAGGAAACTGTCGAAAAGGTGCTTGCTGAGGATTTCAAGTTGCTTGAAGTGGCAAAGACAAGTTGTCGTATCACTGTAGCTGAAGGTACTGAAGAAGCATCAATGAAAAAAGTTGAAGAAGAAATTGTTAAAGGCATCGAAATGGCCATGGCATTTATGAGCCAAATGGGCGATACAGCACCAGCTGAGTAAACTTAGTCATCGGTGATATACCTACTAATCAGCAGAAAGAATTGTGATAGTTTTACATATCATTTTCTTACATAAAGGGTTATAGTGTAGTAAGAAAAATATGTATTGAGAAAAAGGAGATTATTTTATGAGTCAAATACCAACACCCCATATAGAAGTTAAAGAAGAAGGCGTTATCGCTAAGACGGTATTAATGCCTGGAGATCCTCTTAGAGCGAAGTTTATCGCTGAGAAGTTCTTAGAAAACGTTGAGCAATTCAACACAGTTAGAAATATGTTCGGATTCACAGGAACTTACAAAGGAAGAAAAATTTCTGTTATGGGTTCTGGAATGGGTATGCCAAGTATCGGTATCTACTCTTACGAATTATTCAACTCTTACGGAGTAGAAAACATTATCAGAATTGGTTCATGTGGTGCTTACACTGATGAATTAGATTTATATGATGTATTATTAGCAACTGACGCTTGGTCTGAGTCTTCATACGCTAAGGTTCAATCAGGTTACGATAAAGATGCAATCGAAGCAGATGCAGAATTAAATTCAAAGATTGAAAATATCGCTAAAGAATTAAACATCCCAGTAAGAAGTGGTAGAATTCACTCTTCAGATGTATTCTACAGAGAAAACTTCAAAGAATTTGAAGGCATCAGAGACAACCACGGTTGTATGGCTGTAGAAATGGAATCTTTCGCTTTATTCGCTAATGCAAAAGTATTAGGAAAGAAAGCAGCTTGTTTATTAACAGTTTCTGATTCATTGGTAACTGGCGAATTAACAACAAGTGAAGAAAGACAAAATGCTTTTACTAAGATGATGGAAATCGCTTTAGAATTAGCGTAAGTTTAATTATTGATTTTGAAGAGACTGTTTATGCAGTCTCTTTTTTTGTATTCAAAATCCTCGTGTCAGAACTTCAAGACGTTTTCTACGTCTCGATTACTTGATTAATGCATCTTGGTGTTGATACAGTTCTTTTGATTAGCAAATAATACGCTGATGCAACTCTCTGCTTTGGCTGATGAAAGTCAACAGATGACGAACCATTTTGGCGAAAATGAATCATACTGTTTGAGTGAAACGAGTTTATGATTCATTCGACAAAATGAGCGAGGGATCTGTATGAGTTTCACAGTCGAACAGCCAAGTTGCAGAGGCGGAATTATTGCAAATAAAAAGATACTGTACTAACAGGCAAACTTGCCATTAACACAAAAAAAGAGACTGTATAAACAGTCTCTGTACTCTATTCTGGTAAAAATCGATGGCCATTTTCCTTTAACCACTCTTTTGCTTTATTGTATTCTGGCATGCGTCTTTCTACTGCCTGCCAAAAATTAGGCGAATGGTTCATTTCTTCAAAGTGGCATAGTTCATGTAACACGATGTAAGAGATGACCCACGTCGGCATCATCGACAAGCGCCAATTGAAGTTTAGGTTGTTTTTGCTGCTACAACTTCCCCAGCGGCGGCGCTGCTCTTTTATAACGATGCGGTTTGGTTTTGTTTCAAACTGCGATTGATAATACTTCAGCCAAAATTCAACTTCTTGCTTTGTCTGTTGCCTGTACCACTTCTCAATGACACCTAATATCTCGCCTGTTTCATGGGTGTGGTGCTTTACCATCAATTGCCCGTTTTTCACCGCTACCGATGTATTGCCTTTGTCACATTTCAACAAAGTCAGCTGACTTTCTCTTCCTAAGTATGAGAATGCCTCTCCTTCTACACCTTTTGGCTCATTATAACAGTTTCCAGCTGATAATCGTTGCTTTATCTTACTGATTATCCAAGCCTTCTTGCGTTCTATCATCTCCATAATTTGCTCTTTTGTCAGTGTATGTGGTGCCTCAATCGATACACTTCCATCACTATTTACGGTCATTTTCATCGTTTTTCTTTTACTACGCGTCACCCGTACATCAATCTGTTGATTTTTCAATTTGATTCCCACCCTTTCGCTTTTCCATTATATCATGTTGAGTTAAAACACCAATATCTTCTGTGAAAAAACGCCAGTACTTCTTAGGAATTTTTTGTTGTTGTAACTTTAGATTCGTTCTTTCCGCAATTGCCAGTGATTCGAAATACCCTCTCCAAAGACCTTGTAACTGTAGTTCCTCTTCTGATACCGACAGCGACTCTACATGAGTCAATGGATTCAGATGCCAAGTCTGTTGATCGTAGAATGCTGCGACACCTCGTTTGCTGTCGTGGATTACCCATGATTGATCTTTTAGTCGATCGGCAAAATGAGGCGCCAGCAAAGGCAGTATATTGTACGTTGGTTGAAACTCACAGTAATAAATCCCGGAGGTCAATTGCGAAAACCTGATATACCCGAGGAAGTTATGTGTTTCTCTCGCTACCTTGCGACCAAGTTTCAGAAACGGTTGAATAACCTCGTGTCGCTCATCATTGAGCACTTGCTTTCCTTGACGAAGTCCTAATTGAATTGCCTTGAAGCCCAATGTATCGCTCGTTTCATCCTCAGACAAAAAAACTTTATGAAGCATATCAATCCATTCATCGCCTAATTTTTCAAGTATTCCTTTCATCACACGATTGGCCAGCAGTGGTTCTGTCACAACTTCAATTTGTTGATTGAATAAATGCCCATTATATAGTGAACGTCTACATATCTGCGATTCCAAAGCTTTTGATTCATAAACCTTGAAAATCGCTGTCAAATACCCCTGAAACGAATCATCATAAACAAAATCATACATGCATAAACACCTCTGGAAATGTTGTATCCATTCTCAATTGATTGGGATTCATTTTTTTCATCGTCGGATCCTCCAAAACCAATTTGGTTCGTATTGTCTCTGGTGTTACAGAGGAGCCACCATAAAACTTGCCATCACACAAAATAAAATATTTGGCGCGTTTAAGCACTACTCCCATTTTTTTTAGTGCATCGTAGTTTAGTTTACCGTAGCGTCTACCTTTAACAATACGCTGGGCAGAAACAGGACCGATCCCTGGAATCCGCAACAAAAAACTGATATGTGCCTTATTCACCTCAACGGGAAATAAATTCAAATGCTGCAGTGCCCAAAAACACTTTGGATCCATTTCCAGGTCCAACTGTTGATGTTGTTCGCTGAGGAGTTCTTTTGCCTTGAAGCCGTAAAATCTCAACAGCCAATCCGCTTGATACAGCCGATGTTCTCTAAGTAACGGCGCTTCAACAACTGTCGGTAACAAACTATTTTCCTTAACCACAGGAATATAAGCCGAATAATAAACCCGTTTCATTTGATACGCCTGATACATACCTTCAGAAACCATCATGATATTATAATCCGTATCATTGGTGGCACCAATCATCATCTGAGTCGTCTGACCTGCTGGAACAAAACTCGGCGCCTTTCTATATTGTTGTTGCAAGGTTTTTGTTTCCTCAATCTTATTCTTAAGGTAATGCATTGGTGCCGTAATCTGCTGTGTCGATTTTTGCGGCGCCAGTAACTTCAAACTTTTTTTAGTTGGTAGCTCCAAATTCATGCTCATTCGATCAGCAAAACGACCAGCCTGATGTAGCAACTCCTCAGATGTACCAGGAATCCCTTTTAAATGTATGTATCCGTTAAAGCCTTCCCTTTCCCTAAGAAGTTTAACAACTGCAATCATTCTTTCCATTGTGTAATCTGCATTATTACAAACTGCCGAACTTAAAAAAAGTCCTTCTATATAATTTCTACGATAAAAATCCATCGTTAATCTTACAAGTTCCTCAGGTGTAAACGTTGCCCGCTCTCCATCATTAGAAGTTCTATTAACGCAATAGGCACAGTTGTAATCGCAATTGTTGGACATCAATATTTTTAAGAGAGACACACAACGCCCATCTGGTGTAAAACTATGGCATATCCCTGGTGCCGCAGCACTGCCTAGTTGACCTTTTTTTCCTTTCCGATCAACACCTGATGAAGAACAGGAAACATCATACTTAGCACCTCTAGTAAGGATCTCAACCTTTTTTTCGAATTCCAATTCTCTCACCACCTTCGCTCGAACATATGTTCTTTTTAAGTATACACCCCTACCTATTACTTGTAAATGGTTACTTTCCCTTTTAGCGCAAAACACGATTTTATGACGACATAAAAAAACCTCCATGTAGGAGGTTATTTCATCAGCTTTTTAATAAAGCCCATCTTATTCTTATAAGGCGGAAATGCGATGCCAGTTTCAACTTTTGTCGATTTTTTATGAATAGACTTACGATGAGAAAATGTCATAAAACTATCTCTTCCGTGGTATGAGCCCATACCTGATGTTCCAACGCCGCCAAAAGGCATGTTCAGATTGCTTGCATGAGTTATTGTATCATTGATACATCCACCACCAAATCTCACTTTATCCAATACGATTTCTTGAACGATCTCACTTTCACTAAATACATATAGAGCAAGTGGTTTCGGTTTGTCATCAATGATTTTAAGGGTTTCATTTAAATCTGTGTATGTCATCACTGGTAGAATCGGTCCAAATATTTCATCAGCCATTACCGGATCATCCCATGTCACATTTTCAAGAATAGTTGGTGCGATATAAAGTGTATCTCTATCAATTTCACCACCGATAGTTATTTTCTCCTGGTCGATTAATGCAATCAATCGATCAAAATGCCGTTCATTGACGATTTTGCCATAGTCCTCTGACAACAAAGGTTCTTCACCATAGAACTTACGAAGCGCATCTTCTACTTCACCTAAGAATTCTTCTTTGACCTCTTCATGAACATAAATATAATCGGGAGATGCACAGTTTTGACCTGTGTTAATGAATTTCCCCCAAACGATACGCTTGGCAGCCAATTTTAGGTTGGCGTCTTTGTGAACTATGGTCGGACTTTTGCCGCCAAGTTCCAATGTCACCGGCGTCAACCTTTCTGCCGCCGCTCGCATAATGACTTTACCGACACCAACGCTACCTGTAAAAAATATATAATTTAGTGGCGCATGGATCAATTCAGTCATAACATCTCTACCACCTGTTACAACTGATACGTATTCCGCTGGAAAACACTCTTTGATTATGAATTTGATAATTTCAGATGTATTCGGTGTATAATCCGACGGCTTTACAATAACGGTGTTACCAGCTGCGATCGCACCAATCATCGGCTCGATTACTAGGTTGAATGGATAGTTGAAAGGTCCAATTACTGCAACTGTACCATACGGTTCATAGCGAATAAACGATTTAGAAGGCATTTGATGAATCGGTGATTTAACAACTTCATCCTTGGCCCAACCTTTTAAATGCCTTATGGTATGAGAAATACTGTCTAGCACATAGCCTACTTCTGTTGCGTAACCTTCAAAATGTGGTTTCCCTAAATCCAAACGAAGCGCCTCTAGAATATCGTGCTCGTTAACCTGAATAAATTCTTTAAGTGCTTTAAGATGTGCAATTCGCTTATTCACATCTTTTGTGTGGCCTTGCCTAAAATAGGCTTGTTGCATTGTTATCAGTTGATTAATCATTTTACACCTCCAAAATCTTCATCCCAGTATTAAAATGTGATATGCTATATAAGTTAAACTACAAATCATAATTATAAAGGAGTGCTCAATAATGAGTAAAGTAACTTGGAAACCAGGCACGATGGTTTACCCTGTTCCTGCGGTGATGGTTTCTTGCGGTGATACCCCTGAAAATCATAATATTATCACAATTGCATGGACTGGTACTATTTGTACAAACCCACCTATGACATATATATCCATAAGGAAGGAACGTCACTCATATTCAATCATAAAAAATGCAGGTTCTTTCGTCATCAACCTTACAACTAAGGATTTAGCTTTTGCCACGGATTTTTGCGGTGTTCGTTCAGGAAGGGATCACAATAAGTTTGAACATCTTAACCTGACGCCTATATCAGCTACAAAGATTAAAGCGCCTATGATTGAGGAGTCACCTGTCAATATCGAGTGTAAAGTCACTGAAATCAAGGAACTTGGTTCACACGACATGTTTCTAGCTGAAGTGGTTGCTGTTCATGTGGACGAGAAATTTATAGACGCAAATGGTAAATTCCACTTAGACAAAGCAGATCCAATAGCCTATGCACATGGCACATATTATACACTAGACAAGGCGTTGGGCACATTTGGCTACTCCGTCATGAAAAAGAAGACCAAAAAGAAAAGACGCCGTCAACAAAAATAGCTTGTTTTGAGTTAACCTTTACAATTTTGGTATAAATTAGTTGTGGAGGTGTGCAATGAAAAATATTCTGATTGTCGATAAAGATGAACGAAGTATGTATCAAATCAAGTCTTTTTCAAAGAAGTATACATTTAACTTTTTTGAAGCACACAATAGCGATGAGACGATGAATCAATTAAAAAATCATAAAATGATTGACGTCATATTAATAGACGTTATGTTGGACAATGAAGATGGATTTGAACTCATCAACAATATCAGAGCTGAACATAAATCGATGCCAATTGTGATTTTGACAACACTGAATTCCAAAAAGGATTTTGTGCATGGATTAAAAGCCGGCGCTTCGGATTATCTGCTCAAACCCTTTGATGAGAAAGCTTTTGTAACGCGCGTCTTAAATCCATCAACGTTTCGAGTTGCAACGCCAGAAGAACAAAGTGCTATCGTTGATATTAATACACTTATCCATACAGAGTTTAAAAAAGCACAAAAAGGGCGCTACTATATTACTATCGGTATTGTACAATATTTCAACCTAAATGATGAGAATGAGCTCGCTGTTGAAAATGAATACTCGTCAGTTTCTGAGTATTTTTATCCTGGCCTGAAAAACATCTTTTGGGATACTGATTTTATTCTTAGGTATGGCAATCAAACATTTTTGCTTGTACTGCCTTTTTGCCCTCGCTCTGAGTTACCTGTTATCAAAAGCAAGATTCACAATTATGGCGACTATTTCACACATAGACACGAGTTACTTCATTATAGCCTGGTTTCAACATTTATCAGTTATCCTAACGATCAAATCATGGATTTTGAGGCCATTGATCATCTAATAAATAACATCAATAAACTTAAACAAAAAGAGCTCTTAAGCGTTAACGCTTAAGAGCCAACTATGCAATTTTTGCCTGAATGTTTCGCTTTGTATAAATTTTCATCTGCAATTCTAATCACTTCATCTAAAGAATAGTTTCCTATCTCACACACACCACCACTAATGGTTACGTTTAACCCTTCAACACTAAATTTCAATGATTCAATTTCCATTCTGATTTTTTCCGCTACAATCATTGCATCCGCTTGGTTAGCTTCTGGAAGAATCAATAAAAACTCCTCACCACCAAAACGTGTCACAACATCCGATCCTCTAACTAGATTTACACATGTCTTAGATAACTTTACCAGTACCTGATCACCTACTTGATGACCAAATCGATCGTTTACCGACTTGAAATTATCTATATCCAATATGAATATCGACAATGGATGACCATATCTTTTTGAACGTTCAATTTCCTCAGTCAACCGTAACATGGAATAATGTCTGTTATAGACCTTCGTCAATCCGTCAGTTATAGCCATTTGCTGCAGCTGGTCATTTTTCTGTTCTAAATCCTTCATCACCAAATAATACTTTATCTGGACCTTCAATCGAGCTAAGAATATATTTGCATCAAAAGGCTTCATGATATAGTCATCTGCGCCCATCAGCAATGTTGTCGATATGGTCTTGTAATTCGTAACCGACGACATAATCACAATTGTACTTCTAGGATGACGATGTCTTATTTTAAGAAGCAGTTCTTCACCAGAAATCCCCGGTAAGATAAGGTCAATAATATACACATCATATTCCTTCAAGTTGTTAACCAGATCTTCAGGATCAGAAAAATACTCCACATCCTTAAAGTCCGCCAATTCGAAAATTTGTTTAATTAATGACAAACTTAATTGACTGTCATCTAAAACCGCCACACTGACGTCTTTGACTTCATGACTAAAGTTTTTCATTTGTTTAAAAGCACTAAAATAAGAGCGAATCAGCGAATCCTCAACTTCTGTCTTCACTAAATAGTCAACGACACCTAAACTAAATAAATGTTCTCTCATTTCCATCGTATCAGTTGACGTCAAGACAATGATGGGAATATTCTTGAATTTCGAATGATTGACTTGAGCAATAAACTCCTCACCAGCGACTCCTTCGAATTCGAGTGCTGTAATTATAATATCCACTGGCTCTTTTTCCAACAAGATCATCGCTTCTTTAGGTGACCTTACTGGATAGTACAAGTGGCCGGTGCTTTCTACGATATCACCCATTTTTTTCTTTATAAATCTACTCTCTTCAAGATGTAATATTTTAAGCATTATAATGCCTCCATAAACCGTTTGTCACTATTTACCCGAAAAAAATACCATAACACATTTTTAATGTGATATGGTATTAAACTTGTATTCATTATAACACAGCTTTTTTCCCTAGGTAAGCTTCTTGAATCGAAGGATCTGAAATTAATTCTTTTGCAGGTCCTTTATTAACGATGCTTCCCTGTTCGAGTACATAGCCAACATCCGCTATGGATAGAGCTTTAAATGCATTCTGCTCAACAAGAAGTATCGTCTTATTCATTTTTTTGATGTCCCGAATTATTTCAAATATTGTTTTGACTAATAATGGTGCAAGGCCTAATGACGGTTCATCCAAAAGGATTATTTCAGGATCACTCATCAGCCCTCTCCCCATTGCCAACATTTGCTGTTCACCACCACTAAGAGTTCCTGCCATTTGAGTCTTTCTTTCATCCAACCGTGGAAATAATTGATAGACATTTTCTAAATCCTGCTGAATTTTCTCAGTATCACGTCTTAAGTAGGCACCCATCAATAAATTATCCTTTACAGAAAGATTGGCAAACACAAGCCTACCTTCAGGTACTTGGGAAACGCCGAGTTTCACAATCTTATTAACTGATCGTGGTAATTCTGATCCCTTAAATTCAATTGTGCCTTTGGAAGGCTTTACTACGGCAGAAATAGCATTCAAAAGCGTACTTTTGCCAGCACCATTAGAACCGATAATGGAAACTATTTGTCCCTGTTCAACGTCGATGTCTACACCCCGAAGTGCATGTATACCACCGTAGTGAACGTTAAGATCTCTAATTTTCAACATCTACAGTTCCCCCTCTCCTAGATATGCTTCAATAACTTTTGGATTTGATTGTATATCAGCGGCTGATCCTTCAGCTAGTTCTTGACCAAAGTTAAGAACTGTTATTCTGTCGCAAAGGTTCATGATTAAATCCATATGATGCTCAATAATGAGTACCGTCAAGTTAAACTTCTCTTTTACTTCTTTAATCAGATCAAGCAGCTGCATTGTTTCCTCTGGATTCATTCCTGCTGCTGGTTCATCAAGAAGCAGTAATTTAGGTCTTAGCGCAAGCGCTCTTGCTATTTCCAATCGTCGTTGCAATCCATATGGCAAATTACCCGCTACAACATCGCGTCTTTCTTCAAGCCCCATAATATGAAGAAGTTCATTTGCCTGCTCATGTAATTTCGCTTCCTCACGTTTGTATTTACTATTGCGAAACACTGTATCCATTAGCGAATAGTCCATATTAAAATGACAAGCTGTCAAAATGTTTTCGTAAGTTGTCAGATTCTTGAACAGACGAATATTCTGAAATGTTCTTGTGATACCTACATCTGCTATTTTAAACGATGGCAATCCATCAACCTTCTTATCCTCAAATAGAATTTCGCCATCTGTGATTGCATAAATTCCAGTAATCAAGTTAAAAATAGTTGTTTTACCAGCGCCATTTGGTCCGATTAACCCATATATTGTGTCTTCTTCTATTCTTAAATTGAAGTTACCAACTGCTGTAAGCCCCCCAAACTGCTTAGTCACATTCTTAAGTTCTAATAAAGGCATTAGAGTACCTCCTTCGCCGGATCATTTTTTGCTCTATTTGAAGGCTTATTTATTAAATTTCTAATAATCGTCAACGGCCTAAACTCCTTGCCGCCCATCAATCCCTGTGGACGTGTTACCATTATGAAGATAACCGTCGCACCGTAAAATACGAGACGCCATTCCTTAACATTTCTTAGTACTTCAGGTAACGCAGTTAACACAACAGCACCTATAACAGAACCAGTTACGCTACCAAGTCCTCCAAATATTACGATAATCGTCAACTCTGTAGATTTAATCAACTGGAACATTTTGGGTTGTAAGAATCCGATATAATGTGCCAACAATCCACCGGATACACCAGCATACATCGCACTGACAGCCAACGAAATCAATTTATACTTAAATACATCTATACCAATGATATTAGAAGCCATTTCCTCTTCGCGAATCGCCTTCATGTTACGACCATGCTTTGAGTTAATGATGTTCACTAAAATGACAATTGCAATAATGTTGATCACAATTACGTTCATTAGAGTTGTGTTATTTGAAATACCAGGCCATCCTCTTGCGCCACCAAAATATTGAACGTTGTCTAAAATCAGTCTGATGGCTTCACCAAATCCTAAGGTTGCAATAATAAAGTAATCCCCTTTGAGATTTAGGGTTAGTTTACCAATAACCAGACTCATCAAACACGCTGCCAATCCGCCAAAGAGCAGTGATAAATAGAAATTCATCCCCAATGTCATCGTGCAAAAGGCTGTTGCATAGGCACCAATTGCCATAAATCCTGCGTGTCCAAAAGAAAACAGACCTGTAAAGCCAGTCAGTAAAGACAGCCCTAGAACAGCAAGTAAGTTGATACCAGATAAAATTAAAATCCCTTCAAGATAATACCAGTTCATATCTGCCTCCTATGCCTTGTCTTCATTCATCTTGCCCATTATCCCCATTGGTCTTACAACAAGAATAAATATAAGTAAAGCAAACGCGATTAAATCTCTTAATTGTGAAGAAATATAACCTGCAGTTAACGTTTCAATAATACCAAGTAAAATTGCTCCGACAACAGCACCAGTCAAACTTCCTAGACCACCAAATACGGCTGCAATAAATGCTTTGGTTGTGATAAATCCAATTTGAGGGTATACAGTGTACTTCATACCGAATAATACGCCTGCAACGCCTGCAAGTGCGCCACCCAAACCAAAAACAATGAATATAATCGAATCCGTATTAACACCCATTAGTGAACTGGCTCTCAAGTTATAAGCAGTTGCGCGAATCGCCATACCTGTACGTGTTTTTTCAATGAAAAACAATAACATAGCCAAGGATATTGTTGAAATCAGGAACATCATTATATCAAGACGTCCAAGTGCAATATCGCCAATTAAAATAGGTTCCTGTGAAATTATTTTAGGATATGTTTTGAAATTAGGACCAATTGTTGCAATAACAAGGTTTTCTAAAAATATAGAGGCACCCATTGCCGAAATAATAAAATATAAGAACGGTGCGTTTCTTTTTCTCAGTGGACTGTATGCCACCCTTTCAAGAGCAATTGCTATAGCTGCAGCACCAAAGGCTGAAACAATCAGTGCGATTGGAAATGGTAATGCAAAGACAGCCAATGCAAAGAAACCCATGTAAGCACCAAGCATAATAACACCACCGTGAGCGAAGTTACTAAAATTCATGATACTGTATACTAATGAATATCCAACGGCCATCAGCGCATACACACTACCAATGGAGATTCCATTTATGATTTGCTGTATAAATGTAGACATATTGTATCCTTTCTCAACTTATTTGAAAATGGGCGCTAAGCGCCCATTTAATGTTTGACATCTACTCTATTGACCAACTGAATATTTCATTTGGAACTTGTAAGAGTTGTTTTCAATTTTAAGCATGGCTGCTTCTTTGCCATCTGGATTATGTGTCTTTGCATTTACGACAATCTTTCCTGTAATACCTTGTACTTCAGCAGTTTCCATCGCTTCTTTAATCTTAACTGAATCTGCTACACCAGCTTGCTTAACCGCTTCTTCAAGCAACTTAAATGCGTCATATGCCAAATATCCATTTAACTCAACAGCTGCATCGTATTTCTCTGTGTAAGCATTCTTGAAGTCTTGAACGTCAGGGTCATCAAAATCAAGATGATTTACTACGTAACTACCTTCAACAGCATCGCCAGCCATCTCTAACAATTGCTCCGATGTCCATCCATCACCGCCCATAAATGTAGCGTCGATACCAAGTTCTCTTGCTTGTGATGTACTTAAAGCTACTTCCTTAAAGAAATAAGGCATAAATACCACTTCTGGTTGTGCTTCTTTAACTTTGGATAATTGAGGTCTAAAGTCCACATCACCAAACTTAAATGCTTCTTTAGCAACAATTTCACCACCTAGTTCTACAAATGTCTTCTCAAAGAATTCAGTCAACCCTTGAGAATACTCATCTGCAACGTCATATAAAATTGCTGCTTTTGTGAAACCTAATTCTTCAAATGCGTATCCTGCAGCTACAGCACCTTGATAAGGATCGATGAAACAAACTCTAAAGTTATATGGTTTTGTATTGCCATCTTCATCAACTGTTACTTTTGGATTTGTCGCTACCGTTGCAATGTCTACAACTTTAGCCTCTTCTAAAACTTGTGAAATCGCAATCGCCTGACCTGACGCATTAGGACCAATAATCCCAACAACTTTATCTTGTCCAACAAGACGTTTAACAGCGTTCACTGCTTCTAAAGAGTCTCCTTTCGTATCATAACCAATAACTTCGATTTGTTTGCCTAACCAACCGCCATTAGCATTTGCTTCTTCTACCATCATTTTCACTGTGTTAAATTCACAGGTACCCCAAACAGCTTGATCACCTGTTAATGAGCCAATCCAACCGATTTTGATAACGTCCGATTCACCGCTTCCACCATCACCTGATGCCGAACAGCCAGTTAGTGCCATTAAAACAAGTACACCAATTAATAAGATTGAAGTTAACTTTTTCACATTTATTCCCCCTTTGAATAATTACCTTATTTTAAAACAGTAGCCTCAGTGAGCATCATGTAGCTTCAAAAAGACACAGAATTTTTTGAAAATTTCGAATTTTGAAATTATGTCGTTGTAAAAAGGCAAAAAAAAGATGGGGAATCCCCATCTTATCTTTCTTCTGCCATTAGTAGCAATGCTTCAATAAATCTTTGAAGGCTTATTTTACCACCTTTATCCCGCTTCTTTCTGATATAATCCATTTCCTCTTTAACACTTTGAAAATCAAATAATGTATGAGAGTATTTAACAAAATGATCATTTAAGTAATCTTCTATACCACTATGTGCAATATTGGAAAGTGCTTTTGAAAGTGCGCGTCGCATCCGCTGTTTTACTGTTTTTGGTGATTCGCCATTTTCCTTTATCGATCGATTGATTGTCGATTCTGTCCAACTGGATGTATGATGAAGCACCTCACAAATATTCACCAGATCATAGGTCCCTTTTTCACCAAGTATTCCTAATTCACCTAAAATCATATGAAGGTTTTTGGATATATCTCTTGGCTGTTTTAACTGTTTCTGAGGGATTACCACACTTTCACCAAGCATCCCCTTAATGTTGTCTATGGTTCGTTGCATTGTGATTTTTTCGGCGACTGACTGTGTTACTGTTTTAAATTCAATCGCGTTGATCGGCTTATGAATGTAAAAAGATGCACCTTTTTTATAAGCTTCTGATACCATATCCTTTGCAGATACTTGTGAGACCATTATAAAAGAAATGTTTGGAAATTTTTCTTTTACCAATCGAATGAATGTATTCCCATTCATTTCAGGCATAAGCATATCCACAAAACAGATATCTGGTATAACTTGACCAATTTCATCAAGGGCATCTTTAGGATTTGTACATTGACCAATCACCTTTCCCAATTGATGATCTTCTATTAAGTTAGATAGCATTTTTAGTACAGTCATATCATCATCGACTAAATAAAACTTCATTTCACACCACCTTTAAGAACTTCTAACGCAATTTGTATCGTAAATATTGTGCCTTTTCCAACAGAAGATTTTACGTCAATCGTGCCATTAAAATGACTTTCCAAAAAGTCTTTCACGATATTTAATCCCAAGCCTCGTTGGGCATCACCAGACAGCAAATCATATTTTGAACTGAATCCCCTATTGAAAATATAGGAAAGGTCACTTTCTCTGATACCGCAACCATCATCCTCAACTATTATTTTTAGAGATGACTCCTCCTCTATAATCCAGGTCTTGATTGTTCCATAAGACTTATTATCGAGGGCCTCAATGCTATTATTAATTAAATTTCTTAATATTGACGTCATGTAAAAATGATAGCGTACTCTCGTATCGCTGCGTACATCGAAAAACAATGTAATATTTTTCCCTTCGGATGTAATGGCTTTCTTTGAACTTCTCTCAATAACATCAGCGATGTCACGAATACTCATTTCCATGTTATATAATTTCTTTTCCGTCACACCTTCAAGGCCTTGGATAACACGAATATAATCTTTTTTAATTTCATGGACACCCATGGATAATTCCAAGGAGAGTTGTTGAACATCCTCGTGAGACTGTAACTCCTCAGTCTTTTTATGTAATCGGTACGCTTGAGCCATAAGATCCTCTATATAGACCATATTTTTTTCCATAAAATATATTTCGCTCCAAAAGGTTGATGTCAGTAACAGCAACCGCTGGTAGTGAGTTTCATGTTCCTCGCGCACCAAAAATGACTGAAAATGCTTTATTGTAAGAATTGTAATGAAGACGATAATTGTGCGAACAAAGGCTACGAGCGCAAGACCTCTGATTATTTCTACATTTAGTCCAAACACTTGAGTTCGTATACCCATTTCAACCATATTTCCTATAAAATCACTCATGTAGACCGCTATGGGAAAATATGCAAACTGAAGTTCCTTTTTCCAGAATATCGTCATGAATACAAATCCATAGGTCGAATAAAATATGATTTCAGGCCAAATGATTTCAAAAGCGCTACTCATATCCGTACCACTCATATAAATACTCATCATCCTAAATAATGGTGAGCCAATAGCAACATAAAAACAGGATTCCATGGGATTAATATCACTGTACAGATAAAGAAGTATTGGTAATGCTATAACCGATATTGTAATAATGAAGCCATCAACTAGGAAGTTGAAAAAAAACAAAGAGCAAAACGATACGATTGAAACAATTACAAGCAGCTGCCTCGCATGATTCAATGCACCTCTGCTTTTGGGACCTTTAATAGATTCAGCAATCAATACAGTACCTCCAGTTAATAGTTGTAATTTTCTGACGACTCTTTATATAATATTTCGTCATATCCTAATATATTCCTTTATTATTCAATGAATTTATATTTATACAATACGCCAAATGCGCCAATAAATAAAAACCAGCTAA
>Ga0070725_10000427_pt1 | contig 29591 bp, 29 predicted proteins | sample tdDd002_FD_69781 | JGI IMG/M metagenome (GOLD analysis project Ga0070725, IMG submission 69781) | Marine sediment microbial communities from the Atlantic coast under amendment with organic carbon and nitrate - tdDd00.2 | ecosystem: Environmental > Aquatic > Marine > Coastal > Sediment | place... | reverse complement strand
TATTCCCGAACAGCTTGGTGGATGTAAACCATTTGCCAACCAAATATCGCTATAGTGATATCCCTGAGTTTCATCCAGAAAATCAACTGCCAGATAAAAGTATCGAAGAGCAAGAGCGTGACATTCTCGCAGACATCTTTTCAGAAGACTTTAGCTTTGATGATGTCCCACTTGATATTGAAGATGGGGTCGATCACCCACAAGAGTTACCACCGGAAGGGGTTAACTTAAAAGAGTTGCTTGCCGATGTCGAAGTGAACATGATAAGCCAAGCGTTAGAAGCACAAGGGGGCGTGGTTGCCCGTGCTGCCGATATGCTCGGAATGCGTCGTACCACTTTGGTTGAGAAAATGCGTAAGTACAACTTGAACCGTTAACATGTCAATGATTTGACTGATCCGTTAGCATGGTTGTTGTGCGGTAAGTAATTGTTAGTAAATACAAAATAGCCTGGCATGCAATATGCATAACAGGCTATTGTTGTTTTTAGTCGGAAACCTGTCATGTCATCAACCGAGTTACAAGATTCAAACCCGCTACTAGGAAGCTTGGAAGAGCAAGTTTCTCGTTATAAGCAAGTGCTAGATGTGATGCCTGCCGGGGTTATTTTGCTCGATACCCAGGGTGTTATCTGTGAAGCGAACCCAGAAGCGGAGCGATTGCTAGAGGTTGAGCTGCTGGGGCGTAAGTGGTTTGAAGTTATTCAAGCGGCCTTTGCTCCGCGTGAAGATGATGGCCATGAGATCTCGCTACGCAATGGTCGCAAAGTCCGTTTGGCGATTTCCGCTTCCACGACAGGTCAGCTGATTTTGATCACCGACTTAACCGAAACGCGTTTGCTACAGTCGCGAGTGAGCGACCTACAGCGTTTATCGTCCCTTGGCCGAATGGTGGCGTCCTTAGCGCATCAGGTGCGAACGCCGTTATCGAGTGCCATGCTATACGCCGCGAACCTAGGGGCGCCGAACTTGCCAGCAACAACTCGAACCCGTTTCCAGAATAAATTGCTCGATCGGTTACACGACTTGGAAAAGCAAGTGAACGACATGCTGCTGTTTGCTAAAGGCGGGGACAACAAAGTGGTCAAACCGTTTACCACCGAAGAGCTGGTGAATGAGTTTCAACCTATGGTCGAAACTGCGATTAAAAACAACCAAATCGACTACTGTTTAGAAGTAGAGGATAAAGACGCGGCCTTGATGGGTAACGCCAATGCGATTGCATCTGCCATTAGTAACTTGGTGATTAATGCCATTCAGATAGCAGGCAAAGGCACTCAGATTGATGTGTTTGCCCGAGTGGTGGCAGACGAATTGAAAGTATCGGTACAAGATAGCGGGCCGGGTGTACCCGCTGAGCTACAACAAAAAATTATGGAACCCTTTTTTACGACTCGCTCTCAAGGTACTGGCCTTGGACTTGCGGTGGTACAAATGGTATCTCGCGCCCATAAGGGGCGTTTAGAACTGATTTCAGAGCCGGGAGATGGTGCTTGTTTCACTGTCTGTCTGCCCCTTGCAAACCAAAACTCTGGAGAAGAATGATGGCGCAAAGCAAAGTATTAATCGTAGAGGATGACGAAGGTCTACGCGAAGCATTAGTCGATACGTTGGCCTTAGCCGGCTACGAATGGGTTGAAGCTGATTGCGCAGAGCAAGCCTTGCTAGTGCTGAAGTCACAAGAAGTCGATATCGTCATTTCAGATGTGCAAATGGCCGGCATGGGAGGACTAGCGCTGCTGCGAAACATTAAGCAGCATTGGCCTAAGCTACCCGTATTGCTGATGACCGCTTATGCCAACATTGAAGACGCGGTCGCGGCGATGAAAGAGGGTGCCATTGACTACATGGCGAAGCCTTTTGCCCCAGAAGTATTACTCAATATGGTCAGCCGCTATGCGCCGGTAAAAAGCGATGACTGCGGCGATGCCGTGGTTGCCGACGAGAAAAGCATCAAGCTGCTCGCTTTGGCCGACAAAGTTGCGAAAACCGACGCTAACGTGATGGTTCTTGGGCCTAGCGGCAGTGGTAAAGAGGTGATGTCACGTTACATCCATAACGCGTCAACCCGTAACAGTGGCCCGTTTGTCGCCATCAACTGTGCGGCGATCCCTGATAACATGCTAGAAGCCACACTATTTGGTTACGAGAAAGGCGCCTTTACCGGCGCGGTTCAAGCGTGTCCGGGTAAGTTTGAACAAGCTCAGGGTGGCACCATTTTGCTCGACGAGATCAGTGAAATGGATATGAACTTACAAGCCAAACTGCTCCGTGTTCTACAAGAGCGCGAAGTCGAGCGCCTTGGCAGTCGTAAAAGCATTAAGCTGGATGTTCGAGTGCTGGCCACCAGTAACCGAGACTTAAAGCAGTACGTCTCTGAGGGGAACTTCCGAGAAGATCTTTATTACCGATTAAACGTCTTCCCAATTTCTTGGCCGCCGCTTGCTCAGCGTCAAGGAGATATCGAACCGCTGGCGAAACACTTAGTGGAACGTAACTGTCAAAAACTGGGTTTACCTGTCCCTGGTATTTCAAGCCGAGCATTAAGCAAGCTATTAAGCTACCCATGGCCGGGTAACGTACGTGAACTCGACAACGTGGTTCAGCGAGCTCTTATCTTAAGTGAGCACCATGATATCGACGCCGAGCATATCTTGCTCGAAGGGGTCGATTGGCAAGACGCCAACAGCTTGCAGTCGGTGGTCGAAAGCGGGGAAGTCGCGACACCGAGCGTGAAACCTATCGCCGAACCGAATAACCCTCTAGCTAAGGCAACTTCTGCAGCAGATGGTTTGGGTTCTGAACTGCGAGAGCAAGAATACGCTATTATTTTAGAGACTATGGTGGAGTGCAATGGCCGCCGTAAAGAAATGGCGGAAAAATTAGGCATTAGCCCACGTACCCTGCGCTATAAGTTAGCAAAAATGCGTGATTCAGGTATTGATATTCCTAGCTGATCCCCTTCATACTTAGGGGTTAGAGCGACTGGCATGCAACTTGCAGCGTCAAAGTATTATTTATTATGCGGGTCAATTTATTGACTGTTGGAGAAACAATGAAAATTGGTGGATTAAATCAAGAAATGCAAGCCATGATGCTCGAGGCGACCAATACCACCCGCCCGGCCACAGGTCAGCAAGTTTCTTCAGACTTTGGTGCTTTACTTAACCAAGCCGTAAATAATGTCAATGCGTTGCAAAAGCAGTCCGGTGAAATGGCAACTCGCTTTGATCAGGGCGATCCGAATGTCTCTTTGTCGGATGTGATGATTGCTCGAAACAAATCCAGTGTGGCGTTTGACGCGACAATTCAAGTACGAAATAAACTTGTTGAAGCTTATAAAGAGCTGATGAACATGCCAGTCTAATACAGGTAATTGATTGTGGCGGAAGAAAAACAAACAACAGATCTCGCAGTATCTGATGGCTCGACTAACGGCGGAATGATCGCAAGCGATCTCGATACCGATGGGCAAAACCTCGATCTTGATGAAAAAAGCTCGTCTAAATTTGATATGGCGATGGGCGATCTTGACCTCTTGCGTCAAGTGGTACTGGTCGTCGCAATTTCTATCTGTGTTGCTTTGATTGTGATGGTGTTCTTTTGGGTTCGCGAGCCAGAGCTACGCCCACTTGGCACCTATGAAACCGCAGAGCTGATCCCCGTCCTCGATTACCTTGACCAACAAAAAATTGAATACAAACTGGAAGGCAATACGATTCGCGTTCCAGTGAGCGACTACAGCAACATCAAGCTTAATATGACTCGCGCCGGGATGAATCAGCCCGATCAAGCTGGTGATGATATTTTGCTGCAAGATATGGGCTTTGGTGTATCACAGCGTTTGGAACAAGAGCGATTAAAGTTGAGCCGCGAGCGCCAAATCGCCAAAGCCATTGAACAAATTCGTTTGGTACGTAAAGCGCAGGTCTTGCTAGCTCTACCTAAACAAAGTGTCTTCGTGCGTCATAACCAAGAAGCCTCAGCAACGGTATTTTTAACCTTGGCTACGGGTAAAAACTTGGATCAAGAAGAAGTCGATTCCATCGTAGACATGGTGGCCAGCGCCGTACCGGGCATGAAACCCACCCGTGTGACCGTCACCGACCAACACGGCCGCCTACTTAGCTCGGGATCGCAAGATCCATTGGCCACAGCCAGACGCAAAGAACATGAGTTAGAACGCCGTCAAGAGCAGGCACTGCGTGAGAAAATAGATTCGGTATTGATCCCCATTTTGGGGCTTGGTAACTACACCTCACAAGTCGATATTGAGCTTGATTTCAGTGCGGTGGAGCAAACCCGTAAGAAGTTTGACCCCAATACTCCTGCGACCCGCAGCGAATACACGCTGGAAGACTATAACAACGGCAATGTGGTTGCAGGTGTACCAGGTGCGCTCAGTAACCAACCGCCAGCCGATGCTTCTATCCCGCAAGATGTGAAGCAGATGAAAGATGGCAGCGTACTGGGCCAAGGTTCGGTACATAAAGAGGCCACTCGTAACTTTGAACTCGACACCACCATTAGCCATGAGCGCAAACAGACTGGCGTCGTCAATCGCCAAACGGTTTCGGTAGCGATCCGGCATAAACCAAGCGTAAACGCGGAAACTGGAGATGTGACCTACCAGCCTCTCGCGCAAGCCGAACTGGAAGCGATTCGAACGGTTTTAGTCGGTGCGGTAGGCTTTAATCAAGCGCGCGGCGATTTACTCAATGTATTGAGTGTGAAATTTGCCGAGCCAGAAATGGAAGTGATGGCCGATGTACCAATTTGGGATCACCCTAACTTTAACGAGTGGATACGTTGGTTGGCCAGTGCGCTCGTGATCATCGCGATTATTTTGATACTGGTTCGTCCGGCAATGAAGAAACTGCTCAACCCGCATGTGGATGAGGATGAAGGCGAATTTGGTACCGACGGATTACCACTGTCTGCGGATGGCGACACCAGCCTGATTGGCAGTGACATTGATGGTAGCGATAGCTTCGAGTTTGGCTCGGGTATCGACTTACCAAACTTACATAAAGATGAAGACGTGCTAAAAGCGGTTCGTGCCCTTGTGGCCAACGAACCAGAGCTGGCGGCACAAGTTGTGAAGAATTGGGTGACAGATGGCTAACGAAGTTGCAACGACCGAAGAAGGCGCAGAACCGACGATTGATGTCGCCAGTATTCCTGGTGAAGAGCGTGCGGCTATCTTGCTGCTGAGCTTGAGTGAATCTGATGCGGCGGGGATCATTCGCCATCTCGAGCCAAAACAAGTTCAGCGAGTAGGTAGCGCTATGGCGAAAGCCGCTGATCTGAACTCAGACAAGGTCAGCGTAGTACACCGCGCTTTTCTAGAAGATATTCAGAAGTACACTAACATCGGCATGGGTAGTGAAGACTTCATGCGGAACGCGTTAGTGGCAGCACTTGGTGAAGATAAAGCCAATAACTTGGTGGATCAGATCTTACTTGGCACGGGTTCGAAAGGTCTCGATTCGCTTAAATGGATGGACCCGCGTCAGGTGGCCAGCATTATTATTAATGAGCATCCGCAGATCCAAACCATTGTATTGTCGTACCTTGAAGCGGATCAGTCTGCCGAGATTTTGTCTCAGTTCCCTGAGCGGGTTCGTCTTGATTTGATGATGCGTATCGCCAACTTAGAAGAAGTGCAACCATCAGCGCTTGCAGAGCTGAATGAGATCATGGAGAAACAGTTTGCCGGTCAAGCGGGCGCGCAAGCGGCCAAAATTGGTGGTACTAAGGCTGCAGCTGAAATCATGAACTTCATGGACAACAGCGTCGAAGGTATCTTGATGGATCAGATCCGCGAGCAAGATGAAGACATGGCAACGCAGATCCAAGATTTGATGTTTGTGTTCGAAAACCTCATCGAGGTCGACGACCAAGGTATTCAGAAATTGCTGCGTGATGTGCCACAAGACGTACTGCAAAAAGCGCTTAAAGGTGCCGATGATGCACTACAAGAGAAGATCTTCAAGAACATGTCGAAACGTGCTGCTGAGATGATGCGCGACGATATCGAAGCGATGCCGCCAGTGCGGGTAGCCGATGTTGAAACCGCTCAGAAAGAGATCTTGGCAGTGGCTCGTCGTCTGGCAGATAACGGTGAAATCATGTTGTCTGGTGGTGCTGACGAGTTCTTATAAGATTGGATTAACGTATTGATAATGGCGCTGTCGTCACGGCGCCGAACCAGGGTGGGATTATGTCTCTAGAGAGAAAACGTGGCTTTTTACGCCCTGAAGATGACTCAGTTGAGCAAGCCGAAACATGGGGTTTACCCGATTACACATCAGAGGCGCAACCAAGCGCCAAAGAAACGGCCCTTAACTACGACCCAACCTGGGTGCCCAACTTTGACCAACCCGAGCCCGAAGAGCCTGTCACTTTAACCGAAGAAGAGATCGAGCAGATCAAACAAGCCGCTCATCAAGAGGGCTTAACCCAAGGCCAAGAAGTCGGTTTTAAACAAGGGTTCGAAAAAGGTAAAGAAGAAGGGCTTGCCGCAGGGCACCAAGAGGGGCTCGAACAGGGGCAAGCTGAAGGTGTAGCGGCAGGGCAAGCGTTCATCCAACAGCAAGTGGAACACTTTATGACCCTTGCAAATCAGTTTGCTCAACCCTTAGAGCTCATGAATGCTCAGGTTGAAAAGCAGCTGGTGGATATGGTGCTTACCCTGACCAAAGAGGTTGTCCATGTTGAAGTGCAAACCAACCCTCAAGTTATTTTAGATACCGTCCGTGAAAGTGTTGACGCGCTGCCTATCGCCGGTCACGCCATCACCATCAAACTTAACCCTGAAGATTGCACCATTGTGCGTTCTGCTTATGGCGAAAATGAGCTCGATACCCGTAATTGGACGTTAGTTAGTGAGCCTGCGCTGAATCGAGGTGACGTGCATATTGAAGCCGGTGAATCGAGCGTTAGCTACAAAATGGAAGAGCGCATTCGCTCAGTATTAGACTCATTTTGCGGCGTAAACCGCCATCAAGGGCAAGAGTAATGTTAGCGCTAGAAGAGCGTTTGGCGAACTATCAAACCAAAGGGTTAACCACCCGCGCGATCGCGTCGGGCAAATTGGTTCGCGTGGTCGGGTTAACGCTTGAAGCCACCGGTTGCAGAGCGCCAATTGGCAGCTTATGTAAAGTTGAAACCTTGCATGGTGAAATGGACGCCGAAGTCGTCGGCTTTTCCGGTGATAACTTGTACCTGATGCCAAGCGAGCAGATAACCGGGGTGTTACCCGGAGCCAAAGTTACCCCTATCACTACCGAAAATGGCTTAGCCGTTGGCATGGAGTTGCTCGGGCGAGTGATTGATGGCGTCGGGAACCCACTCGATGGCTTAGGCGAGATCTACACCAACAAACGCGCCAAATTTAACGCCGATCCTATTAACCCCTTATCAAGAAAACCCATTTCTGAACCTTTGGATGTGGGCTTGAAGGCGGTAAACGGCCTGCTTACGGTAGGCAAAGGCCAGCGGATCGGCTTGTTTGCCGGCTCTGGTGTCGGTAAGTCGGTCACGCTTGGCATGATGACTCGCGGCACCACGGCGCAAGTTGTCGTGGTGGGGCTTATTGGTGAGCGTGGACGAGAAGTAAAAGAGTTCATCGAAGAAATTTTGGGTACCGAAGGGCGTAAACGCTCGGTAGTGGTGGCAGCGCCAGCCGACTCCTCTCCGCTAATGCGCTTAAAAGGGTGTCAAACCGCGCTGACTATCGCGGAGTACTTTCGCGATCAGGGCTTAGATGTATTGTTATTAATGGACTCTCTCACCCGTTTTGCTCAAGCTCAGCGTGAAATCGCGCTGTCGGTGGGCGAGCCGCCAGCGACTAAAGGTTATCCACCTTCGGTATTTGCCAAGCTGCCTGCTTTGGTAGAAAGGGCGGGGAACGGTAGCCCAGAGCAGGGCTCGATTACCGCTTTTTTCACCGTCTTAACCGAAGGGGATGACTTGCAAGACCCGATCGCCGATGCATCGCGGGCGATCTTGGACGGCCACATAGTATTATCTCGTGAGCTTGCCGATGCAGGCCACTATCCGGCCATTGACGTCGAGAAATCAGTCAGCCGTGTGATGCCACAGATTACCACCGACGAGCATATGATGATGTCAAAAGCGGTTCGTCAGGTGCTGTCTCTTTGTCGTAAGAACCAAGATTTGGTTTCGATTGGCGCTTATAAACCGGGAACCGATCCGGCGATTGACGCCGCCTTTACCCTGAAACCTAAGATCGACGCTTTTGCCCAACAAGGCATGGTTGATGCGGTGCCGTATGACATGTGTATCAACATGCTAAAAAGCATTCTGCAGCCGTCGTAAGGAGGGCTAAACGATGGATAACGCCTTAGAGTTTTTGCTTGATCAAGCCAAAGACAACGAGTCTCAAGCGGTATTGGCGCTGAACAAAGCCCGCAGTGAGTTAGACAGCTATTATCAGCAACTAAAGCAGATCGAACAGTACCGTTTAGATTATTGTAATCAGTTGGTTGAAAGAGGCAAAGGGGGCTTAACCGCGAGTGAATATGGCCACTTAAATCGATTCTTAACCCAGCTTGATGAAACGTTGACGAAGCAGAAATCAGCAGAAGCTCACTTTAAATCTCAGGTTGATAACTGCCAAGAGCATTGGCTAGACATGCGTAAGCAGCGACGCTCTTACGAATGGATGGTCGAGAAAAAAGCATCGGATAAACGTCGTTTACAAGACCAGCAAGAGCAGCGACAAATGGATGAGTTCTCGACTTTACAGTTCGCTCGGAAAAAGTCACTCTATTAATCTCTCCTCAATGAGCATTGGCTCAATTTTTGCAAGTATTCTGGGTGATCGTTGTGCGAGCTGCAGCGTATGTTACGCAATTGAGCGTTGAACCGATGATACTTGGCGAGCCTGAGCATCTTCACTTTACTGCGAGAGTGGGTTTATGAGTCATAATTCTATGTCTGTTTCTGAGGTGAGCAAGTCCTCTTCCTTGCTGAGTAAATCTAACACCTCATCATCACAAGCTTCTGAATCAGAAGGCTTTATTGATGTGCTTAAATCTGCCTTTCACTCTAAATCGGATAACAGCGAAGCGGTGTCTGCGAGCGAAGATGTTACAGCGGTGGATGAGGCTGAGGTCGAGGCCGAGGGAGCGAAAGTCACTTCAAGCGACGCTGAAGGCGAACTGGCCGTGAGCGAAGAGGGTGAGGAAGCGATTTCTGGCTCAAAAACGGCCGACGTAGATGGAGAGGAATCAACCGATTCTCTGCTAAAACAAGAGGCTAGCCAGAAAACTGACAGCCTTGATCAAACCATGAACGAAGGTAATCAGTTACTTGAACGTTTAGACAAGTCAAATAAAGCGCTAGCGACGGAAGGCAAAGCTTTGCCTCCTGAAGTCGCGGCCGTTACGGCTACGACGGCCGCTACCGCTACCAGCCAAACATCAGCGGAATTAGCTCAGAAATCAATAGGCGCACAAGAGCGGGTTAACGCTCAAGGGCTGCCACAGGGGATTGTCGAAGACATAGAGATTGACGCGGCAATAGTAGCTGGGGGCGCAGCGGTCGGTTCACTTGCTGCGCTAGAAGCTCAGCCGATGGATGGGAAAGGGGTTCCAAGTGTTACATCGAGCGATGATTCGCTGGCCACTGAGAGCGCGGATCAAGTACAAATAAGCCCTGAAACCGCTGCTATCGGTACGGGCGCTGCGGCAAGCATCGCTGCCGTGACAAGCACCTCGGACGAGACTCAAGCGGCCAATGGCGGCGAACAGATCCAATGGAGCAGCCCGCAACAGGCGAACAACGTCGATGCAGAGACGCAAGCGGCAATGACGTTCCAAGATAATACTCAGGTTGTCGATCAAGCTCAGGTGATCCCAGTGGCGGCCGCTGGTGTTACGGGCGTGACAGCCAGTCAACAGCTACAAGCAACAGCCCCAGATGGGCAACCACTCGCGGCTCAAGATGACATTGCGAGCGGTGAGCAGTACGCAGAACCGATGTGGGCAACAGCCAATGTCGACCCTTCTCTTGAAGGAAGTAAAAAGACTCTCGATGGCGCAACCAGCGCTAAAGTCGCCGCTTCAGCCGCGCTGGCTGCTCAGCTTCACAACCCAACCTCAGCCCCATTACCTGCAGATAAAGCAGCGGCCGCGATGGCATCGAGCGCTGCCGTAGCGCAAGAGGCCACGATACAAACTGCGCAAACTCAAGCTTTAGCTGCGGCGGCTAACGCCCCGAGTGCACCTTTGGTTGCAGCCGAGCAAGCTAAGATTGTAGGCGGCGCTGCGGCCGCGGCTGCGGTATTCGGTGACGGCAAAGGACATAAATCGGCTAACGGCCAAGACGAGAAAGGTGATCTTTCTCATCAGCTTGCCGGAGTGGCGGGCCAACAAGGTTTAGGCGCGACTCAGGCAAGAGGATTGGAGGCGCAGGCCGCGAGTGGCACTCAGCAACCACCGTTGCAGTTAACACGGGACGGGGCAAGTGATCAGTTAGCTGAGCGGGTGCAGATGATGATGTCGAAAAACTTAAAGAACATCGATATCCGCCTAGATCCACCGGAATTGGGCCGAATGCAAATTCGTATGACAATGAATAATGATGTGGCGTCGATTCAATTTACCGTGGCAAACCAACAAACTCGCGACATAGTTGAACAAGCAATGCCCAGATTGCGAGAAATGTTAGCTCAGCAAGGTTTACAGCTTGCAGATACGTCCGTTCAGCAGCAAAATGCAGGTCAACAGCAACAAAGTCAATATGTTGCGAACCAAAATGGTCAACAAGGCCGTCGAGGCGGTGATTTTGATGCAGAAAGTGAGCAAGAACTGGACAATTCGGTAGAAGTTAATGTGGATGTGACATCAAACCGTGATGGAATCAGTTTTTACGCTTAAGATTATAACTTATTGACTACCAAGTAGAGACGTTAGTTTATGGCTGAAGAACAACCCGAAGCAGAAGCACCCAAAAGTAAAAAAATGCTGATTATTATCATTGCGGTCGTGGTATTGCTCGCCGTTGGTGGTGGTGCTGCGTTCTTTTTGATGGGCTCAAGTGATGATGAAGAAGAGATGGCGCAAGAGCAAACCGCCATCACTGTTGTCCAGCCCGCTTCTTACGTAAACATTGCTCAGCCATTTTTATTTAACGTATCCAGCGGCAAACGAGACCGATTGGTACAAATAAAAGTGCAATTGATGGTACGTGGCGCTGAAAATGAGCAGTTAGCCAAGCATCACTCACCACTAATTGAGAGTACGCTATTAGCAACCTTTGGTGTTGCGACCATGGAGCAACTGCGCACCCCATTAGGTCGAACCCAACTTCGAGATCAAGCGACAGAAGATATCAAATCGGCGCTTACGGAGTTGGTTGGGCAACCGGTAATTGAGAAAGTCTTATTTACAGACTTTGTAATGCAATAGGGATAACGTGACGGATCTATTAAGCCAAGACGAGATCGATGCACTCTTACACGGTGTAGATGATGTCGAAGAGGACGATATTGATGAGGTAGACGCCTCCCCCGAGGATGCCGTCAGTTTTGATTTCTCCTCGCAAGACCGTATCGTCCGTGGTCGCATGCCGACCCTGGAACTTATTAACGAGCGCTTTGCTCGCCACCTGCGGATCAGCTTGTTCAACATGCTGAGGAAAACCGCAGAAGTGTCGATCAACGGCGTTCAAATGATGAAGTTTGGTGAATACCAAAATACCCTTTACGTACCAACCAGTTTGAATATGGTGCGTTTTAGACCGCTCAAAGGCACCGCTCTGGTGACGATGGAAGCGCGTTTGGTGTTTATTTTGGTAGAAAACTTTTTTGGTGGCGATGGCCGTTTTCACGCCAAGATTGAAGGACGTGAATTCACCCCGACAGAGCGTCGGATCATTCAGCTCTTGCTTAAAATCGTTTTTGAAGATTACAAAGAAGCTTGGTCACCCGTCATGGGGGTGGAGTTTGACTACCTCGATTCAGAAGTGAACCCAAGTATGGCGAACATCGTCAGCCCCACGGAAGTGATCGTGGTGAGCAGTTTCCACATTGAAGTGGACGGTGGCGGTGGTGATTTCCATGTGGTGATGCCATATTCCATGGTTGAACCGATCCGAGAACTGCTCGATGCGGGTGTTCAATCCGACAAAATGGAAACCGACGTACGTTGGAGCACCGCGCTGAAAGACGAGATCATGGACGTGCCCGTGAACTTTCGGGTAAACCTACTCGAGCAAGATATTTCATTACGCGACTTAATGGAGCTAAGACCTGGCGATATCATCCCGATCGTGATGCCAGAAAACGCCACCATGTTTGTTGAAGAGTTGCCGACTTACCGAGTGAAAATGGGTCGCTCTGGCGATAAAATAGCGGTGCAAGTATCAGAAAAAATCAAACGACCAGATGTGGTAAAAACCGATTTGGCGTTTTTAGGTAATGACATGGTTTCGGAACTCGATAACGACGATGACGACCGAATCCCACACGTAGAAGAATAGGAAGCAGAGATGGATCCAAGTGAAGACCAAAAACTCGCCGATGAATGGGCGGCAGCCCTAGGTGAAGATCCGCTGGCCGCGCAAACCGTAGAGGCGGAGCCTGCACCACTTGAAGAGCTAAGAGACGAAGGTCAGCCTATTACTGACGATGAGCGTCGCAAATTGGATACCATCATGGATATCCCTGTGACGATCTCGATGGAAGTGGGCCGTTCGCAAATCAGTATCCGTAACTTGCTGCAACTGAACCAAGGTTCGGTGGTCGAGCTTGAGCGTGTTGCTGGTGAATCTTTGGATGTGTTGGTTAACGGCACCTTGATTGCCCACGGTGAAGTGGTGGTGGTCAATGATAAGTTTGGTATTCGTCTAACCGATGTTATTAGCCAAACGGAACGGATCAAAAAGCTTAGGTAACGGATGAATAAAGCCATTGGCGGGTTGCTGCTTCCCGCCCCAGCGCTCGCCGCAGGTAACAGCAGCCAGCTTGATTTAGCCACTACGTTTGGCTCTTTGGTGTTTGTTATCGCCTTTATCTTGCTGTTAGCTTGGTTACTTAAAAGAATGCGGCTGCCAAGCATGAACGGGAGGGATGGATTGAAAGTGGTTCGTCAGCTCCCTGTCGGCACAAAAGAGCGCATTATGGTGGTTCAGGCTGGTGAAGAACAGTTTCTTATCGGTGTGACTGCTCAATCGGTGAACATGCTTTCGCGGTTGGAGAAACCGATCCAAGACCTCGAGTCTGAGCCTGTTCCTTTTGCATCCCAACTTAGCCAATTGTTGAAAAAAGATGAAAATAAATAACGCTATCGCTGCTTTTTTAGCAGCGTTTCTATTTTTTGTCATGGCGCCATTTGCCGCCGCGCAACAAGAGTTAGACACCCCAATTCCAACCAATGCGGCTGGGTCGGGGCAAATGACAGTTTCGGCAATGGAAAAAGAGACGGGCAACTCAAGCTCTTTTCTGAGTACCAGCAGAACAGGCAGCGGAATTCCCGCCTTGACCGTCACCACCAACGCCAGCGGCGGTGAAGACTATTCGATAAACCTGCAAATATTGGCCTTGATGACCTTGCTTGGCTTCTTGCCGGCGATGGTTATTTTGATGACCTCGTTCACTCGAATTGTGGTGGTGATGTCGATATTACGTCAGGCGATGGGCCTGCAACAGACACCATCAAACCAAGTGATCATTGGTATCGCCATTTTTCTTACCTTTTTTATCATGTCACCGGTTATCGATAAGGTGAATGAGCAAGCGATCCAACCTTACGTCAACGAACAGATCAGCGCACGTGAAGCCTTTTCTTTAGCGCAAGACCCAATGAAGAGCTTTATGCTCAAGCAAACACGTGTGAAAGATCTTGAAACGTTCGTCAATATCGCGGGTGCTGAAGTGACGTCACCTGAAGAAGTACCGATGAGCGTGTTGATCCCTGCTTTCATCACCTCTGAGCTGAAAACGGCGTTCCAGATCGGCTTTATGCTGTTTCTTCCTTTCTTGATTATTGATTTAGTCGTGGCGTCGGTATTGATGGCGATGGGTATGATGATGCTCTCGCCGATGATTGTTTCTTTGCCATTTAAATTAATGCTGTTTGTGCTGGTGGATGGATGGAACTTGATCCTATCGACCCTCGCAGGCAGTTTCGCCTTGTAGCGGGGACATAGATGACTCCTGAGCTGTTTGTTGACCTGTTTAGAGAAGCACTGTGGATGGTGCTTATTATGGTTTGCGCCATTATTATTCCTAGCTTGTTGGTTGGTTTAGTTGTGGCTATCTTCCAAGCGGCAACCTCAATTAACGAACAAACATTAAGTTTTTTACCGCGTTTGATCGTCACCTTGTTGGCTTTGATGCTGTTTGGCCACTGGATGACGCGAATGCTGATGGACTTTTTCTTTGAGTTAATTGCTCGTATGCCATCGATGCTCTATTAGAGGCGTTATGGAATTTCCCGCATCGCTCGTACTCGATTGGATAGCCAACTATTTTTGGCCCTATACGCGCATATCAGCCATGCTTATGGTGATGACCGTTACCGGTGCTCGCTTTGTTTCGACTCGAATTCGGCTTTACATGGGGCTGGCAATCACGTTCGCCGTGATGCCCGCCATTCCTGCCGTCCCCGCTGATATCGAACTGCTCTCTTTTCATGGCTTTTTGACCACCTTTCAGCAGATCGTTATCGGGGTGGCAATGGGGATGGTCACCCAGTTTATTTTGCAAACCTTCGTGGTACTTGGTCAGATCTTAGGTATGCAGTCGAGCCTTGGTTTTGCCTCCATGGTTGACCCTGCCAATGGTCAAAACACCCCATTGCTTGGTCAGCTATTTATGTTCTTGGCAACCATGTTTTTTCTTGCAACCGATGGCCATTTGCAAATGCTGCAATTGGTGGTGCTTAGTTTCCACTCACTGCCCATTGGTGAAGGCTCGCTGACCAACACGGACTTTCATGAAATGGCCACTTGGTTTGGGGTTATTTTTAAAACCGCGCTGAGCATGTCTTTGTCGGGGATCATCTCCTTACTGACCATTAATCTCTCTTTTGGTGTGATGACTCGTGCGGCGCCACAACTGAACATCTTCTCCCTTGGCTTTGCATTTGCATTGTTAGTGGGCTTGCTGCTCTGCTGGTATATTATTGCAGGCATCTATAATCATTATGATCTCTATTGGCAAGTTGGGCAGCAACAGATCTGTCGGCTAATAGACCTAAATTGTTAGGAGGCTGAATTGGCAGATTCAGACGGTCAAGAACGCACAGAAGACGCCACGCCCAGGCGGTTAAAACAGGCGCGTGAGAAAGGCCAAGTTGCCCGCTCTAAAGAGCTCGCATCGGTGTCGGTTCTAATTGTTGGCGCAGTATCACTGATGATGTTTGGTGAGGGCTTAGCACGCGGTCTGTTTACCATTATGGGGCGTTTCTTTACCTTAAGCCGAGAAGAGATCTACGACCCAGGTAAGCTTGGAGAAATTATCGGTGGCGGGTTAAGCGAGCTTATCTTGCCGCTGCTGCTTATTCTCGCAACGCTCTTTGTCGCCGCGGTAGCCGGTGCCGCAGGCCTTGGCGGGATCAGCTTTTCGGTAGAAGCCGCTATGCCCAAAGCGTCGAAAATGAACCCGCTTAGCGGCCTCAAGCGCATGGTTGGCATGCAAAGCTGGGTAGAGCTTATCAAGTCGATACTCAAAGTGTCACTGGTTGCGGGCGTCGCTTTTTACCTGATCCAAGCGGCGCGCGCCGATTTATTTCAATTGAGCTTAGACTTGTATCCCGCCAATATTTTCCATGCCCTTGAAATATTGCTTAACTTTATTTTGCTGATCAGTTGTTCGCTTCTGGTGGTGGTCGCGATAGACATTCCATTTCAGATCTGGCAACACGCTAATCAGTTGAAAATGACCAAGCAAGAGATCAAAGACGAATTTAAAGAAACCGAAGGTAAGCCGGAAGTTAAAGGTCGGATACGTATGCTGCAACGTGAAGCGGCCCAACGGCGAATGATGGCTGATGTGCCTCAAGCCGACGTTGTTGTTACCAACCCGGAGCACTTCTCTGTGGCGCTACGTTATGACCAAAGCAAAGACCGCGCGCCTATCGTGGTCGCGAAAGGCACCGACCATATTGCGCTTAAGATCCGAGAAATTGCCCGTGAGCACGACGTGTACGTGATCCCGGCTCCACCACTTGCGCGAGCACTGTATCACTCCACTGAGCTAGAGCAGCAGATCCCAGATGGTTTGTTTACGGCGGTAGCGCAGGTACTGGCCTATGTCTTTCAGTTAAAGCAATACCGACGCCGTGGTGGCGAAAGGCCTATACTACGTGGAGAGGCAATGGATATTCCTCCCGATTTACGCCATTAATGGGCTTTATTTCCTGTTCGACGTTTTTTTGACTATGCATCGGGACTGGAAATTGCATAAAATGGCTTAGAGCCCTTTTTTACTTATAAATCTAACACTTAAAGTTTATGAAAATTAACCTGCCTTTTGCAGACAAGCTGCCGAACCTGTCTAACCGAGCTATGCCTGCTATTGGCGCTCCGGTGTTAGTCCTGTCTACCTTAGCCATGGTGGTGTTGCCAATTCCGGCCCTCGTGCTCGATTTGATGTTTACCTTCAACATCGCGCTCGCCATGGTGGTATTGCTGGTTACGATCTACACCCGTAGGCCACTCGACTTCGCCGCATTTCCAACCGTACTGCTTATTGCCACCTTAATGCGCTTAGCATTGAACGTAGCGTCAACCCGTGTGGTACTGCTTTATGGTCATGAGGGCTCGGGCGCCGCGGGTAGCGTGATTGAAGCGTTTGGTAACGTTGTTATCGGTGGTAACTATGCGGTTGGTCTGATTGTGTTTTTGATCTTGATGATCATTAACTTCATGGTGGTAACCAAAGGTGCGGGGCGTATTTCAGAAGTAAGTGCCCGCTTTACCTTAGATGCTTTGCCGGGTAAGCAAATGGCCATCGATGCCGACTTAAATGCCGGTCTTATTGACCAAGAGCAAGCGCGAACCCGTCGTTTTGAAGTGACCAAAGAGGCCGACTTTTATGGTTCGATGGACGGTGCGTCGAAATTTGTAAAAGGGGATGCCATCGCCGGTATCCTGATCCTATTTATTAACATTATCGGTGGTCTTGCCATTGGTATGGCGCAATATGATCTGACGTTTGTTAATGCGATTCAGATCTACACCTTGTTGACCATTGGTGATGGTCTCGTTGCCCAAATCCCATCGCTGCTGCTTTCCATTGGCGCCGCGATGATGGTAACACGGCAGAATACCGACGAAGATATGGGCCAGCAGTTGGTGTTCCAGATGTTCGACAACCCGAAAGCATTGATGATCACCGCCGGTATCCTTACGGTGATGGGTATCGTACCGGGTATGCCTCACTTCGCTTTTCTTCTGCTTGCGGCGATAGCAGGGGGCGGGGCTTATTATCTCACCAAAAAACAAAAAGAAGAGGCGGGCAAGCCTAAGCTGCCAGCAACCTCTGACTCAGAACCCGTTTCACAAAAAGAACTCTCTTGGGATGATGTTCAGCCCGTAGACGTGATTGGCTTAGAAGTGGGCTACCGTTTGATCCCATTAGTAGATAGAGATCAAGGTGGTGAGTTACTTGAAAGGGTTAAAGGGGTGCGAAAGAAACTGTCGCAAGACTTTGGCTTTTTGATCCCAGCGGTGCATATCCGCGATAATTTAGAGTTGCCACCAAATTGCTATCGCATCACCTTGATGGGCGTTGCGGTGGGAGAGGCCGAGATCCGCGCCGATCAAGAGCTGGCAATTAACCCAGGTCAAGTGTATGGCATGGTAGAAGGCGAACCGACCGTCGATCCCGCCTTCGGACTTGAAGCGGTTTGGGTAAAAGAAGATCAACGGGAAACCGCGCAAGCTCTCGGCTACACCGTGGTGGACTCCTCGACCGTATTGGCGACGCACTTAAGCCAATTACTGACAAACAACGCTTCTCAGCTCATCGGCCATGAGGAAGTTCAAAATCTACTCGAAATGTTAAGCCGCTCTGCGCCTAAACTTGTTGAAGGATTTGTGCCTGAGCAATTACAGCTTGGCGTGGTGGTTAAAGTGCTGCAAAACTTACTCAATGAAGCGATCCCAATTCGAGATATTCGGACAATCGTTCAAACATTGTCCGAATACTCCTCTAAGAGTCAAGAAGCCGACATTTTGACTGCGGCGGTTCGAATCGCCCTTAAACGACTAATTGTTCAGGAAATCAATGGTATAGAGCCTGAGTTGCCAGTGATAACTTTGATTCCTGAGCTGGAACAAATCTTGCATCAAACCATGCAGGCGTCAGGGGGCGAGTCGGCAGGAATCGAGCCAGGATTAGCAGAAAGGTTGCAATCTTCGCTTAGCCAAGCGACCCATGACCAAGAACTGAAAGGTGAGCCAGCGGTACTACTGACTTCTGGGGTATTAAGAACCACCCTAGCTAAGTTTGTGAAAAACACGATACCAAACTTACGCGTGCTCTCTTATCAGGAAATTCCCGACGAAAAACAAATTCGGATAGTTCAAGCTGTAGGTAACTAAGGCGTTAACATTGGGCTTTAGTCATTGGAACATCCCGTAACTGTGGAATACGATTTTGAAAATTAAACGATTTTTTGCCAAAGATATGCGTAGCGCTTTGATGCAAGTGAAAGAAGAGCTTGGATCGGAAGCGGTGATCATGTCGAATAAAAAAGTCACTGGCGGTGTTGAGATCGTGGCAGCAGTCGATGGTGATGCCTCCGCGCCTGCAGGTAGTCGCAGTGCCGATTCGAGCCAGTATTCTGGCTCGTACCAATCGAGTCAAGGTGCTGCGCAAGGTCGTCGCGAGTTGCAAGATGATAAAGTGAGTTTGGGTGGACTTGGCGGTCAAGCGACGGGATCAATGACCAAGCGCTTTGCCAATATGCTTAAGCAGTACAGTCAAGGCGCCGAGGATGAAGCAGAAAGCGAAGCCGACTCTTTGCAGGCTTTATTGAAGCGTCAAGGGTCACCGAACCGTCAAGAGGGTGGCTTTGATAACCGACGAAGCAATAATCGCCAGCAAGGCTCTTTAGCAGAAGAATCTGGTCTTGCGCGTTTGCTTGGTCAGGGGAATGGCAATGAAGCAAGCCTAAGACGCAACGCTCCGCGCTTAGACCCAAGCCGTTACGACAAAAATGACCCGGTTTCCAGTAAGCGATCCGATGAAGAACTCGAGACCATGCGTGAAGAGATGACCTCGATTCGTCGCTTATTGGAGCATCAAGTTTCGGGGCTAATGTGGCAAGAGGTAGAGCGTCGAGAGCCTTTACGCGCTATGCTTATCAAGCGCTTAGAGCGAATGGGCATCTCCCAAACCCTGGCCGATCAGATGGCCTGCTATATTCCAGAAGAGACACCGCCAATCCACGCTTGGAAGGCGCTGTTGAGTTTAATTGCCGACCAAATCAACACCCCGAAAGACGATATTTTGCGTCGAGGCGGTGTTGTTGCTTTGCTTGGCCCTACGGGGGTGGGTAAAACCACCACCGTCGCTAAATTGGCGGCGCGCGCCGCCATGGAGTACGGCGCCGACAACGTAGCGCTCGTGACCACAGACACTTATCGTATCGGTGCGCACGAACAATTATCGATTTATGGCCGAATTATGGGTTGTCCGGTAAGAGTTGCTAAAGATTCAGAGCAACTGGCCGAAGTAATATATCAGCTTAGAAATCGAAGACTTATATTAATTGATACCGCCGGTATGGGGCAGCGAGATGTTCGCTTATCCGAACAACTTGACACTTTGATGCAAGAGAGTGGAGAAGTCATCAGTAGTTATCTGGTGCTGCCAACAACCGCACAACGTAAAGTGCTACAAGAAACCATCGATCATTTTAAACGTATACCGTTATCTGGTTGTATTTTAACAAAATTAGATGAATCTCTTAGCTTAGGAGAGGTGATTAGCGTAGTGATAGAAAATGCTATGCCGATCGCATACATTGCTAACGGGCAACGAGTGCCTGAAGACATTGTAATCGCTCAACCTAAGTACATGCTTGCTAAGGCAAATGAGTTGCTCGAGAAGTCAGCAGAAGATGAACCTCACTACTGGAATAGTGACTCAGAAGAACTCTAAGCGGCGGAAGATTATGAATAAAGATATGATACATGACCAAGCAAGCGGCCTCCGCCGCTTAACTCAACCGACCCAAACCAAAGTGATTTCGGTTACTGGTGGCAAAGGCGGTGTGGGTAAAACCAATGTAACGTTAGGGCTTGCTATTTCGATGGCCCGTGCGGGGAAAAAAGTCGTGGTACTGGATGCCGACCTTGGTTTGGCAAACGTAGACGTGATGCTTGGTATCCGGCCAAAGCGAAATTTAGGCCACGTGCTTGCAGGTGAGTGTGAACTGCAAGATGCCATGGTAGAAGGGCCACACGGCGTAAAAATCATTCCAGCAACGTCTGGCGCAAAAAGCATGACAGAGCTCTCACCCGCTCAACATGCTGGTCTTATTCGAGCATTTGGTAGCTTAGAAGAAGACATTGATGTGCTTTTAGTTGATACAGCTGCAGGCATTTCTGATATGGTAGTCAGCTTTTCACGTGCCGCTCAGGATGTTTTAGTCGTAGTTTGTGACGAACCCACGTCAATTACTGACGCATATGCTTTAATTAAGTTATTGAGCCGAGAGCATCAGGTGCAACGCTTTAAAATTGTTGCCAATATGGTGCGCAGTTATCGGGAAGGGCGAGAATTATTCGCAAAGTTGACCTTGGTCACAGAGCGATTTCTCAATGTGAGCCTCGAGCTCGTCGCATGCATCCCTCTTGATGATAAAGTTAGGCAGGCAGTGAAAAAACAAAAAATAGTGGTTGATGCATTTCCGCGCTCACCAGCCGCATTGGCGTTGAGCTCGTTGGCAAATAAAGCAGTCACTTGGCCGATCCCGAAAACTCCGAGTGGACATTTAGAGTTTTTTGTTGAACGCTTACTAAATAACAGAGAAGTAGCAGGAGAGCCTTTTGGTGAATAAGGCGCTAACATACGATCAATTTGCAAATCCGGGAAACCAGTCGGCTTTTCTGGAGCGCTATTCAAGCTTAGTTAAACGAATAGCGCATCACCTTATTGGTCGTTTACCACCAAGCGTATTGGTCGAAGATCTCATTCAAGCTGGGATGATCGGTCTTATCGAAGCCCAACAAAACTACGATGGTACTAAAGGTGCTAGTTTTGAAACCTACGCTGGGATTCGTATTCGTGGTGCAATGTTAGACGAAATGCGTCGAGGCGACTGGGTGCCTCGTTCGGTGCATAAAAGCAATCGAACCATCAGTCAGGCTATAAATGAGCTAGAATCACAATTGAAGCGTGATCCAACTGATGCAGAAGTAGCCAAACACTTAAATATGTCGTTAGAACAGTACCATAATGCGCTGACTGATATAAACTGTTCACGATTGGTCGGAATCGAAGACCTAGGTGTGTCTGAAGATGCGATATCACCACATGAAGCATCGGAAGATAACTTACCATTCAAAGGGGTAGCGGATGAGTCATTTCGCCAAGCGTTGGTTGAATCGATAAAGTCGCTGCCAGAAAGAGAAGCTCTAGTTCTTTCACTTTATTATGATGAAGAGCTAAATTTAAAAGAAATTGGGGAAGTATTAGACGTAAGCGAATCGCGCGTAAGTCAAATACATAGCCAATCAATGCAACGTTTACGCGCTAAGCTTAGTGCGTGGACAATCAATGAGTAATAACACTGACTTTGACCTCAGTGGAGGCAATTTTGAATAAAAATATGAAGATCCTCATTGTTGATGATTTCTCAACAATGCGCCGTATTGTCAAGAACCTACTACGTGACTTGGGCTTTAATAATACCCAAGAAGCCGACGATGGTTTAACTGCATTACCTATGCTTAAAAAAGGTGAGTTCGACTTTGTAGTGACTGACTGGAATATGCCTGGCATGCAGGGGATTGACCTTCTAAAAAATATTCGCGCTGATGATGAACTCAAACACCTACCTGTGTTAATGATCACAGCAGAAGCGAAACGTGAGCAAATCATCGAAGCCGCTCAAGCAGGTGTGAATGGTTACATTGTTAAACCATTTACGGCGGCAACGCTTAAAGAGAAGCTAGATAAGATTTTTGAGCGTTTATAAACTAGATACGCTTAAATTATTATCAAACATACTGAGGCGTCGAAGGGCATTAATAGCATGATTTCTTTAGAGCAAGCGAAAGAATTGGTTCAGCTGCTTGAAAATGGTCAGCAAGCGGAAGCTGATGATCTGGTACGTGGTTTAGCTAAACCAACTGAGAACCCTGTTTTCCAAGAAATAGGTTCACTCACTCGTGATTTGCATGACTCACTTCAGCAATTTCACGTCGATCAGCGTATGAGTGAAATTGCGACCGATGAAATTCCTGATGCTAGGGATCGCCTTGAGTATGTTATCGAGAAAACAGAAACCGCGGCCAACCGAACCATGGATGCGGTTGAGCGGTCACTGCCGATGGCCGACAACTTGCACGAGCATTTAATGCAAGTTCGACCTCAATGGAATCGTTTGATGAAAGGGCGTATTGAACTCAGCGAGTTTAAAGACCTCTGCCATCGAATTGACGAGTTGATGGTTCAAGTTGAAGGAGACAGTTCTGAGCTTCGAAGTCAATTGACCGAGATTTTGATGGCACAGGATTTTCAGGATTTAACCGGCCAAATAATTAAGCGCGTTATCACTTTGGTACGCGAAGTGGAAGATAGACTTGTCGAAATATTGACAGCCTTTGGTGTTGAGCAACAAAAAGAAGAGCAGCAGGAATCCAAGCCAAGCGACAGTGCCACCGCACCGGAAGGGCCGATTATTAATCCTCATGAAAGGAATGATGCGGTTTCTTCACAAGATGACGTTGATGATTTGCTATCGAGTCTTGGTTTCTAGGGGTAATATATGAGCTACGAATTAGACGAAGACATTCTACAGGACTTTTTGGTTGAAGCCGGAGAGATCCTTGAACTGCTATCAGAGCAGTTGATTGAATTAGAAAATAACCCTGATGACAGAGATCTGTTAAATGCGATCTTTCGCGGGTTTCACACCGTAAAAGGTGGGGCAGGATTCCTTTCTTTAGGTGAATTAGTGGATGTCTGCCACGGTGCAGAAAACCTATTTGACCTTTTGCGAAACGGCCAACTCAGCTTAAGTGCCGAGTTTATGGACACCGTTTTGAAAGCGCTCGACTCCATCAATGTCATGTTTGCTGCGGTTCAAGATCGCGAGCCGCTTGTTGCTGCCGATCCTGCTCTAATTGAAGAGTTGCACCGTTTATGTAACCCAGGTGCTGCCGAGGAAGTTGCTCCGGAGCCAGAAGTGATCCCTGAACCTGTCGTTGAGCCTGAACCAGTGGTTAGTGCCCCTGAGCCTTCGGCAACAAGTGGTGATAACACGTCAATCGATGATATTACCCAAGACGAATTTGAAAAGCTGCTCGATGAGTTACACGGCAAAGGCGCTGCGCCTTCAAGCGCGGCCTCTGCGGCCCCAACTCCTAGTGCAGCTCCGGCGCCAGCGGCGAGTGGTAGCGATGACATCACCGACGATGAATTCGAGAAATTACTCGATGAACTACATGGTTCGGGTAACAGCCCAACCAATTCAACATCAGCTGCCCCGGCTCCAGCCCCTGCGGCGCCAAAGCCAGCGCCAGCTGCTTCGGCAGGTGATAGCGATTTGATGACTGACGATGAGTTTGAAAAACTTCTCGATCAGCTGCATGGTTCAGGAAAAGGCCCTTCTCCTGAAGAGCTAGAAGCGGCGACAAAACCTGTAGAGCCACCTCCTGCGCCAAAACCACAGCCTAAACCCGTTGCGGCGGCTAAGCCTGCGGCTCCAGCGAAAGCGCCCGCCGCTCCGGCGAAGGCGGCAGCTCCAGCGCCAGCTAAGGCTGCGGCGCAGCCACCAGCGACCAAAGACAAGAAACCGCAAGCAGAAGCGACGGTTCGTGTTGATACCTCAACGCTCGATGACATCATGAACATGGTGGGCGAGCTGGTATTGGTGCGTAACCGTTTAGTGAGCTTAGGTCTCAACAGTAACGACGAAGAGATGGCGAAAGCCGTCGCGAACCTTGATGTAGTTACCGCAGACCTGCAAGGGGCGGTAATGAAAACGCGGATGCAACCAATTAAGAAAGTATTTGGTCGTTTCCCTCGCGTTGTTCGCGATTTGGCACGTAGCCTTGAAAAAGACATTGTGCTTGAAATGCGCGGTGAAGATACCGACTTAGATAAAAACTTGGTTGAAGCACTTGCGGATCCATTGATTCACTTAGTGCGTAACTCGGTGGACCACGGTGTCGAAATGCCGGACGTTCGTGTTGCAAATGGCAAACCAAGAACGGGTAAAGTTATTTTGGCCGCGTCTCAAGAAGGCGATCACATTCAATTGAGTATCGTTGATGACGGTGCGGGAATGAACGCCGATAAACTGCGTGGTATTGCCGTAGACCGTGGTCTGATGGACACCGATGCCGCTGCGCGTTTAACACCGAAAGAGTGTTATAACCTTATTTTTGCGCCAGGTTTCTCTACTAAGACCGAAATCTCCGATATTTCTGGTCGTGGTGTAGGTATGGATGTGGTGAAGACCGCCATCAATACCCTCAATGGGTCAATCGACATTGACTCAGAGATGGGTAAAGGCACTAAGATCACCATCAAAGTTCCGCTTACCTTAGCGATTCTTCCAACCTTAATGGTCGGGGTCTCTGGTCAACCATTTGCGTTGCCGCTTGCGAGCGTGAACGAGATCTTCCATCTCGATCTGAGCAAAACCAACACGGTTGATGGTCAATTAACCATCATAGTGCGTGAAAAGTCGATTCCTCTGTTTTATTTGCAGCAATGGCTGGTACCAAACAAGGCTTACGACAAAAACAAGAATAATCTTGGCCATGTTGTTATTGTCCAAATTGGTGGTCAGCGCGTCGGCTTTGTCGTCGATACCTTGATTGGCCAAGAAGAAGTAGTGATTAAACCGTTAGATGAACTATTACAAGGTACCCCAGGAATGGCAGGCGCAACCATTACCAGTGATGGTCATATTGCCCTTATCCTCGATGTACCAAATCTATTAAAAAAATACGCGACTCGTTCGCACATCTAATTAAAGGAATTGTATGGCGGTAAGAGTACTAGTAGTTGACGATTCAAGTTTCTTTCGACGTCGAGTCAGTGAAATCATCAACTCAGACCCGCGCCTTGAAGTTGTGGATATGGCGGTCAATGGTAAAGAAGCCGTTGAAAAAGCGCTGCGGATAAAACCGGACGTGATCACCATGGATATAGAGATGCCAGTAATGGATGGCATCACTGCAGTTCGTGAGATCATGAAAGCGCAGCCAACCCCAATCTTAATGTTTTCGTCATTAACTCATGATGGCGCCAAGGCTACGTTAGATGCACTCGATGCGGGTGCATTAGATTTTTTACCGAAAAAATTTGAAGATATCGCGCGCAATCGTGATGAAGCGGTCAGCCTACTGCAACAGCGAGTAACAGAAATCGCGCGTAAGCGCGCTTTTATGCGTCGACCAGCGGTGACAGCGTCAGCGCCTGCTACTAACACGCGAGCGACAACGACTCGTCCTGCGGTAACGCCACTGCAACGCTCAGCCCCAGCTCCGGCCGCTCGCAGTGCTATCGCAAAATTTAAGCCGACAGGCAAAAAGTATCAGCTGACCGCAATTGGAACCTCAACGGGTGGCCCAGTGGCACTGCAAAAAGTGCTGACTAAGCTACCTGCGCATTACCCGCATCCAATTGTATTAATTCAGCATATGCCCGCGACATTCACTGCTGCCTTTGCTTCACGTTTGAACTCACTGTGTAAGATCCAAGTGAAAGAAGCGCAAGATGGTGATGTTCTAAAGCCAGGTCACGCTTATCTCGCTCCTGGCGGCAAACAAATGATGATTGATGGCCGCCCTGGTTCAGCAAAGCTTCGCATTATCGATGGCGGTGAGCGTATGAACTACAAGCCTTGTGTGGATGTTACCTTCGGTTCAGCGGCTAAAATCTACCAAGACAAAGTGCTGTCTATGGTATTAACCGGTATGGGAGCCGATGGACGTGAGGGAGCCCGCATGCTGAAGACCGCGGGTGCGACTATTTGGGCACAAGATGAAGAAAGTTGTGTCGTTTATGGGATGCCGCAGGCTGTTGCTAAAGCAGGGATCTCAAGTGAAGATTTGCCACTAGAGCGTATCGCCGAGCGTATGCTGGTAGAAGTCGGCTTATCTTAAGGAGTCTATGTGATAGTTTGGAGTGTCGCTAACCAAAAAGGCGGAGTCGGCAAAACGACAACCACAGTTACCTTAGCTGGGCTGCTTAGTCAGCGCGGCAAACGGGTACTTTTGGTCGATACCGATCCCCATGCTTCGTTAACGACTTATCTTGGTTACGACTCAGACGAAGTACCGTCAAGTTTGTTTGATCTGTTTCAGCTGCGACAAATCGATACCGCCGGTGTGAGTTCGCTGATTTTAGGCACCGATATCGAAGGTATAGACATCATTCCTGCGCACATGTCGCTCGCCACGCTAGACCGCGTGATGGGCAACCGCAGTGGAATGGGGCTGATCTTAAGTAAAGCGTTAAAAGCGGTTGAAGAGAACTATGACTATGTGTTGATTGACTGCCCACCGATCCTAGGTGTCATGATGGTCAACGCATTAGCGGCGAGCGATCGAATTTTGATCCCGGTTCAGACAGAATTTTTGGCCATGAAAGGGCTAGAGAGAATGATCCGTACTCTTGCTATCATGCAAAAGTCGCGCACATCGCCGTTCAAGACAACCATAGTGCCGACCATGTACGACAAACGTACTAATGCCTCACTTCAAACGTTAACTCAGTTAAAAAAAGGTTATCCGAAACAGGTATGGCCATCAGCGGTACCTATTGATACCAAGTTTAGGGATGCAAGTTTAAAACATTTACCGGCCTCTTATTTTGCCTCTGGTAGCCGGGGGGTGTTCGCCTACAAACAGTTGTTGCTGTATCTCGAGAGGTTAGCTTTCGATGATTAAAGAAGCCGTATTATCCAGCGAGCAAGCGCTCGACGACTACTTTACCGCGCTACTTGGTGATGAGTTGCTGCTTGATGACAGCGAAGAACTGCCTGTTGCCGATGAAAAACCAGCCACAGAAGAAGCATTGCCACCAGCTGAAGTGAAAGAATATCAACTTGAGCCACAACTACAGTTACAAAGCGAGTCAACTTCATCCTATACTGATATTGGTTACAACGAATTTGAAGCGCCTGATTTAGAAGATGTTCAGCGTCTTTTGAGCCAGTTAGAGTCTGGCTCATTGGCCGATGACCCTGAGATTGACCAGCTATTTGAACAAAACAATGATCAGATTGCCGCGGTTGCCGAAGCTGAACCTGAGGTGGTGGCAGAAACGGCGGTTGAAGAAGAAATTCAAGAGTGGCCTGAAGAGGCCTTCGCTGAGCCCATTATTGATGAGCCAGTGATTGAAGAGCCAGCAATAGAGACCATTGCTGAAGTTGATGTGGAAGAAACGCAAGCGCTTGAAACTGAAGTTGAGCTTGAAACGCAAACCGGTGGCGATATTGTCAAAGAATGGCAAACCGTTGCGAGAAATGATGCGTTCCAAGTGCTTTACTTTGAAGTCAACAGCGTGGTTTTTGCCGTGCCTCTTGATGAACTCGGTGGTATTCACCGCAAGGTTGAGGAGCTTAATCACCTGATTGGGCGTCCAGATTGGTACCTCGGGTTACAAACCAATAAAACTGATCAATTAGATGTTGTTGATACCGCCCGTTGGGCGATGTCAGAGAAACTAAGTGACAATTCGCATCGCGAGAATTACCAATACATCGTGATGCTTGGCGAAAGTCATTGGGGATTAGCTTCTAACCAGTTGATGGGAACGGAGTGGCTAAGCCCTGAGAAAATTAGATGGCGCGAAAGTGCTGGGAAGCGTCCTTGGCTAGCTGGGATGGTGAAGGAAAAAATGTGCGCTCTGATCCATGTCGATGCGATGATAACCATGCTTGATGCTGGGCTCGATGTTAAAGCGTTGGACAGTTAGTAGTAGAATTGTCGGTAGCGACAAAAATGAGGATAAAACATGTCTCAAACGAATGAAGTAGAAGTTAGAAAAGAACATGTCAATGACGAAGTTCTTCAGTGGGTAACCTTTCAACTGGAAGACGAAACTTACGGTATAAACGTAATGCAAGTACGTGAAGTGCTGCGTTATACCGAGATCGCTCCAGTACCAGGTGCACCTGACTATGTTCTTGGAATAATCAACCTACGCGGTAATGTAGTTACGGTTATCGATACCCGTTCTCGCTTTGGCTTAATGCAAGGTGAAATTACCGATAATACTCGTATTATCGTAATTGAATCTGAGCACCAAGTGATCGGTATTTTGGTCGATAGCGTAGCTGAAGTGGTTTACCTTCGCTCTTCAGAAATTGATACCACACCAAGTGTTGGTACTGACGAAAGTGCTAAGTTTATTCAAGGTGTTAGTAACCGTGAAGGTAAGCTACTTATCCTTGTTGATCTCAATAAACTTCTTACTGATGAAGAGTGGGATGAAATGGCTCATCTATAATAATGAGTGAGATTTCTTCCTTATTGCCCCTATTAATAGGGGCAGCTGTGTTTGTGGCGCTTTGTGTCGTGTTGGTGTTTGTGCGTGTAAAACGCAGCAATAACCAACGTTGGGATACACAAAGACAGCACGTGCGTGGTATTGAAAAAGAGCTGCAGAAAACCAATAAGCAATTGTTGGAAGTGCGCTCGGTCATGGTTGGGCTTGGGCAAAAAGTCGCGGAGCAGCAAGACGTTATTCAGCACCTTACGGAGCGAGTGACCGAGCTTGAGCATACCGACTCAGATAGCCGCTTGTATTCGCGCGCTAGTAAGATGGTGCAGTTAGGCGCGGGTATTAATGAGTTGATCGAAGAATGTGAACTGCCGAAGGCGGAAGCAGAGCTGATGATGTCTTTACAAAGCAAAATCGCTGGTAAAGAAAAAGTACCACCATTAAGCTCTCACCCAGAGCGCAAGAAGGTGCATAAAACCGCACCGGTTCGACGGCCACAGCATAAAATTAAATAGCATTCATATGCTTACATATCGATTAAAAAGAAGACAATTGCGTCTTCTTTTTTTTGTATTAATTCCTTTCAATTTATAAACGGCTTTTTTGTTGTTATGTGTTCTTTTTCAAAAATGTGATAATTAGTTAACAGATTTTTACTCGGATTCGCGTTTCCTTAAGCTGTAGTTCTATTTTGTCGTTAATCCAGTGTGTTAAGATAAGTGTTCAATTAAATTAATTAAAAAGACCATGCTTGACGTATCAAACCTGACTGCTATCCGAGATGAACGTGTCTTGTTCGAATCCTTGTCTTTTACTGTTCAACCCGGTGAGTTGGTACAGATAGAAGGCCGCAATGGCACCGGTAAAACCACCTTACTTAGGATCATTGCTGGGCTCGGTGATAGTGAGCAGGGCGATAT
>Ga0070725_10000419_pt1 | contig 30043 bp, 29 predicted proteins | sample tdDd002_FD_69781 | JGI IMG/M metagenome (GOLD analysis project Ga0070725, IMG submission 69781) | Marine sediment microbial communities from the Atlantic coast under amendment with organic carbon and nitrate - tdDd00.2 | ecosystem: Environmental > Aquatic > Marine > Coastal > Sediment | place... | reverse complement strand
TACGCCAAGAGATCAAAACACACGGTTTACGTAACTCAACCCTAACGGCGCTGATGCCTTCTGAGACGTCATCTCAGATCTCAAACGCCACCAACGGTATTGAGCCACCACGCGGTTTCGTCTCGGTTAAGGCGTCGAAAGATGGCATCTTAAAGCAAGTTGTGCCTGACTACGTTAACCTAAAAGATAACTATGAGTTGCTTTGGACGATTCCTTCTAACGAAGGCTACATCCAACTGGTTGGCCTAATGCAGAAGTTTGTTGACCAAGCAATTTCCGCGAATACCAACTACGACCCAAGTGTACACGCCAGTGGCAAAGTACCAATGAAACTGCTATTGCAAGACTTGCTGACCGCATACAAATACGGTTTAAAAACACTTTACTATCACAACACCCGTGATGGCGCGAGCGATGACCAAGGCAGCACTAAAGTCGAAGAAGATGATTGTGCAGGCGGCGCGTGTAAGATCTAGCCCACCGCCTTTATTAGTGAGCTCTTAGCCCTTTGCTTCGAGCTCTGCAAACTTCGCTTTTATCTTTTAGCTTTGCGCTCCTAAACTTCGCGTTTAGCACTTAGCTTTTAGTACTTAATCTATATAGGAATAAGCAACCATGGCTTACAGTACTTTTTCACAGAATAAAAATGACCAACTTAAAGAGCCAATGTTCTTGGGTCAATCGGTTAACGTAGCGCGTTACGATCAACAAAAATTTGAAGTTTTCGAAAAACTTATCGAAAAACAGCTTTCTTTCTTCTGGCGTCCAGAAGAAGTCGACGTATCTAGCGATCGCATCGACTACAACAAACTGCCAGATCATGAAAAACACATTTTCATCAGTAACCTGAAATACCAAACCCTATTGGATTCCATTCAAGGCCGCAGCCCTAACGTTGCCCTTCTGCCACTGGTGTCGCTACCTGAAGTAGAAACTTGGATCGAAACGTGGTCGTTCTCAGAAACTATTCACTCACGTTCGTACACCCATATTATTCGTAATATCGTGAACGATCCTGGGGTAGTCTTTGACGACATCGTTGAAAATGAGCACATCCTAAAACGAGCGAAAGACATCGCCCACTATTACGATGACCTGATCCAATTAACCAACGACTACCACCGTTACGGCGTTGGCTCTCATCAAATTAATGGCGAGACCGTGAACATCAACCTCAATGAGCTTAAGAAAAAGCTTTATCTGTGTTTGATGTCGGTTAACGCCCTAGAAGCGATCCGTTTCTACGTAAGCTTTGCTTGTTCATTCGCCTTTGCTGAGCGTGAGTTGATGGAAGGCAATGCCAAAATCATCAAACTGATCGCTCGTGATGAAGCGCTGCACCTAACCGGTACTCAGCACATGATCAATATTTTGCGTAACGGTCAAGATGACTTTAGCTTCATGCAAATTGCTGAAGAGTGCAAACAAGAGTGTTTTGACCTGTTTAAAGAAGCGGCAGAGCAAGAAAAAGAGTGGGCTGAGTACCTGTTCAAAGATGGCTCTATGATTGGCCTAAACAAAGACATCTTGTGCCAGTACGTCGAGTACATCACCAACATCCGCATGCAAGCGGTCGGACTAGGCGTAGCGTACCCCGAAGCGACTTCTAACCCTATCCCTTGGATCAACGCATGGTTGTCATCAGATAACGTACAAGTTGCCCCTCAGGAAGCGGAGATCAGCTCTTACCTGGTCGGTCAAATCGACAACGAAGTTACCGCAGACGACTTTGGAGATTTCGAACTGTAATGCACAAGGTCAAAATCAATAACATTACCCACATCACCACTCTTAACAACCAATCCTTATTGGAAGAGATGGAATCTAGCGGTCTTGAAGTGGAATATAACTGTCGAGATGGTCATTGCGGCGCATGCCGTTGTGAGCTGGTTTCAGGTGAAGTGGAGTATATTGGTTTTGCAATGGCATTCATTCAGCCAAATGAAATTTTGCCCTGCATCTGCAGGGCAAAAACCGCTCTAAAGCTAGATAAAGTCAACTATCGACTCAAAAGCAAACGGGCTTAATTCACGCCGTTGTGCGAAAGGCAAGAATTGCCTAAATTTGCATATTTACTGAGTAACAATTCAGCCGTCCTTACTGAGATTTCCTTTTCACCTATCGCCTTACCGTCGTCATCAAACAATGACATACGGTAGCCACCATTTGGGGTGTCGCGCTGCTCGGGTGGAATAGTCAGCCACATAGCGACTAAGTCATTGATATGATCGCTATGTGCCTCTCCTAAAAGAACTTTTTCGCCAGATACTCGGTACCACACTTTTATCATTGTTTGTGTAAGCATACATGCCTCCAAATCATAACTGCAGTACTGATGGCAAGATATTCATCGCCATGACCAGATAATATTAGCTAAATCTCGTCCAATTCCAAGCCTCTTTTTTGAGAAAATTAGCAGAATTTAAAGTGCATAAAAAATAAAAATGACGAATGAGAATTGATACTCCCTCGCAGCCTTTGAGCCTCAAGGGAGAAGAAAATGTCAAGCAGATCTCAACTATATTTTTACAGCGCAGAGGCTGGCACATACAGCTCTTTTTGTCTATGAAGCGAACTGTATTCTCCAAACATCGGCTTTTGCTCTAGGTGTCTTCTGAGCATATCGAGCATCACCGCTGATATCAGTTTACGCTGCGCTTTATTGTTGTACTCACGGCTAAATTTGAGCACTTGTCCCCACTCCCCTTGAGAAGTAGACAGCGCTATTGCAAACACCCCGTCTCGTATCGCCCCCGACGATAAACCAAAGCTTGCTTTACTGTTTTCTCGCGTTGCGGCTGCAAGTGCTAAAGCGGCGGCCAACGGATCTTGTTCAACCATGCTGTCGTTGAGTAAGGCGTTCATCACCCAGCTTTGTTTCAGACACCCGGCTAATATCGCCTCATCATGGGCCCAGCTCGTCAAATAGCCACCGCTCGCTTGCTCGGCTATCGACAAACTCAAACGCTCTTCCGACAATAATCCCCCAACATTGGCGATCATGGGTTCGTCTACGCTAACCACATTGTCTTTCAAGTGCCCATAGATGATTTGCAGCAACTTTATCCGCGTTTCCATATCGGCCATCGGTCCGAATAATTTTACTTCGATAAAGGGTAAGTAAGAGCGGTACCCCAGCTCGTACCCTTTAGGTAAACGCAGCAGATCTAGCTTGTCCGAGATCCCCGACTCCGACAGGCCCAATGTGTAAATTCGGCTACATTCGTTTGGCAGCACATTTGGATGCTGACTAACAAGCGCAGGAATGATCTGATCCGAAACCATGCGCTTGAACTCACTTGGCACACCTGGGGTAAAGAAAAACTCTGCACGATTAATCGCCAAACGAAATCCGCACGCCGTGCCAATAGGGTTATCTATCACTTGCGCTTTCTCGGGCAACATTGCTTGTTTTAGGTTGCTGTCTGGCATCGACAGCCCGCGAGAGGAAAACTTAGTTTCCATCTCACTTAACCATGATTGAAATAACACCAACTTTTGTTTTGATGCTTGAGCCGCAGCTGTTGATGTCAAATCATCGGTCGTCGGCCCTAAACCACCATTGACAATCACCACATCAAATTCATGACTCAAATGAGACAGCTCTGTGACCAAGCTATCCAACTTATCCCCGACGGTACTGCGATAGCTAACCTGCAAGCCTTGTTGATAAAACTGCTCAGATAACCAAGCAGCGTTGGTATCGACTATATCACCATGTAATACTTCTTCTCCGGTACTCAGCATCGCAACTTTTAACATTACACTAACCTTTTATCTGTCCGTATATTTATGTCACAAGCCTACACTGTTCGACATAAAACCTAGCCATTCAAGCATTTGCGCTCTTCTTTTGTCTGATATTTAACCAGTTGTAAGCTTGTAATTTACAAGATATTAACCGATAAATCATTTGCATCTATGATTTGTTCGGCGAATAATACCCGATTCATACAGCTTGTTTTCTTAATGGAGCCTTTTGTGCACTTTAAACCTTTGACTGCGATCTTATTGGCATGTTCCACATCTGCCCATGCAGCCAATTTAAACTTTGATTTTCAAGACGATTTTCCAAGTAATAATAACGGCTTCAGCTCCCAAAACTATAGTCTTATTTCTGGGATCAACACGATTCCGACGTCGCTTAGTTATGAAGATCACAAAAACAGTGCCCCGGAAGCTTTCGAAGAGCAGCCGCCCCACCTTTATGCCTTAAAAGAGAAAGATTGGGAGTACTTAAGAGAGCAAACTTACACCATTTTAGGTCTTAGTGTTGCGACCGTTGGCTTAATGACCGTTTTGCCAGAAAGCATCACCAAATGGGACCCAGAAGATCGCGACCTTTCCAACCTAGGCAAGAAATGGAAGGAAAACGTCTCAGCAGGCCCGGTATGGGATCGCGACGAACACATACTCAATTACATCATGCACCCCTACTTTGGTGGTGTTTACTACACCGCTGGCCGCCACGCTGGATTTAATGAATTTGAGTCATTTCTTTACTCTTTCACTATGTCCGCGGTGTTTTGGGAATTTGGCGTAGAAGCCTTTGCCGAGATCCCATCTTGGCAAGACTTGTTCGTCACACCATTCTTTGGCGCAGTGGTTGGTGAAATGATGTTTGAAGGCGAGCAAAAAATCGTCGAAAACGGCGGCGAAGTCATGGGCTCCGACACCCTTGGTAGTGTCTCGCTGTTCTTCTTAAACCCTGTTGGACACGTACACTACTGGGTCAGCGACGCTTGGGGTGGCGATGCTAAGTTCCAATTCCGCTCACAACCATGGCAAGGCTACCAAACGGAAATAGACAAAGCCGTCAACCCATACCAAGTTTACGACCGCCAGTTCTACGGCGTCGATCTTACGATCACCTTTTAGGTGAGAAGTGGTAAAAGCTAAGTGCTAAATACGAAGTGGTAAGTTCTTGTTTGAACTTATCACTTCGCTTTTCTCTGCACTTACAACTTCCCACTTACTACTTCGTACTTCGCATTTACCACTTCGCGCTTCTATTTCTTTGAACTCGGTAACACTCACACTTCAAAAAATTGACCCCCATCAAACATTGTTCCGCTCCAAGTTCTACACTGTTTATAGAACCTCTATTTCATACCTTAAATCATCGACTTAAGTTGAAATAGCGTGCTACAGCGTGTTTCCTAACTTGGAGGGTATCTCTATGAACACTACATTCATCGTAAACTTTGTCGGTAAGGCATCCCCTTCCACCATCAAACAGCTTGCCGCTATTACTCATGAGAACGGCGGTAAATGGCTACTGAGTAAAGTGAACTTCATCGAGCATCAAGTCGCTGCCGTGATCAAAATTGAGTTACCGGAAGAAAACGCCGCGGTTGTGAAAGCGGCGTTTGAAAATACCGAAGATTTGCTGGTTCAATTTGCAGACGCAGACGACAGCAGTCACGATAAAGAAAGCATCTACCACCTAAGGCTCGACTCCAACGACCGCGCTGGTATCGTCAACGAAATTACCCATATCCTAGATGGACAAGGCGTCAATATATTAGATATGGACTGCCAACGCGTGTTTATTGCGGGCGGCGGCGGGGTGAGTTCTAGCTTATTTAGCTCCACTATGGCACTGCGCATTCCGAGTGAAGCCGACATCAAAGACATCGCCGACGAGTTAGAATCGCTCAGTGAAGATACCAGAGTGATGTTAGAAGCATAAACCCACGTTCTTCTCTAAACCACGCCCGCTATAGCGGGCGTTTTTTGTTACATGTCACACAGCGACTACATAGATTAAATATTCAATGTTATCATAGACCTGATCAATACTTTAATAAGGCGACAACGTGCAAATTCTATTAGTTGAAGATAATGCGTTACTCAACCACCATCTAACTAGCCAACTAAGCGAGGATGGGCATATCGTTCATGCCGAAAGCACAGCGTCTGCAGGCCTACAAACGATTCGCAAACAGCCTTGCGATGTGGCCATCATAGATATTGGTCTTCCCGACTTTGATGGCCTTCGCCTAATTAAGCAGATCCGCTCTGGTGGCCTTGCGACGCCTATTTTAATCTTAACGGCACGTTCCAGTTGGCAAGACAAAGTCGAAGGGTTAGATGCTGGTGCCGACGACTACTTAGTTAAACCGTTTCAAATTGAAGAGCTAAAAGCCAGGTTACATGCGCTGGTACGCCGTAGCGTTGGTTTTACCTCGCCAACCGTTAACGCAGGGAATATCAGTGTCGATCTCAATGCCAAAACTGTCAGCGTTGACGAACAACTCATTAGCTTAACCAAGTTTGAATACAGCATCCTTGAACATTTAATCAAAAACCGTCAGAAAGTGGTCTCCAAACAGCAGTTAGTCGATGCGATGTACAAAACCAGCCAAGATGCACAAATCAACTCCATCGAAGTGATCATTTCAAGGTTACGTAAAAAGCTGGCAGCGGTTGGTCACGACAGCGTGATCTCGACCATTCGCGGTCAAGGCTATTTATTCGAACTGAAAGTTGGTTAGATAATGAAAAACTTAGTGAAGTCTCACTTTCGCCGCCGAGTACTCTTCTCATCTTTGGTCATTGTACTCTCAGCACTAAGCGGGCTCTCGTACCTAGCCAGTCAACAATATCAAAAATCCATTCTTTTAACTTTTAGCGCCGATGTCCTGTATCAACTGCCGAGCGTCATAAATGAAATTCGCAGCTCTAAGGCGCTGCCTGACGTCAACCAGTGGGACGACCTATACCCACACAACTCACAAGAGTTTGGGGCATTTCTCTGCGATCTAGACGACAAATTAAAATGGACATCGGTGCCCCGTTACCAAAGATACGTTGAAGAAGGTCAGTTTGATATGTGCGCCTTTCTCCCCAACTCCATCCCAAAACCAGAACTGTTTGAAGATCATCAAGGGCACGCCTATATCGCCTATGAAGTACTGCCAAGAGGCAACAGATATCATGGAAAGCAGTTACTAATCGTTAAAAATGCTCGCCAAGAAGTGGCCGATTTACACAGGATGCATTACCGCTTTACCCTACTTTTCATCGCCATGATTGTTATCGTTGTTTATGCGCTCTACCTTGCGTTTAAATGGAGCTTTAGCCCAGTAAACAAGCTGATCAAGGAGATTGAAGACGTTCAGCATGAACGCAAAAGCGCGCTCAGCCAAGACTACCCACTCGAACTCAAAGAGGCGGTGGGCGCCATCAACCGCTTGTTAAGGCAATCTAAACAGCAAGAAACTCGCTATAAAGACTCGATGGCCGATCTGGCCCACAGTCTAAAAACCCGTATCGCGGCAAGCAACTTAGTTCTTACCGACTCCAGCAGCGATCCACTTCAATCATCTATGATCATCAGTGAACAGCTAAACGAAATGGATCAGGTGGTTCAGTACCAATTAAAACGAGCGACCATGGGAGCCAAAGGGTTAACTCATTACCAAACCCCGCTTAGCGAAACCGTCGATGGTTTTGAGCGAATGTTCGCCAAGATTTACCAAGACAAAGCTATCGTACTGCACCGGTTATTTGAATCGGATGTGGCTTTGCCCATCGCTAAAGATGATCTTTCAGAACTGCTTGGTAACATACTTGAAAATAACTACCGTTACGCACAAAGCACGATTGTTATGTCCGTGTATCAACACTCAAGTGGCTCCACCATCACCATAGATAACGACGGCCCGAAACTTGCCGACGAGCAGCTAAGCGCCATCTTCAACCGCGGTGTGCGCGCGGATCAAATTAACCCTGGCACAGGCATTGGCCTCGCAGTATGTCGAGAAATCGTTCAAAGCTACAATGGGGACATTTGGTTTGAACAAACCGTTGGAGAGTGTGGCACTAACTTAAAGATCTTTTTACCCGTGCAGGAATAAAGTTCTGGCTCTTCGAGCTATTTCTATCAATGGCTCAGCCACACATGGGGATTTCCGTACAAGGCAGAGTGTTTCGGCGCTCTGCCTGCACCGGAACCCTATGTTCTTATTCCCTTTCTTGAATACAGCGCACTTCCGTGCCACATTTAAATTATCCCCAATAGTTGGTTTTCAATATAAAAATAGAGGGTGATCAGATGGCACATAACACGATCAAAGGTAATTATGAAAAGCTAACCGAGCGACTCAACAAGTTTCCCCAAGGAGTGCCCCCCAGCGACACGCTCTTTAAAATCCTTAACGTCATGTTTAGTGAAGAGGAAGCCCGTCTGGTTTCCCTGCTTCCCATCAAACCTTTCACGGTCGAAACCGCTGCTGCCGTTTGGAAGCAGGACTTAGAGAAAACCGCCGAACAGCTAAATACCCTCGCCTCCAGAGCACTGTTGCTGGATATAGAAGACAACAACGGCGCTCAAACCTATGTCCTGCCCCCTCCGATGGCAGGCTTTTTCGAGTTCTCACTGATGCGGACCGGTGGAGAATTGGATCAGAAAGTGCTGAGTGAGCTGTTCCATCAATATATCAATGTGGAAGATGAATTTGTCACCCACCTTTTCGGTAGCGGAGAAACCACACTTGGCCGTGCCTTTGTCAACGAAAAGGTGCTTAGCGATGATAACGCCCTGCATGTGCTCGACTATGAGCGCGCCAGCGAGGTGATCAAAACCGCTAGTCATATAGGTGTGGGGATGTGCTATTGCCGCCATAAGAAGGAACATATGGGCGAAGCCTGCGACGCGCCTATGGATATCTGCATGACCTTCAATAACACCGCAAGCTCGTTGATTAAGCATGGCTATGCTCGCCAGATCAGTGAGGAGGAGTGTCTGGATCTTCTCGACGAGGCCTATGAGCACAACCTGGTGCAATTTGGTGAGAATATTCAGAATAAAGTTAACTTTATCTGTAACTGTTGCAGTTGCTGCTGCGAAGCACTGTTGGCCGCCAGACGAGTTGGCTCTACTCAGGCGATCCACACCACTAACTTCCTACCCGTGGTCGACTTCGATAACTGTAATGGTTGCAGCAAATGCGTTGATGTATGCCCAGTAGACGCCATGACACTGAGCTCCAAACACGATCCTAAACACAAACGCGCTAGAGTCGCTCTGCTAGATGAAGAGACCTGCCTCGGGTGTGGGGTGTGCGCGCGGGTATGCACCAAAGATGGCATCAGCCTAAAATCGAGAGCAACACGAGTAATTACACCTGTCGACTCCACCCACAAAGCGGTGCTGATGGCAATTGAACGCGGCACACTGCACAATCTGATCTTTGATAATCAGGCGCACCTGAACCATCGAGTGATGGCGGCGATACTCGGGGTGATCCTAAAACTGCCACCAATCAAACAAGCATTAGCCAGCAAGCAGTTTAAGTCCAAATATCTGGTCTCACTGCTAGCGCGCTATAACAAGAACAGCGAGCAACCGCCGCCTATTAGTACCTGATTGGCTGTTCTTGTGCTTTACACTTAACAGCCCTCCATTAGATTGCGGTAGTTCCCAAAATCCGACATTGTACAGTGGCACCACTTAATGAGGTGCCGACTGGAGCCAGAAAGTTCTGGCTATGCTTATGTTGTCATTATTTTAAGGGGAAGTTTTTATACCGCAGCGTTACCAAATCTAATAACTTCTCATCCTAGTTATTCGTAAATTCGTAAATTCGTAACTACGAAGCTTTAGAAGAAAAGCATCATCAAAAACATCAATACCTAACGATTCAAATGCCACTTTAGTGTCAAATAAATAATTAACTTCGCTTTCTACACTCAATAGCTTTTGCTCTCCAATCACATCCATGAGTCGAGTTCTGACTCTCTGACGGTCACTAGGAAGCGCCTCATTGATGCATTCATGCAAGTTTTTGGATGAAAGGTAAAACACAACATAATATTGCAACTCTGGCCTTGCATCATTCAACCAATGAGCCTTAGGAAGCAAGAATTCTTTTTCAGATTCGCAATCAATAGCAAAAGTATTGCAAGACATAAAAAACAGACAAATCAATAAGTAACACTTATTTCTATAGACTCTCATAGACACACTGCCAAAATTTTAGCTCATTACCTGTTTTATTTGTAAAATGAGAAAGCGCCTCATCTTTTATTATTTTTCTTGTTATAACGGGGATTGATGTTACACCACGAGAAAATGTATCCCAATCAGCAGTGGACAGATTATATGTCGCAGTCGCAAAATTATTCTTAAAGAAAACCTGATAAATAGCGGTAGAACCATATAACGCACTAAGCAGTTTCATGTTTTTTACTTTTCGATTAATTTCCTTAATACTTTCTAATGAACTAGGTGAAAGTTCTAAGCCTTGTATGCGGCATTTCTTAATCACTATACTTTTTCATAAAATAGTTTGTATTTCAGGCAAGATAGCAGTTTCCCAATAAACTGTTTCATCCACATCGGCGATCCTAGATGCACTTCAAAAAGCTATTCACTATTAGATTCGTAAATTACATATTTTTGTTGTTCTCGTACAAAATCGCAGCAACATGGCTCACGCTAACAAGTAATTCACGGCTGCTTTCGCCTCCACCCTACTCTACCTTATCCTAATAAATATCCACCCGCCGATTGATGCGCTGTTGCTCGTCGGTTAACAGTTGCTGCTCGCCATAAGACACCACCGCAGAGTGGGTTTGGTTTGAATGTAAGTACTGCTCAACAGCTTGGGCGCGTTTTAGGCCGAGCGAAAAGTTGTAGCGTTCGCTGCCAATAGCGTCGGTATTACCTTCTAGGTGTAGCTTACTTTCTTTTCCTGCCAAGAGGGTGTTTAACTCGGTTAATATGTCACGAGAATGCGGGGTTAACTCACTGCGATCAAAATCAAACGTCACTCGAGCGCTGAGTATCGAATCGTCGGTTTGGCTAAAGTCCGCGACCGAAAACAGGTAATCTACGCAGTTTTTCTCTACCCCTGCCGCTACTGCTCGAGCGGCAATCATCGCCGCGGCATCATTATTATCAATGTAACTGTTTACCAGTAAATACGGGCCTTGAAGCGGTTTTACCGATCTCGTTTCACCAATAAAGATCTGCTGTTGGCTTTGCTGACTCTCTGTAGAGCAATAGTAATTTAATACCTGATTATCAATTGGGTGCGCGCCAACCAATGGGCTAACCACAGACAACGCCACAACGATTAATTTTTTCATTTGTTTTCCTAAGCCAAGTGGCCAATTTCTTCGGTGATCAATTCAAGAATCTTGTTGAGAATATCTTGGCGGTTTTGCGCCTTAAAAATATTCTCCTCCCCAACGCACTCTTTGAGCCCTTGGTTATCACTTAATTTGTAGTCAAAGCCCACTACCGCGAGGCGGCCTTGCATGGTTTCGCCCTCGGCAGTTTTCATCTTGCCAATTTCATCAAGAATATTGCGACACATTCCTCTGGAAACTAGCTTCTGGGTGTATTCACCATGGTCAATCCGGCCACTGTTGTAGTCTTGCCCATCCGAGAGGATGATCACCAATTGGCGCGGATTCTTGGCCAATTTGGTGACGATTTGCCCAGCGCGCAGAATGCCTTGATAAGAAGCTGTGCCACCAATCGCATGATACTTTTTTACCTTTCGGTTAAAGGTGTCGAAGTCCTCGCTATAATAGAGATCGGAAAACGTCGCTTCGTCATCGGGCTCTTTGACACTATTAAAACAACCTTTTAAATCGAACTGTTTTTCAATGGTTTTATTAAAGTTGACCTCGTTATTGCGAAATATTTTTTGTTCGCGAAAACAGTTTTTTCCATCATTGTTCTTATTGCGGGTGTAACGATTAAACCCCGTGATCGCCACCCGATTGTGAAAGCCCACCTTCATTTGGTTAAACTTGTCTAACTCATCGGTAACCATCTCTAAAATATCGAACACATCCTTGAGCTTGGTTTTTCTGCCGCCGCTCCAGTGATCATTCATCGAACCTGAAAAGTCGACCACAAATAACACATCCACCGCTTTTGACTGATATTTCCGCGCTACGGCTGCACCCATAACATCAAATTTTTCGCCAAAACCCACAATCGGGTCATTACCCGGAAACCACGCTTGGTATCGACTTTGCCCTTTGACGCGATACTCAAAGTAACGCGGCTTGTCTTTCGCCACCGCCGCCAAACAGTCAGGAATTTCATCACAGGTGAGCTTGTCGATATCAACGGACACCAGTGCCTGCGCATCCCCCATGTAGTGATTAATGTAATCGCTGGCGATCTTAATGTTTACCGCGCTACCCGAACCGCTGCCATCGTCTTGGTTGTCATCATTTTTGGCGGCGACCACCAGTGATGCCACTTCGGCGGCGTCCTCTAAACGCGCTTTCGCCTGCAGCGCCCTTGCGCCATCGGTTGCCAAAGCGAAAACACCAAATAACACTGGAATACAAAGCGCAAACAAAATCGCCGCGTGACCTTGCTGCCTCTTCATCATTAATCTATTCATCATTAACGGCCTATTAATATGGCGTCTGAGGCCACACTTTTATAATCTTTGCCCACGACACTGCCAATCCAGTTTTCACTTTGATAGCACAAGGTAATGCGATAGAGCGGCACTTGCCGGCCCCAAGAGCTCACCACCGACATCGATTTTAAGGCGGCTAAATCTTGTTTCACCAAGCAGGGTCGCGCGCCAAATTGGTAACGCTTTAATGGCTTTGCTTGACTCAGGCCAACGCCATCAAAACCTTGCTCTTCAATCAAGATGCCATAACGCGACTCATCAAAACTGCCCAAGGTGCGGCGAAGTGAGCCGCGGGCGATGTCATTTAAATCTTGCGCTTGGGCCCGCGTGATATCGTTACTCTCGCCATACAACTGGGTGCGCTCTTTCATCACATTAACCAGCGAATACGAAAGCCGATCGAGCTTTCCCTTGAGTGCCAACTTCATCACAATGTCACCACTAAACACCAAAATCAGCGCAAACACCGCCGCGACAATGCTAAATTCAACCGCAAACGCACCGCGCTGTTTACACTTCAAATTCCGAACGTTCATACTCTTGCACCACGATCACTTCTCGGCTAAATACCGAGCGTTCATTGAGTAAAATATTAAAGATTGGCTGGTAGTCATAATCGCTGTGGTAAATAGCGATAGCGCTCTCATGCGCCTGCCCACATTCGGCCGAACTCTCCCCCTCCGGCACCTCACAGCCCGCTCCCATCGTCGCTAACTGGCCTATGTCATTAAGGTATTGCACCGTAACCCGGAATTTATCGCTACTGGCGATGTGTTGCCAAATGCTGCCCTCTTTTTTAAGCGCATTTTCAAACACCTGCTTATAATCTCCATCGCTGATTTTGGCGCTGCGCGATGCCTCCGCAATCGCCACATCATTAATCGCAGAGATAAAAGACATATAAGACATCTCAACCCATACGGTGCACATCAACCAAAACAGCAAAAAACCAAGGGCAAATTCAATGCTGGCGATACCACGCTGTTTGCTCCTTTTAGCCATGTTCCGCGCCCTTAAACTGAACGGGCACCGGCTGCGATAACGGTTGATAGCGCCTTAACACCTGATAAATTTGTTCAATTTCACCATCGGTATGATTCGCTTCCAGCACTTGATACACAAATTGATATTGCCCTTCTTTCGCCATCGACAGCACCAAGTTGGCAATAACCTGCTCATCGGCTTGGTTGTTGGTATACAGCGGCAATAAGCGATGAATCGCAGAGCGGTATTTACCCTCCGCAATATCAACCACCGCTAAGTTATTATTAACTTTGTCACTGGCGTAAAAGTGACGTCTTGCCGCATCAAAGCTCTCACGCGCTTTGGGGTAGTCGTACTGAGTGGCGTAAATAATGCCGAGTAGATTCTCCGACTCAGCAAAACCCGCACACATGTTGAGCGCGGTTTGAGCGGAGTTTTGCGCTTTGGCTAACTCACCTTGCTCGACAAGCGCCTGGGCTTGAATGTAAAACGCCTGACAACTTGGATGGTCTGAGGCAATCACCGGCGCGATATAAAACAGCGCATTATCCGCGTCGTTAAGTTGTAGATAGGTCTCGGCAAGTTGTTCGCGCAGTGATGGCGAGTCTTGCTCGGCCAGTTGCGCTTTATATAACTCGGCAAGCTTGGCGTGATTACCGGTTTGACGGTAAACCGACGCTTTTGATTTAGCGTTCACCACCCCTGTCTCAGAGCCTGTGCTGGCACAAGCGAAGGTCAAAAACGACAAGCTCACGACCATTAGTATTCTAAACATGTAAAAACACTCTCATTACGCCTGGCGCGGCGATAAGGATCACGATCGGGATCATGATGAAAATAATTAGTGGGATCGACATTTTGGCGGCCAACTTGCCAATTTTTTCTTCCAATGAAAGCATCTGAACTTCACGTATGTCGGCGGCTAAGGTGGTTAACACTTGATAAACCGACGAACCATAGTGAAGGCTCTGATTTAATGTCATGACAAAACTACGGATCTCGTTCGATGGCACTTGCTGTTGCAACTCTTCCAGTGCCTTTTCTAAGCCAATCAGCCGAGAGCGGTCGTTAGTTCGGTTAAGCATGTAAGCCAAATCTTTATCAAAGCCTTTCATCTCTTGGCAGAGGTATTTTATTGAGGCTTCGATTGTCATGCCGGTTTGTACGCACACCGCCATTAAATCCAGTAGATAGGGCATCTTGGACGACAGTTTGCTCACCAGTGCTTGCTTACGACTTGCCAAATAGACATCGGGGGCCACCACCACGCACATCAGCCATACACACGACAACACAAGCCAGCTGCCACTTTGCCAATTGAAGGCGACAAAACAAACCAACAGGCTAAGCTCCCCAAGCAGCAACAACAGATACTTCACTGGCATCAGCAAATGCGCGTAACGCGTATCATAAAAGCCCGACTGACGCAGTTTACGTTTCACTTCGTCTTCATCGGCGGCCACCAATGCGGCCGCTTTAGTTAACCACTGCTGACCAAACTGACGAGGCGCGCTCTTTTGATAACTTTGGCTAATAGATCCAACCCTTTTGCGTACTCGCCATTGCCCTAAGCCCCAGTAAGCGAGCCCAAGCACACCAAAAGTCACCACCAGCAAACCAGCAAATATCTGCATTCTTAACTCGAATGTTTGCATTAGGTTCTTACCCCTTTCATCAAGGCCCAAATAATCGCCATGCCTATCGCTTCACTCGCTAAGACGTAATAGAGGATCGGCCTACCTCGCTCATCAAACATGACAAAATCAAAGTTCTCTCGGTTGATAAACTGCAAAATAAACAAAAAGATAAATGGCATCGCGCACACGATTTTGGCGGATATGCGCGCCTCCGACGTCAGCGCGTATTTCTTTTTGTCTGCCGCTCTGGCTTCAAACATCAACCGATTTAAGCGTGACATCACCTCTTTAAGCTGTCCGCCCCGGCTTAAGTTGGCGCGAAGGGTGATGACAAAAAACTGAAACGATGGATAAGGAAAGCGCCGGCACGACTTTCTAAACACATCATCGGCGGCTTCCCCTAACTGCAGGCGCTCCGCCATCAATTTGAACTCTTGCCCAACCTCTCCTGCCAGTTTGTCGCCAACAAACGCGATCGCATGAGTAATACTCTCACCCGAAGAGACGGCGCTGGTTAGCATATTGAGCGCATCGGGAAAGCTTGCTTCAAATTGCTTTCGCTCGCGATGTTGCAGATGCCTTAATGTCACGACCAAGCCCACGACTACGGCAGCAATTTCAACTTCCAGCGATGGCAGTTGGAAAAAAGTACTGTTGAGGTATTGGCCTAGCAACGAAAAACCAACCAACAAACCGGTTAATTTCAGTTTGGCTTGCTTACCTAGCCGCGCTTCGGTTCGTAGCCAATAATCTTGTAGCCGTTGTTGCCAGTTTCTGTCCGAGAGCGACGCCATGTCTATCGCTTGCTGATCGGTCATTGAAGCCACAAACTGCGTTTGATTAAACGCTTCTAAATACTCTTTTTTCGCCACCGGCGGCTTTTTCAAAGCCAAAAGCAATAAAGCCATACCGACTATTAAAAACAGCCAAGCCATCACACTGCCTCTAAGTCGGGTTGACGAAATGCTTGGTTGAGCTTCTCTTCCAGGCCGAAAAAGCGGGCTTTTTCAACCAAGACTGAGCGCTGCATTAAACCCGAAGTCAAAAAGTGACCGAGAATTTTGCCGCCTTCACTCCCTGATGTACTTGGTTTAAATGCAAAAATCTCTTCTAGCACCACGCTGTCGCCTTCCAGCCCGACCACTTCGCTAATGCTCATGATCTTACGGCTGCCATCGTGCAGGCGGCTTATCTGCACCACCAAATCAACGGCGCTGACAATCATGCGGCGCACCGCCTCTAGCGGCAGACTGCTGGTGGCCATCATCACCATCGCTTCGACCCTCGCGAGCGCATCACGGGGAGTGTTGGCGTGCAGGGTGGACATCGAGCCATCATGGCCGGTGTTCATCGCTTGGAGCATTTCGAATGCTTCGCCGCCGCGGCACTCTCCGACAATGATCCTATCGGGTCGCATGCGCAGTGAGTTAATGACCAGATCGCGCTGGTCAATGGCGCCAGTCCCTTCAATGCCCGAGGTGCGCGTTTCTAACCTCACCACGTGGGGCTGCAACAACTTGAGCTCGGCCGCATCCTCAATGGTGACGATCCGCTCGCCTTCAGCAATAAACTGGCTGAGTGCATTAAGTAACGTAGTTTTCCCCGAGCCCGTGCCGCCCGATATCAACACATTCAGACGGCAGCGCGAAGCAATCGACAGTAATTGCGCCATCTCTGCGCTCATCGCGCCAAAGCTAACCAACTGTTTAAACCCTATCGATTGTTTTTTAAACTTACGGATTGAAATCGAAGTACCATCAATCGCGACTGGCGGAATAACAATATTCACCCGGCTGCCATCCGCAAGGCGGGCATCACAGGTTGGTGAGGATTCATCGACCCTGCGCCCGACTCGGCCTGCGATGCGCTTGGCAATATCGAGCAACTGCTGCTCATGAATAAAGCTCACTGGTGCTTGTTCAATTAACCCATTGCGCTCAATAAACACCTGTTCAGCACCGTTGATCATGATGTCGGTGATCGAGTCGTCATCCATTAAACTTTGTAATGGCCCAAGGCCAAGCAGTTCATCTAATAGACTGACAACAAACTCATTTTTCATCACTTGTGAAACCGGCCATAACTCGCGCTGAATGAGTAACTCGACTGCGCTGCTTAGTTGCGCTTCTAACGCGTCACGACTCATGCTGGTGATGGCATTGGCGTCAAGCGCATCAAAAATTTTGCTGCGTAACTGAAGGTAAACCTGTTTTGATTCCATTAACTTGCCACCCAATGTTTGATTCGATGAAACAAGCTCGGCGTACCGCGCTCGACCTGCTCACCTAAGATAAGCGCCGCGAGCGCTTGCATTGGCTTTGCCATAACCGAGTTCGTTTGCGCGATCCTTTGCCCAGACAAGATCTTCTCATTGGCGTTGGCATCAAAACCTATGGTGATATCCACGCCATAAGAGAAGTAACGCTCAATATCTTTAGCCGTGATGCTCTCGGTATTTTTTGGCCGCGAACAATTCATCACGTTGATCACTCGTACTTGCTCTTTTTGGTTGTGCTTGGCCACCAACGCGGTTAAACGATTGAGATCTCTTAGTGACGACACCGTCGGATCAAACACCATCACTAAAGTGTCAACCTCACTTAATAGCGCTTCGATATCTGGCGCCGAGTTAATGCTATTGCCGTAATCTTCCACCATCATGTTGATGTCAAAGGCAACCTGCTGCTTGATGGCGTTGGTGTATTCACGCAATTGAACGCTCGTGAGCTCTTGCGAGTCCACCGCTAATAACGACAGTCGTTCGTCGAGCTTTTTCACTAACCCCGACGCGTAGCTGTTATCAATATTGGCCATCAATGTACCCGGTTGAACCGCGCGCTTTTGGTACTGTTTAAGGCCTAACATGATGTCCATGTTACCTGCGCTATAGTGGTGATCAATCAGCATGGTCGGCACTTTTCTTTCACTGGCTAACACGTGGGCTATCTCACTGCTAATAAGGGTGGAACCTAAGCCTCCCTTAGTCGCAATTACCGCCACTTGTTTAGCGCGGCGTTTGTTCCCCACCCCACGGGTGGAGTGACGATTATCAAAAACGGTATAGGTGAAGTCGATCAGCTCTTCTTTGCTCACCGGCCAAAACAGGTAATACATGCCCATTTGCTTTAAACGGCGAATGGTGGAGATCGCATCTTCTTGGCCAATGATCACTACCGACACATGGGTGGGCAGTTGAGGCAAAATGCGCTCGGCGTCAACAACCACGTCATCACTTTGCGTTAGCTCGATAAAGACCAACTCGATCTCAGGGCCAATCTTGTCGAGCACTTTGTCCGACAAGGCTAATGAGCTCGGTTGTGCCATGCCTTCAAATCGGAAGGCTTCATGCACCAATTGATGACAAGATGAGGTTTGATAAAACAACGCGCAGTTCGTCGCGCTCGCTGAAACGGCTTTACTGCTGTCATCGTCTGTTTTCAAAATATCTACTAAATCGAACATTTGTATTCCTACCAAATGAAGCATCCACCGCTAAAGGGCGTTTTGTGGGTTAACCATTGACTGCCAGCGTGCATTCTCGCTAAAACAGCCAACCTCATTGCTAAAGTGACCCATTCGGTCGGGTTGGCATCGCCCTACCTGCACTTGCGAATGAACGAACTCTGCTTTCAAATCAAACGAGCTCTTCTGCGCGCCACCGCGAGAAATGGTGACGCTGTAACCCATATTTCTAGGCAATTGGTTAATAAACTCACGACCACTCGCGCTATACCACGTGAGTTGAACCGTTTTGCCTTTTAGCTTATTGGCATACTTTTCAGCAAAAGACTGCCATTGCTGTTTCGCTTGTTGCTTATCTGTGGTAGTCAGTTGTAGCTGGTACCGAACGGGGGTGACCGTTATTTCAGGCCCCATCCGCGGCTCATCGGTAGTGGCACACCCCACCAGCCAAACGCTAAATAACACCGTTGCTAATTTCTTGATCACTGTTTAAACCCTCCTGACGCTAGGATTTTTTCGGCTTGCCCATTATTGCTGTGAGCATGGTCACCTTCACTTTGCGAACCCGCATCACCATCAAAGGCAAGAAAGCGCGCCAAGGTTGAAGTTTTATCCATCGTCGGCAGTTGAATTTGGCTGGCCTTGATCGGCTGCACTAAGTTCACTGTGGCCACAATCACTAACTCGGTTTTGTTGTTTTCTGTCGCAGTGTGGCGAAACAGCGCCCCCAGTATTGGAATATCGCCAATGTATGGAATACGGGTCAGCGACTCTCTGTCTTCTTGGTTAAGCAAACCGCCCAGTACAAAACTTTGCCCATCCCCTAGCTCCACCGTTGTCTGAGCTCGGCGAGTTTTCAGTGACGGCAAATCATAGGTTTCATTGGCATATTGGGTATCAAGCGAGCTCACCTCTGGCATGAGTGACAATTTAATTTTGTCGTCTCGCAATACTTTGGCCATCAGTTCCAAACGCACCCCGAATTCTTTGTACATCACGTTGGTGGTGCCATCGACCACAGTGACAACGGGCAGCTCACCCCCAACCAGAAAACTGGCCTTTTCACCGGAAATCACCGACAAGTTAGGCTCTGCTAAAATTTGGCCTAGGCTTTCATTGCCCACCGCCGAGATAACCGAAACAATGTCACCAGCGCTAAAATGGCTCAGTTGATCAACAAAAATGCCAGTGCTGCCGGAGCTGCCCACTTCAATACCAAATTCTTGGCTAAACGCATGGGACACCTCAGCGATGGTTAATTTCACGTTAACTTGTTTTGTCGTCGTCACTTCGATGTTGTTAACCACGCCGGCAAAGTGGCGACGGGTCATGAAATCGACGTCTATGTCATCGCCATTTTGGTTACCTTCAAAGGCAAACTTTTGCTCCTGAGCCGTTTTCGCCAGCAGTTCGCCAACCAGGGTATAAATACGCTCTTTTTCATCGTTGCTGTTGACAAAACCACTTAATACCACTTGCTTGGCCACACCACTTATCTGTACATCCGCTAACGGAAACTGCACCGCCACTTGGGCTTCCAATTCAGAAAAACTGGTGCTCACCACCACTAAACGATTGATCAGGGTATTACCCGCTTGGTCAAACGCCATAAAGTTGGCTTTGCCGGCTTTACGGCCGTATATCACCACCTTTTTGCCATCGATCACTTGGTAGTCCACCACTTTGGAATCCGAGGTGAAGGCAGACTCCATTTCCGCGCTTAAGGTGATTGGGTGCGCTTCACCTTCACTGATTGAAATAGGCCGTGCGGCGATAGCCTTACAACAAAACACCATCGGTACTGTTAGCAATAGCCACTTCACTACTTTGTATTTCATTACCACTACCCTTTATTTGAGCGAAACTCTCGTACCGCATTAACGCTAGAGGTATGAATAACATCACCAGAACTGGCATGAAGTTGATTTGCAAACTCTTCACCAATGGATTTATGTACTTCTAAATCTGCGATGCGCTTTGCCAGGGTTAATTTGGCCAATTCGCGGTTATTCACTTCAACGATTAATATGATCCGCGCACCGTCATTATTATTAGAGCGGTCATGCTTTGGTTTAACGATATCGAGCACCTTTACTTGAGTGATCAGCGGCGCCATTTCAACTCGGCGAACATCGTCAATCAAATCATCCTCGGATAAGTTTTGTTTTGGTGAAGATATCGTAGAAATATCGACAATATCGCCAATTGCTATCGAACCACCCACAATTGATTTAGCGTCAATCTCTAAATTAAACGGCACATGATTCGGCGCCAGTACCATATTGATATAACCTCGGTCTCCCGGACTTAATAAATCCTCGCTATACACCACTTCTGACTTTTGGATATCTCGATTAAGATATAGTGGCTTCTTAAAATTGATTTTTTGTGGCTCTACGACCGACAACGCTAACGCTTGCTCTTCACTCATTCGCACGACTTCAAGATCAGAGCGCTGGATCAAACTGCCTTTTGGCAGGCTACTTTTCAGCCGCCATACCCGATAGGTGTTGACCGGCGGAGGGTTATTTTCTTGCTCGCTAGCCACCGCGGCTGCTTGGGGCAAAAGTGCACCAGAAACACCGTATAAACCGACGCCGATAGTGACCACCGCCAAGCCTAACACCAACTTAGATTTCATAATCTCACCTATAATGAAGCGGCAATGCCGAGTAACGACCCAACACAGATAGGAAGCGCATAAGGTACCCCCCTCTCTAACCAAGACCGGTCTTGAGTCACTTCATACATCAGCCAGTAAAATGCCGCTAAACCACCACCCAATAGCAAAATAATCGCCATCACCAATGGCATGTATTGCACCGAGATAAACAGCGAAAATGCGGCCAGCAATTTGCTATCACCGCCCCCTAATACATTAAAATTTGATAACACTATGCCTATTATCAAGATAAATAGCGCGACCAATAATCGTTCATATTGGTTAGATTGGCCTAAAGATCCAATACCTAATACCATTAATAACCACACAATATTATTAGGTATCTTCCTTTCGCTTAAATCGTGATAGATAACAAACAGTGAGGTGGTGGTTAATCCCATTAACCACCAAAGACTAGGACTTATTAACATGAATAATTAATTAGCCGGCATTACCTGTTACCGTTGTAATTTCAGAGGTAATTTTGGCGAATGCATCGGTAATTGCTTTACCAAATCCATTCGACGGAGCAAAGGCTACGCCTAAGATCACCGCCATAGCGACACCAATCATGGCATATTCAATCGCTGTAACGCCGCGTTGGTCATTTTTGAAATTTTCTAAAGCCAGTTTTGTATTTACGTATAATTTAGTAAGCATGTTAACTCCGATTAATTAATATTCTTGTTCTCTGGGAACGGGAAAAATATTAACGCTGGTGATAAATGCAAACAATAAAAGCTGGGCTATAAATCACGTTTTAGCCCGGATAACAGAAAGCTGTTAAGGTTGGATTAAGGTTTCTTACTGACATAAAAAAACCGACTTATTGTAAGTCGGTTTTTGTCAGAATAACGTAAAGTTTACGCTAGTTTACCGTCCACTGTGAAAGGGAGCGCTTAAAATCTTGGTAATCAAACTCGTTGAGTTTTTCCACCGCGCCATCGCTGCGTTGGCAATAAATGGATGGCATTTTAAGGCCATTAAACCAGTTCAACTTCACCATGGTATAACCGGCGCTGTCGGTAATATGCAGTCGTTGGCCAATCTCAAGCGGCTGGGCAAAGTTCGCTACGCAAAATTGATCCCCCGCTAGGCAAGAGCATGAACCAATAATGTATTGGTGTTCGCCCTGCTCGCTCGCTTCTAATATGGTCGCGGGCTCGTCATAGATTAAGGTATCTAGGCGGTGCGCCTCGGTAGCCGAGTCAACTATTGCGGTTTTCATGCCATTTTCGACAATATCCACCACCGTCACCACCAGATCGGTGGTCTTGGTGATGATGGCCTCACCCGGCTCTAAATAGAGCTGCACACCATGTTTGGCCGCAAACGCTTTGAGCGCCGCTGCCAATTTCTCGATATCGTAGCCCGGCCAAGTGAAAAACACTCCGCCGCCTAAGCTCACCCAAGCAAGCTTATCGAGATAAACGCCAAAGCGCTCCGAGATGGAATCCAATAGCGCAATAAAAGCATCCACATCTTTGTTTTCACAGTTCATGTGGAACATCGCGCCATCAAGGTTATCAAATACCTCGGGCTGAATGTGATCCGCTTGCACCCCTAAACGCGAGTATTGGCGCGCTGGGTTAGCTAAATCTTGCCCTGCGTAGCTCACGCCGGGATTAAGGCGTAAACCGATTTGCGCTTTACCTTCCACTAAGTGACGGTGCGCCGCAAGTTGGCTCTGAGAGTTAAAGATCAGCTTATCGCAGATGTCCGCCACTTCTTTTACATCATCTTCGCAATAACCCACGCTATAAGCATGCGTCTCGCCACCAAAGGTTTCGTAACCAAGCTTCACTTCATAAGGGCCACTGCTGGTGGTGCCATCCAAGTAAGGCTTAATGATGTCAAACACGCCCCAAGTGGAAAAACACTTCAGCGCCAACACCAGCTTCACCCCAGACAGCTCTTTAAGCCGCTTGGCTTTTTCAAGATTCTCCACCAACTTCACTTCATCAATCATGAAGTATGGAGTTTTTAGATTGTTTTGGTTCATGGATTCAATCACTTTAAAATGAAACAAAGCCGACACATACGCATCGGCTTAAATTGGAGTAGTGCAAAGAAGGGTTAAGGGTCGCTACGCTTGAGGATGAAGACCAAAGCAAACAAAAACCTCGCCTTCTCCCTCCCCCCTTCTCCCTTCGCTTTTATTGCTCTTAGCCTTTAAGAATCTTAATATCCGGCTGCCCAACTTCCAGCTCTTGCACATGCCAATCCAGTCCGATCTCTGGCATGGTTTCTAGGAACGGATCTGGGTCTAGCTGCTCCATGTTGAACACACCAGCCTCGGCCCACTTACCGCGGAAGTACTGAAGCGCCGCCGTGATAGCTGGTACGCCTGTGGTGTAAGAGATCGCTTGGTGCTCGACATCTTTGTACGCCACTTCGTGATCGGCGTTGTTGTAGATGAACACGCTGCGCTCTTTGCCATCTTTTTTGCCTTGTACCCAAGTACCGATACAAGTTAGGCCAGTGTAACCCGGCGCTAAAGAGGTTGGGTCTGGCAGCAATGCTTTTAAAACGTGCAGCGGCTGAACCACAGTGCCATCGTGCAGGGTTAGCGGATCTGGGCTCAATAGGCCGATGTCACGCATGCAGTTGAAGTAGTTTAGGTACGCATCACCAAAGCCCATCCAGAACTCGATACGTTTAGCAGGGATGAACTCTTGCATAGAGCGGACTTCATCGTGTGCCATGGAATACACTTTGTGGGTGCCACAGTTAGGGAAATCAAATTCCAGCATACGTGAGTGACACGGCACTTGTTTCCACTCTTGGTTTTCCCAGTAGAACGAGTCGCCTTGGATCTCTAGCATGTTGGTTTCTGGGTCGAAGTTGGTCGCAAACTTTTTACCGTGATCGCCGGCGTTCACGTCCATTACATCAATGGTGTCGATTTCATCGAACAGGTGCTTAACCGCGTAAGCGGCAAAGACCGATACCACGCCAGGATCAAAGCCCGCGCCCAAAATACCTGTGATACCCGCTTCTTTAAACTTGTCGCGGAACTCCCACTGCCAATCGTAAGCTTGTGGCACTTGCTGGCCTTCAGAGCATAGGTCGACCGCCACAGAAGTATCAAGGTAAGACACCTTGGCCTGTAAACACGCTTCCATGATGGTGATGTTCACCCACGGAGGGCCAGCGTTGATCACTAAGTCAGGTTTCACTTCTTTGATCAATGCTACCAATGCCTCTACGTCATCGGCGTCCACTGCGCGAGCTTCAAGTTTTTTCGTAGGATCTTGAAGGTTGTTTTTGCCTTTGATCGACTCAATGATCTTTTCACATTTAGCGATGGTGCGTGAAGCAATGGTGATATCACCCAATACTTGGTTATTTTGCGCCGCTTTATGTGCGACTACCCAACCTACGCCACCAGCGCCAATTTGAAGAACTGCCATGTTAATTACCCTTATTTACCTAGCTCAACGGCCAGTTGATTAATTTGATTTAATAGTTGTTCAAAGTCCGACAGTGTCAGACAAGGATTTAAAATAGTAAATTTAAGCGCCGATTGACCCGCCACAACGGTTTCACCCAGTACCGCGATACCACGCACTAACGCTTCGATGCGCACTTGCTGGTTGAGTTTGTCTACATCTTGCGCGTGACCATGCGCGCAGCGGAACAAGACCGTCGAAAGCGCAGGCTCTGCCAACAACTCAAAATGGCGGTGAGACTTGACCAGGTTTGCCACTTGCTGCGTTTGCGCTAGCAAGTGATCGTACATGTCACCTAAGGCTTGCGGCCCAACATTTTGCATCGTCATGAACACTTTTAATGCATCAAAACGCTTGGTGGTCGCTATCGACTTGTCGACCAAGTTTGGCAACTCGTCATGCTCGCGATTTAAGTAATCCGAATGATGCAGCAAGAAGCGGAAATTCGCTTTATCGTTTACCAGCAATGCACCACAGCTGATGGTTTGATAAAACAGTTTGTGGAAATCCACGCTGATCGAATGGGCACGTTCGATGCCGTTTAAGCGAGATTTATGACGGCTTAAAATAAGTGCACCGCCATACGCACCATCGACATGCAGCCAAAGATCATGCTTACTCGCAGAATCAGCAAGGGCGCTGAGATCGTCAATTGCTCCGTGGTCGGTTGTGCCCGCCGTCCCCACCATTGCAAATGGGATCAAGCCGTTCGCTTTTGCCTCTACAATGGTGTTTTCCAACTGCGTCACATCCATAGTGCCATCAGCATTCGCCGCGACCGTCAGTACCGCTTTTTCGCCCAGCCCCATCCAAGAGGCTGACTTTTGCACCGTGAAGTGGGATTTTTCCGAGCAGATAATTCGCAGCTTATCCGCATAATCGGGTAAGCCTAATTTTTGAATAGAATGGCTCGACAATTTGTCGGCAATCCAATCCCGCGCTAGCAATAGCCCCATCTGGTTACTTTGCGTGCCCCCACTGGTAAAAATGCCATCGGCCTCGGCGCTAAGAGCGTATTTATCACACAGCCAATCGACGACTCGCTGCTCGACGTAAGTCGCGGCGGAGGCTTGGTCCCAAGAGTCCATCGACTGGTTTAGCGCTGCAATCATCACTTCTGCCGCCACCGCGGGCATGAGCGGCGGTGTATGCAAGTGGGCAATGCAGTTGGGGTGCTGGGTAAAGATCGAGTTTTTCGCCACTAAATCTGTGTTGTCATCGATAACTTGCTGCAAGCTGCTATTACTGGCATCTAGGTTGACGGCCTGAATATGCGCGTCGAGCAAGCTCGGCTCCATGGCCGAATAAGGTTTATCCACTTGCTCAAACAGTTGCTTCATCGCGCTAGTGGTATGATTCATCACAGCGGCAAACTGGTCGGCGCCGTGTTGGCCAGTTTGAATAAAGTGTTTTTTCCACTTAGTGTTTTCTGGCTCAGGGTCTCTTGAACCGCCACCGGCAACTAATATCGCTTCTTCTAATGTGCGCAGCGCAAAATCAATTTGGTCAAATGAGATGATGATTGGCGGTAAGAAACGGATAACCGAGCCATCTCGGCCACCTTTTTCCACCATCAACCCACGCTCTAACGCTGCACGCTGAATCGCAAGCGTTAACTCTCCATCTGAAGCTGGCTCGCCAAATTTGTTGCGCTCGCCATTGGCTTTCACGATTTCAAGGCCAAGCATTAGGCCTTTACCACGCACATCGGCAATACAGTTCACTCGGCTGGCGATTTTCTCTAACCCCATGCGCAAGTACTGGCCCGCCACGTTGGCGTGTTCTACCAAGTTATCCCGTTCGATAATTTCCAGTGCTTTCGCGCCAGAGACCATAGCCAATTGGTTACCACGGAAGGTGCCGGTATGCTCACCCGCTTTCCAAGTATCAATCTCTTTGTTAAACACTAAGATCGACATAGGTAAACCACCGCCAATCGCCTTTGACAGGCAGAGAATGTCTGGGGAAATACCCGACTCTTCAAACGCAAAACGATGACCTGTTTTACCAACGCCACACTGAATTTCATCAAAAATCAGTAAAATACCGTGCTCATCACAAATGCGGCGCAGTTCGCGCAGCCAGAATGCAGGTGCAGGGATCACGCCCCCTTCACCTTGCACAGGCTCCACAACAATCGCCGCGGGCTTCATGATCCCCGCTTCATCGTCATTCAGTAAACGGTCGATGTAACGAATGCTGGCTTTCGCCCCTTCATCACCGCCTAATCCAAACGGACAACGCAAGCTATACGGGAATGGCATAAAGTGCACATCCGACATCAGCCCGGTGCGACGCTCCTTCGTGCCTAAATTACCCATCATGCCCATGGTGCCATTGGTCATGCCGTGGTAAGCACCGCGAAACGCAAACATGGTGTTGCGGCCAGTGGTTTGCTTAGCCAGCTTAATCGCCGCTTCTACCGCATCGGCGCCAGAAGGGCCACAAAACTGAATCGCCGAGTTACGAGCAAAATCTTGCGGCAAAAAGGCTTTAACCTGCTTAATGAAAGCGTCTTTAGCATGGGTAGTAATATCTAGGGTTTGATAAGGCAGACCGCTATCTAATTGGTCTTTAAGCGCTTGGTTGATTTCAGGGTGATTATAACCCAGCACTAAGGTGCCCGCGCCAGCTAAACAGTCGAGAAACCGTTGCCCACGGGTATCTTCAACCAAGGCGCCGTGAGCGCGCTTAATGGCGATGGGTAATCGGCGAGGATAGGAGCGAACTTCGGATTCGTGTTGCGCTTGATCCAATAAAATCTGATCCGGCGTCAAGTCGTAAATGGCGTCAACAACCGGAACGTCAGACGAAAATGGGCTTGAGGAGACCATTGTCTCCAAATCAATAACAGAACTCATGATAAAGCATACCTTTAAACGCTGCATAGCAGCGAAGATACGTTTATTTCTCCCCCAATAAGATAGAGGCTAAATAAAACGTATAATAAACATCCAGATCTGAAAAACAGATACGGAAATGCGTTAGCTCAATAAGCTAAAAAGGAATGCGATGTATCAAGGCTCAGTGATGATACTGCAATTTGGAAGTGCAAAGCTGATGTTGTATAGCAAAGAGAATGTGTTCATGTTGGGCTTCCTATTAAAATACCGTTCTAACGGTATTACTTATCCCATCTATTAGGCCTGAGAGTGCCTAATACCTACCCTACACAGTGTCACAATCAGCTTGGCACTGTGCGTTTCCCTTAGTTCGATTTTGCTTTTCGGTCTAAGATTGCCGCGGAGAATAACACTTTAATAACAGGAAACGCAATAAAATTTTGCCATTCTTCCCAGCGGCATTGTTTTACATTAACCCAATGGAATTTCGAGATCTAACACCGCCAAAAAATGAGTTAAATCAAACGCTGGGTTATCTTGTCTATTATGAATGCGGACAGTGTAATACACCATTCTATTCAAGTAGTGATCACGTTGCGCTTCTAGTATGTCATCATTAACGCTTGTTCCGCCGCCAGCCCAGCCCAGTTTGTCTGCGTTGAGTTCATACGCAGTCTAACAGCTGGCCTCTCACATTCTGTTAGCTAGCTGCCATTACTGAGCTATTTCTTGGTTATTATCAACCTTAAAATGTAGCTTAATGACCTGATTAAAGATCCCGACCCACTTAGGGTCAAACTGAGTACCTTTGTAGTTATTAATTTCGACGATTGTACGAACTAAAGGCCGGCGTAATAACGTTACGTGAGCGCGCTCGTGGGTTCGAGCATCAAAGGCATCGGCTATGCTGAGTATCTTTGCCCCTTCTGAGATTTGGTCGCCACTGAGTCTATTCGGATAGCCCGAGCCGTCTACCTGCTCATGATGCTGCAATATCATCACGGCGGCGTCGTGCCAGTCTATCGATTCGTTCAACAGCAAGAAACCTGAGTCGGGGTGGTGGTGTAAAATTGCGCGCTCTGTAGCATCAATAGAGCCTTTCTTGTTTAGAATCGACAGCGGCATAAACGACATCCCAACATCATGGAGCATCACCGCCACCGCCAGTTGTGATTTGTCTACCACGTATCCAGCTAATCGATTCATTTCCATACATAGGAACAACTGCCTCGCGGTTCGGCCGCGCCAATAATGGCTGCGATTTTCAAGCGGCGTGACCAAACTCATGTAGAACTCAATGTCTTCATCTAGCTCAATATCGTAATCGTGCAATATTTCAGAGATTTGTTTAAACTGAATGGTGTTCGGCTCGCGGTAGCCTTGCATATCAGAGGCGTCAACCACTGGCCCTGAAGCTTCAGGAAGGGGCGTGTCTATTTTGGCACTCGGATCCAACGCCACCAGTATTTTCTGAACATAAACTTCACGCTCTTGCGGTTTTGCATCCGCTATCATGGCAATGCTTTCGCACACACTGTCGACCACAGATTGCTCAAGAGGCGAAGGCTGTTCGTCGATACGCGCTTGCACCATCTGTTTGGTTTTATCTAAGGAGAGCAAAATAACGTCACACAGCAAGCTATCGTAATGCAAATAGCCTTTGCGAATATAGTCGAGCAGATCTTCCAAACTTTGCATAATTGGCGTAATGGACGCTAAGCCAACATAAACCAAATTACCTTTGATAGTGTGCGCCACACGGAAAAGATCATTGAGCAGTTCCTGATTATTGGGGCTATGCTCCAAGTCAATTAGGATAACTTCACATCTTTCATGAGCCTCACGAAAATCTTCAAAGAAATCGCCGATTGAATCGTATTGGATCTCGTCATTTTCATACTCGTTGATATTTGGCATGGCACTTTGCCTTTCTTTCGTTAGTCTTTGATACGAGTATAGTTCAAGGCGACTGGTTCACTTGTTGATTAGATGAATAATAGCGGAATGGATCAAGTTTTCGTCACTCGAGCCTTGTGACAAACACTTCAAACTTAAATCTGGTGCATCTAGCTGGTCATGAACAGAATCCAAATCCATAGCAAGCCCAATACTAACGACCAAATAACCGTTCGAAGCCAATTTGGCTGTGGCTTAGGGTGCCCTTGGGGTACGGGCTCGGGATGGGGGTGCTCTTCTAGTTGGTGCTGTCTTTTGGCTGCCGCTTCTTTCTCCGCACGCCGCTCTGCCGCCTTATTGGCGATTTCAGTAAACCGGTGGCGCTGATCATTGCTTAGCTCTTTGCTAGGATCGTAATGCTTGCCTGGTTCTGTGTGTTTTGGAGTCACAGCCATGATTCCCTCCTTACAACCTACTCCCCCGCTTCTATTATAGTAAAAAACAAAGTAATGGGGTGTATTGAGGATGAGACGGGGAGAAAGGAGTGAGATTAGAGACTAGTTCCTAGGCACTAGGCATGAATAGCAGACGTAAAAAAGCCCCGATAATAATATCGGGGCTTTTTTATTTGGAGCGACACACGAGGTTCGAACTCGTGACCTCAACCTTGGCAAGGTTGCGCTCTACCAGCTGAGCTAGTGTCGCATTG
>Ga0070725_10000414_pt1 | contig 30275 bp, 25 predicted proteins | sample tdDd002_FD_69781 | JGI IMG/M metagenome (GOLD analysis project Ga0070725, IMG submission 69781) | Marine sediment microbial communities from the Atlantic coast under amendment with organic carbon and nitrate - tdDd00.2 | ecosystem: Environmental > Aquatic > Marine > Coastal > Sediment | place... | reverse complement strand
TTGTGAATGACCCTAATACGGTCTTGCATGATCTGATTACTGTGAGCATAGGATTTAAAAAACACCATTTCTTTGGACGGTAAATACCAAGGGTCATTTCCATACGCTCTTAAGTCTTCAGTGAGTTTTCTTGCCTCCGACTCGCTATGGGTGATGAGTACTAAAGTGCCTCCTTGATCATGGTAGTAGCCATGAATCAAATGAGATACAGCTGTATCCGATACCCCTGTTAAACAAATAGGAGATAAACCTTCCTTTAATCCACTAATCAGAGTCTTATATTCTTTTGATTTTTTAAGCACATTAACAAACATGTCTTTCATGGATGACGTCCTTCCTGTACACACGTGAATAAGCCCGATTAGATTATCGGGCCTACCTTATCTTCAATTAATTTATATCATTTATCCATTATATGTGTTCATAGCTTGGTCAAGTCCATTTTTAACAATGGCCTCTAAAGCTTCAACTGATCTATTTGCTGCTTCTTCCATAGGTTGAACTTCTTCTTTTCTGTAGCGACTTAAGACGTAATCTGCTAAGTTCATACGCGTTGGTCTACCTACACCTACACGAATGCGTGGGAACAGTTCTGTTTGTAGCGAAAAGATTAGACTCTTCATACCATTATGACTGCCTGCACTTCCTTTTTTACGGATACGTACTTTACCCACATCAATGTCTATATCATCATAAACCACAACTACATTATCAAAGTCTGGTTTATAGTAGTTAACTATACTTAACAAGCTTTCACCACTTAAATTCATGTACGTTTGCGGCTTTACTAAAATGACCTTTTCACCGTGTAAACGGAATTCTGCCATTAAAGCTTTATGCTTAATTTTATTTATTTTAACTCCGTGCTTTTTTGCAAATATATCCAGTATGTCAAATCCAATATTGTGACGTGTACCATCGTAGCGTTTGCCAGGGTTTCCTAACCCAACGAAAATAAACATGTTGCACCTCTATTTCTAATACCCTAATAAGATCTTTTATAACGTTGCTATTATAACATATAAGAACAGTACATAGTAATTAGTTGATAGTTGTTAGTAAAAATCTTTAACATAAAAAGAAAAAACCTTGAGGTCAGAATCCATTTATACGATTCTAATTTCAAGGTTTACTTGTTAACTAGCAACTAACAAACTAAAAGCCGGAATCGCAAGATTCCGGCTTCTTCATTTTAAACGTTAAACTTATCGATTTCGTTGTTAAGTTCAAGCGATATTTCATTAAGTGTTTCTGCAGCATTGGCAACTTCGCCAACAGCTGCTGATTGTTGATCCATAGAAGCACTTACTTCTTCAGATGCAGCTGCAGTTTCTTCTGATACGGCAGAAATATTTTCAATCGCATGTACGATTTGATCTTTATCAGCTGTTAACTCTTCTACAGAGCCTTTAATCTTCTGAATCTCACTTACAATTGACCCAATTGAAGTAGAAATAGTGGTAAAGGAACCATCCACATTTTCAACTGCTTCAGATTGCTCTTTAGCAATTTCATTAACGCCTTTCATGCTTTCAACTGTTTTAGCACTATCAGCCATAATTGTAGTGGTAATATCACGAATTTCATCCGCTGCTGTACTTGACTCTTCAGCAAGTTTACGGATTTCTTCAGCAACAACGGCAAAACCTTTACCATGTTCACCAGCTCTTGCAGCTTCAATAGATGCATTAAGTGCTAGTAAGTTAGTTTGAACAGCAATGGCACTAATAGAATCTAGAATCGCACCAATCGCTTGCGTTTTACCATCAAGTTCGCCAATAACTTTACCTAGCTCTTCTGTTTCATCAGCTGTTTGTTTTGTTTTAGCTTTAAGGTCTGAAATTGCTTCTGTACCATGTACGTTAGCTTCAACAACTTTTTCAGTTGAATTAATCATTTCAACAGTTCGCTCATTTAAGTGGGTAAACTTAGTTGATAGACTCATGGCAATTTGAACACCCTTTTCAGAGTCAGTTGCTTGGTCCGACGCACCTTTTGCAATTTCTTCAACGGTTCTCGATACTTCTTCTGCTGATGCACTCGCTTCCTCAGATGAAGCCGCTAAGTTCTGAGCAGACATCCCAACTTCAGATGATACCGTTTTAATATTCTTAATTAAACTACTCAATTCATCCATGGTTTCGTTAAAGAACTTACCTAACAAACCAAGTTCATCTTTCGTTTTTAACTGTAGACGTGCTGTTAAATCACCATTCTTAACTTGTTCCATACTATTCAGCACTTTCTTAACATTGCCTGTAATTGATTTAGAGAATACAGTAGAAACTAAAAGACCAATGATAAGAACTGCTACACCAATACCGTAAATTGTGTTTTTAATGACACCAAGGTCTTTGGCAATTTCTTGTTTATCAACCGTTCCCAAAATAATCCATCCAAGTCCTTCAATCACATTAATAGATGTATACTTCTTTTTGCCATCAAACGTATACTCAACTGATGTAGCACCAGCATTAATAGCATCTACAATTTCTTGTATAGGTAATTTTTCACCAATTTGCTCAGGGTTAGGATGTGTAAGAACTGTTAGATCAGCATCTAACATCACAGCATAACCTTCTTTACCAATTCGAATAGCATTGATTTTTTCTGCTAAAGTATCTAAAGAAACATCAAGACCTAAAACACCAACCAATTGATTACCTGCAAATATATTTTTAACTGGTTTAGCAACAGTAACAATGAGTTCACCTGTTGATGCATCTTTATAAGGTGGCGACCATGTAATATCACCTACACTCATAGCTTCTGTATACCACGGACGTCCTGTTGGGTCATACCCATCCGGAAGAGCACTGTCCGGTTTCATATACATGTCTTTCTCTTTAGAACCAATATAAACAAATAAAATTTCTGGATTTACTTCAAGTAAGTTATTGAAACTCTTGTACATCCACGCTTCTGAATCTGGGTACGACTTAACTTGTTGAACATTTGCATCCGTTGCTAAGAAATTACAGATATCTTGAAAACGGCTCAAATAATTAACGATTGACACCTCTGCTTGTTCACCCATTTGACTCGAAGATGCTTGAAGCGTATCAGCCAAAATTTTTGACGATTGATTATACATCATAAATCCCATTACAGCAATTGGAATCACAATCAACAAAATAAACATGGTCATCATCTTAGTACGGATCCCAGCCCCTACAGCTTGCGATGCCTTTTTATTGGTTGCGGCTTTTTTAACTTTTACTTTTTTCTCCATTTCATCACCCCTTGTAAGATAGCTGCTTATTTACTTTGTACAATAAATAAGCCCGATATGTTTTATATACCCATATAAATCCGATTCATAAACACTTCTTGATGATAATTTTCTTAAATATGAAAGCTATACATTTTTATGTTTTTGTTATGTAAATGCTTTCATTCTAGATTCTTTTATGTAATGAAGTGTTTTGTCTCTTTACCATATCACTTGACCCTATCCAACTCCTTTAAAGATCTCATTTCTGAGGACCTCATCATTTTTATACTTCTTTTCAATTTCGCCACCCCTAACTTTTTGTAACACTTAAAAAATATTAACCACCCATTCAATTATACATAATTTTTACATAAATTTTAATACATTTATCTACAAAATTCGACAGGTTATAACTTTTTATTAGATCAAAGGACCCACTATTCGCTTATTTTAATAGATTACTTAGTAGTTTTTTACGATTATTCTTAAGAATACATTAGCAGATTGTCTTTTTTCGTATAATAGTATATAATTATGCTGTGATATTAGCACCTGGTCATAATATCTCATATTAAGGAGTGTTTTTATGCAATTACAAAAATTATTTGAAATTCAAGCGGCATTTGAGAAAGAAATTGTTTCCAATACATCTATAGAAGAAAACGTTGTGGGAGAAGAAAATGTCTTAGATATTCATTTTCTAGCGCTTCATGTGAAAATCGGCGAGCTTGCTAATTTAACAAAATGCTATAAGTATTATCATGTTAAACCTAACTTGCCTAAACACAAACTGGTTATACGTTATAGCGACGTCCTTAGATATTTACTTTCTTTAGGTAATCGCCATCAATTTAACATGATTCAAACAGCTGATCTTAACACACAAATCGAAAGCACAGATGTCATTCAAGTCTTTTCGTGTATTATCGATCATATGGCTTCACTAAAAAAAGCAATTCGTAATGACCATTACGTTGAAGCTCTTAATCTTTACATTACTATTTTCTCTTACTTTGTTCATTTAGGAAGTTTACTTCAATTAACAGAGGAAGATATTCAGAATCATTTTGAAACAACTCAGGTGTAAACATTACAAATCTATATATTTGTATAAAAAAACGGGGATTGCCATTTTGGCAATCCCCATCATTTTATCTTTTATACTTTAAACTTCGTTAACTCTTCATTAAGTTTTACTGATATTTCGTTCATTCTCTCAGCTGCTTTAGCAACTTCCTCAACAGCAACGGTCTGTTGATCCATTGATGCGTTGACTTCTTCTGAAGCTGCAGCAGTCTCTTCTGATACTGCTGATATGTTTCCAATTGCATTTACAATTGAATCTTTGTCATCTATTAGTTCTTCAACCGATTTCTTTATGGTTTGAATCTCAGCTACTATTGCAGATATAGACTTTGATGTAATTTCAAAGGAAACATCCACATCATTTACAGCTGATGTCTGCTCTTTTGTAAACCCTCTCACAACATTCATACTCTCTACTGTTTTTGCACTATCTGTCATAATGCGTGTTACAATACCTCTTATCTCGTCGGCTGCACCACTAGACTCTTCAGCAAGCTTACGAATTTCGTCGGCTACTACGGCGAATCCACGGCCATGTTCACCTGCTCTAGCTGCCTCAATAGAAGCATTAAGCGCTAGAAGGTTCGTTTGAACCGCAATGGCACTAATGGTATCTAAGATCGCATCAATCGACTGTGTATTGTTATCTAGTTGAACAATAACCTGTTCAATATTCTTATTGGCATCATCTGTTTGTTTGGTTTTTTCTTTAAGGGCATTGATCGCTTCTGTACCATGTGTGTTTGCCAAAACAACTTCTTCAGCGGTACCCATCATGCCACCCGTACGTTCATCTAAATGATTAAACTTTTCGGACAAACTCTTAGCAACGATAACACCCGACTCAGCATCTTGAGCTTGATCTGATGCTCCACGCGCAATTTCTTCGACAGTTCTTGCAACTTCATCTGCCGAGGCACTGGCTTCTTCAGAAGTTGCTGCTAAGTTTTGAGCAGATTCTGTCACTTCAAACGAGATTTCTTGGATACTCCTAATAAGGACACTCAATTGATCCAGCGTATCTTTAAAATAGAGACCCAACCTTCCAATCTCATCTTTACTATGAACATTTATATTTGTTGTTAAATCGCCTTCTTTAACTTGTTCCATTGCAATTAACACTTTACGAATACGTCCTGTTAGCCCATTGGCAAATACAAATGATATACCCAGAGCAACAACCAAGGTAATTATTCCGATAATAACCAAACTTTTCAGTATTGACTTTGCATCTTTTTCAAATTCACTTTCGTTAATAATCCCTACCATGGTCCAATCGAAAGCATCTATCTTATGTAACAATGCATAGTTTCCGCCTGAAAGTTCTACTATTTTATCATTATTTTGAATCCCAGTTAATATTTTGCTAAACATTTCAGCTTGTTTATCGTAACTCGCTAAAACATCTCCTTCAATCTCATTAAGCGATGCATCTAAATTGGTACCTATTAAATTATTATCCGAATGGGTCATAACACCATTTGATTGATCTATTAAAAAGGCATAACCTCTCTCACCAATTTGAATCTGATTCAACTTTTCAGACATGGTTTTCATAGAAACATCTAAACCAACAACGCCTGCGGACCCACCCTTTGGATCTTTGACAGGTATTGCAACTGATATAACTAAATCTCCTGTTGTCGAATCTGGGTATGGCGCTGTCCAAATAAGGTCTTGCGCTGCAACAGCATCTTTGTACCACGGTCTGATTCTTGCGTCATAATCTGCAGGTAATTCGCCATCAGGACGCATGAGCATATTACCATTTTCTGTCCCCATGTATGCCCACAAAACATCTTTGTTTACATCTGTTAAGTCACTTAGCTGCTCCCACATCCCTACTTTATAGGAGTCCGTTGCATACTGCTTTTTAAACAGATCATCATAACCAACATTCTTCATAAGCTCAACAGGTTCTGCTTCTTCATCAACAACACTGACTACACCTGTGTTTACATTCTGAAAATTACTATTTGCTGCTAAAACACGCTCAACATCTTCAAACCTTTGCAAGAAGTTAAGTATTGATGTTTCAGTTTGTAAAACCAACTGTTTTGAAGATGCTTGAAGATTCTCTTCCAAGATATCTTTTGACTTGTTGTACATTGTAAAACCCATAATAATAAGCGGCACCAGAATTAGTAAAACAAACATGCTCATTAACCTAAATCCGATACCGCCTTTGATTTTACCTGTTTCTTTTTTTACGTTTTTTTTCTCTGACATTCAAATCCCCCCACACTTTACAATGATTTTTATCACTGATTATAAACATTATACCTAAATAATTGTATAATCCGAAGCGAATTTCGACATTTTTCGTATAATTTCGACAAAAAGAGCAAAAAAGTTAAAGTGGCTATCTCATCATGATGAGATAGCCACTGTTTTTTTCTTATGTGAACAATTTACTTACAGAATCATTGTTGAAAATACGACGAATTGACTCTGCAAAAAGAGGTGCTACTGATAAAATTTTCATTTTATCAAGTTTTTGATCCTCAGGCTGTTTTATGGTATCAAGCACAACGAGTTTCTTAATTACAGAATTCTCTATACGTTCATAAGCAGGACCCGATAGTACTGCATGAGAACAACATGCATAAACATCTTTGGCACCTAATTCGATTAAGGCAGATGCACCACTTGTAATGGTTCCGGCAGTATCAATCATGTCGTCAATAAGAATAACATTTTTACCTTCTATTTCTCCAATAATATTCATGACTTCAGCAACGTTGGCTTTGGGTCTACGTTTATCAATAATAGCAATAGGAGCATTTAGACGATCTGCAAATTTACGCGATCTTGTAACACTACCTAAATCTGGCGAAACAACAACTAGGTCTTCAATTTGCAAGCTCTTAAAATACTCCGCTAAAATTGGGCCGCCAATTAAGTTGTCTACTGGAATATCAAAATAACCTTGAATTTGAGCAGCGTGTAGGTCCATTGTTAGTACACGGTCAGCACCTGCAGCTGTTACAATATCTGCAACTAGTTTAGCCGAAATTGGATCTCTTGCTTTGGCCTTACGATCTTGCCTTGCATAGCCATAGTAAGGCATAACAACCGTAATACGTCCTGCGGAAGCTCTTTTTAATGCATCGATCATTATTAAAAGTTCCATTAGGTAGGTATTTACATGTGGTGGACTTACAGATTGTACTATAAAAACATCGACCCCACGTACAGTTTCATTAATGTTTACTGAAATTTCACCGTCACTAAAACGCGATACTCCAGCATCACCTAATGGTATTCCTAGCTCTTTACAGATTTTTTTTGCAAGATCAGGGTTCGAGTTACCCGAAAACACCTTGATCTTCCTCCCTCTCGTATGCATGCTACTCCTCCTGTGAGTTTCCTGAATATATCCTTACAATCGGATTCAGGCATCAAATACACTTTTTAATACACTTTGTAAAACATTTTCAAGCAATTCTATCTCTATTTTTTAATGGCTTTTCGCTGTTTGCGAAGCACCCAATCCTTTTTATTCTCTTGTCTTACACGCGCCACTGCCAATGCATTTTCAGGCACCGTCTTAGTCACTGTAGAACCTGCAGCTACATAGGCATTCTCTTCAACTGTAATTGGTGCTACCAAATTAACATTGCATCCAACAAAAGCATTGTCTTTTATAACAGTTCTATGTTTCTTCTTTCCGTCATAATTTACAAACACAACACCACAACCGATATTTACATTTTTGCCTACATCTCCATCTCCAATGTAAGACAGATGGGATACCTTTGAATGGTCATCAACACGTGAATTTTTAACTTCTACAAAATCACCAATTTTTACGTGTTTTCCGATATCACTCTTTGGTCTTAAGTAAGCATAGGGACCAATATTAGTATGGCAATCAACTTTGCTTTCTATTAAAGTAGAATCTTTAATGGTTATGCCATCTTCAATATGTGTATCTTGGATATGTGCATTAGGACCAACTTCACAATCTTCGCCAATACGTGTTTTACCCTTTAAATAGGTACCCGGATAAAGCACAGTATCACACCCAATTTTTACGTATTTTTCGACATAGGTATTACCAGCATCTATGATCGTTACTCCTGCTTCCATGTGTTCAACAAGGATACGGCGTCTTAATATACCCTCAGCCTCTTCCAATTGAACACGTGAATTAATGCCCATGACTTCGGTATGGTCTTCTGTTAAGTATGCTGACGTTTTTAAACCTTCTTTAACTAAGATCTCAAATGCATCTGTTAGATAATACTCTGCCTGATCATTTGTATTTGAAATGTTTTTTAGAGCACGCTTTAAATCCGCTGCTTCAAAACACATGATACCTGTATTTATTTCTTTAATTTCACGTTCTGTTTCTGATGCATCACGGTGCTCAACAATTTTTAAGACCGACTCATGGCTTTCATCTCTTACTACTCGACCATAACCATATGGATTATCCATTGCAGTCGTTAATACTGTCGCACTACATTTATGCTGAATATGATGTGCTACAAAAGCTTCTATTGTACTTTGACGAATAAGAGGTACATCACCTAACAAAACAACAATTTGACCATTATCTGGCAATTGGTCTTCTGCCATCATGACTGCATGACCTGTTCCTAACTGTTCTTCTTGAAGCGCAAATGTTACTTCACGATGACTTAATGCATCTTTTATAACATCGGCTTTAAATCCAATAACAAGAACCTTATGTGAACAATGAATAGCATCCATTGTATCGACAATGTGCTCAATCATAGGTACGCCAGCTAATTTATGTAAAACCTTTGGTGTTTTCGACTTCATACGTTTGCCTTCACCAGCGGCAAGTACTACAACACTAACATTCTTCATTAGGGAATGACTCCTTTATTTTTCTCAATTTGTGGATTCTATTTAATAGACCCCGTCGTAACACGCATCAATTATAACATGTTTATTCTAATAATTCACCTAAACTAAATTATTCGTATGTTTACAAACAAAAACAACCCAGCAATGAAAACATTGTTGGGTTGTATCAGCTTGCAAAAAAAGCCTTAACTTCTTTGTCACTGCACATTTTACCGACTCTTATTTATGTCTATATAAACTGCGATCCGTTAAAATGCTTGTTCCGCGAATTTAAGGTTTTTTTACAAGCTAAGCCTGTATATTTCATCTACAGACTAACAACCCAACAAAAATACATTGTTGGGTTGTTATATGTAATTAATTATTCAAGTACAAAACTGTCATTAAGCGGATTCCCAAATTCTACAACGGCTGATTCTTCAGAAATAATTCTCGCCTTCTGATATTCTTCAAAAATAATATTTTGAAGCATAGAGCGCGTATTTGAATTGATTGGGTGAGCGATATCTCGATAATCTGCTTCCCCCACTTTTCTACTTGGCATTGCTACGAACAAACCATTTTGACCTTCAATGATCTTAATGTCATGAACTACAAAAGCATCATCAAATGTTACCGATACAACCGCCTTCATCTTTCCTTCGTCTCGCAGCTTTCTAATTCTTACGTCCGTTACATTCATCAAAATTCCCTACCTTTCATGCAATAACTCGATTCCATTCTCATTTTTATGTACCGAGTTTTAACTGAGTCACTTGATTCATGTTGATGAGCGCACGCATTTGCAATAAACCTGATTCCACCTCTAATTATTCTCCGATTACCAAACTTAAACTCTTTAAAAATACTTTTCTCTTTATAATTGTATTTTCCGAATTTATGTTTTTTAAAATCTGATCTACAAATACACACTAAATGGTGCAGATACATTATGTTTAATATGATATACACATGTTCCTTACGCTATTTTCGTCACTCTTACATATGTCATTATCCAACAACTTCATGGTCTGCATTTTTCTTACTTACTTCTAATATACATTTTTCTCCAAAAAAATCAATTCTCCTTTTCCAAATTTTGAGATTAGGTTGTTTTTTTTGAAAGCCTCAACTTTTTTCACTATCAAATCTTTCACTTGGGAAAATCCGTATTCCTTCGTCATAACTTCTTTCATCTAACGTTAATAGTGAAATATAATCACTCACCATTTTATCTTGTGGTTCGATTGTTTCTATTAAAACCCCAATCCCTTTTACGTTTGAATCAAATTCATTGATTAAGTCTACGAGTCCCTTCGCCGTACCGCCACCTTTCATAAAGTCATCGATAATCAAGACATTTGATCCTTTTTCAATGGATCTTTTCGGTGCATACATCGTCCGTAACTTGCCCGTAGTGCCCGATACATAGTTTATACTCAGTGTCGAACCTTCCGTTACACGGTTTTCGTTCCGAACAATGACAAGCGGCACATTTAAGGCATGCGCCGTCATCATTGCTATAGGTATACCCTTTGTTTCGACAGTTATAACATAATCTATTGAATTTTTCATAAAATATTCTGCAAATATTGAACCAATCTTCGAAACGTAGGCTGGATTATATAAAACATCGGTTAAAAACAAGAAACCACCCGGTATAATTCTTTTAGTATCGTTAATAGCCTCACATATATCGTCCAAGAGGATCCCTATATCTTCTTTACTTGAAAATGGTTCATAACGTACACCGCCAGCTGCCCCTGGTATGGTGACTACTTTCCCAATAGCCATTTTATCCATGAGGCGTTTTACAATGACTAAATCTTCACTTACTGTTGATTTAGCTGCATTAAATAACTCCGTAAAATAAGATAAAGTAAATACCTTATTAGGTGAATCTGAAAGCACTTTTACCAATGCACCAATTCGTTCGTTCCGTTTAAGTTTTTTCACTTCCTCAACTCCTATCTCAAAATGTTTAATATTCTTTATATATAGAAGTTGAATTCAGCACCTCAACTTCCCTTCGTAAAACTTTTCTTGCATATAGTGATCCAAATTATATGTATTTATGAACTGACCAAAAGTGAAAAATACGTACAATCCTTTGCGCAACTTATAATAATTATGTTCAATGTTCGCTTCTGCACTAAAATAATTACTCCTAAGTTTAATTTTATGCGTTATTTGCCTTAATTTCAATAGTTTTGACATCTTCCTATGATTTCAAGTCTCTTTCTACTAAAGTCAGTTGAATTATGGTCTCTCGTAATGGTATAATGTTCGTTGTGCAATACAATATTTAAACACTGTTTCAACCCCCTACTTTAAACCTCAATTTCGGTATAGGTTTTAAGTATTATTTAAATGAAGGTATTTGAGCTACTGCTCTAGGAGTGTAACTATGATTGACATAAATAAAGTAAGACATGTACACCTTGTCGGTATTGGTGGTATTGGTATGAGCGGCATCGCAGAGATTTTACTCAAGCAAGATTTTATCGTAACCGGTTCTGACATTAATGCAACTCACATCACACATAACCTTAGCGCTAAAGGAGCAAAGATTTCTATAGGCCATGACGAAGTTCAAGTCATTGGTGCAGATCTAGTTGTATATACTGCAGCTGCAAACGATGATAATCCCGAACTTGTAAAAGCACGGTCACTTGATATCCCTACTTTAAGTCGCGCCGAAATGTTAGGTATTATTATGGAAGCATTCTCAAAAAGTATCGCAGTATCCGGTGCCCATGGTAAGACAACAACAACGTCTATGCTTTCACTTATTCTTGAACATGCAGCATATGACCCAACCATGCTTATTGGTGGCGAACTTAAAGAAATAAAAGGTAACGCTAAAATAGGAAACAGTGAGTACTTCATTACTGAAGCCTGCGAGTATAAAGATAGTTTTTTACATTTCAAACCGCAATATGGCCTCGTTCTAAACATTGACGAAGATCATTTGGATTACTTCGAAAATTTGGAGCAAATCGTTTCTTCTTTTAGTGCTTTTGCCAAATCGATTCCACGCAAAGGATGTTTATTTGTAAATCATGATGATTATAATGCAAAACGTCTAAAAGGACATGTTGATTGTAATGTCATTACTTTTGGTATCAATCTAGACAGCGATTATCAAGCTAAGAATATTACTTTTTCAGAAAGTGGTCATCCAAGTTTTGAAGTTTATTACCAAGATGCTTTATATGAAAAGTTTAACTTATGCATCCCAGGAATCCACAATATTTACAACAGTTTAGGCGCCATTACTGTCGCATCTGAGCTGGGCGTTCCTAAAGAAACAATCAAGAAGAGTCTAGAGCAATTTGGTGGTGTTAAACGCCGTTTTGACCGCATTGGAGAAAAACACGGCACCCTAGTCATTGATGACTATGCACATCATCCAGCTGAAATAAAAGCCACTTTGGCCGCAGCTCGTAAATACCCGTACGACCGTATTTGGTGTGTTTTCCAACCGCATACCTATACACGTACTAACGAATTGTTGTTAGAGTTTGCGAGAGCTTTCAAAGAAGCAGATAAAATCATTATTACAGATATTTATGCTGCACGTGAAAAAAATACGGTCGGTATCCATTCGAAAGATCTTGTTAAAGAGGTCTTGGATGAAGGGTGTGACGTAGTTTACCTTGAAACCTTTGATGAAATAGTCGAACATTTAAATGAACATACGACTCACGGGGACATGGTCCTTACATTGGGAGCAGGAAACATTTATCAGGTAGCTTATAAATATTTAGGATTGATTCCTGAAGATTAGTCGTAAACATGACTTTGTCTTGTTTAGGTACAAGGTATCAGATAAAAGGTAAAACTTACAAAAACAATCAAAAGCGAGTGTGCATTGCACACCCGCTTTTATTTTTTTTTGCGTACTTTCTAATTTACTCTTCAGATTCCTCTAACTGATTTAAAGCAACTGAATAGATTGTTTCTTTATAGAACAGCTCTGCCGTTATACTACTCACTGTTGTAGCAAGTAAGATGGGTAAAATCAGTTCGTAATTATCTGTAATTTCTAAGATCATCACTGTTGCTGTTAAGGGAGCATTTGCAAATCCAGAAAACATTGCTGCCATACCAACAACTGCATATGTGCCGTAAGAAAACACTGGAATATTAAATCCCAATTCAAGAACACGTCCCAAAAAACTTCCTGCCGCTGCGCCAATAAACAAACCTGGCGTAAAACTTCCACCTAAGGCACCCGAACCCAAACTAATACCAGTAGCTAATAGTTTAGCTACGAATAGCAAGAGTAGAAAACCCAGAGTAAAATCGCCTGCTGCTATCTTATGAATAGTATAGTTATAAACTTCGAAAATTTCTGGTACAAAGAAGCCAATGAAAGCAATACATGCTCCTCCAATTAACGGACTCACAGCTGGATGCCATGGTGCATTAGCGAAGAACGCCTTACTTTTAACGATGGTTTTTATATAAAGAATACCGAGTCCACCAAAAACCAGACCAAGAAAAGCATAATTTATTAATTCGCCATACCCAAGCAAACCATAATGACCCGAAACAGATACAATCGTATAATCTCCAAGAAAATACCTTGATACAATAATAGATGTTACCGACGAAAGTACTATAGGCGTAAAATATTCTAAAAACTTCTTATTAAATAAAATCTCTAATACAAATAAAGTGGCAAACAAAGGTGCATTGAATACACCTGCTATACTACCAGCCACACCACATCCAATAAGTAAGCGAATATGATTTTTCTTAAACTTAAACAAATAGCCAATATTGGAACCAATGGCCCCACCTAAATGTACCACAGGCCCAAATCTACCAACCGAAAGGCCTCCAATAACACTTACTAGGGTACCCAAAAATTTTATAATAACATCCTTAGGTTTCATTAAAAATGTCTGAATATGAAACAACTCTTGCATAACAGGTACAACACCAAAACCACTTCTATCCTTTTGAAGAATTAAATCTCGCATGATACTAACAATTGCACCTGCCAATAAGGGCAATACAATAAACCGTGGTTTTAGATTCCACGTTCCTACAACTGCCAAGTATTCCGAAGCTCTTGTAATAAATAAATTAAAGGCAATGGACAAAAAACCAGTCAACATACCAACCATTACACCTATACTAGTTAGTTGAATAATTTCTCGATTACGTCCACCGAATATGTTTGTTTTAAAGGTTCTTTTAGCCATGATAATGTCCTCACTCATCACTCCTATTATACCCTTTTAGAACTTGTAATCGCAACGGATTACGTAAAAGTATAAAGATCGCACACCAGATTACAATAGGGATTAAGAAAGACACCTCATGGTAAAAGGTGTCTTCGTTTATAGAATCATCTTATTCTGTTGTTCTGCTGTAAATATCTAAAAGAAGTTGCTCAGTTTGGTCTGCATCATGAATATAATAACTTAATCCATTGTTTTTAACTTTGCCAGGTAACCTATGCGCTACTAAATCGTTCATATCAAAACCAACTGCTTGTACTGCATAATAACTCATTTTATCTAAGGTTAAATCTGTTTTAACATGACTAAATGCTGTTTTAACTACAACAGGAAGTTGTAATCCTAAAGATTTTTTAATGGCTTTTTTAACAAACTCTTGTTGACGTTGAGTTCTCGGTAGATCCCCTTCGCCTTCTTCACCATTGTTTTTACGCCATCTCAAATAATGTACCGCCTGCTCACCTTTAAGGTTATGAGACCCAGCTGGAATATTAATATGCAATTCTGGTTCTGCATAGGGATCATCATAAATCATATCCTTAGGAACATTTACTTGAACCCCATTAATAACATCTGTAATGGCAGCAACACCATTGTAGTTTACTCGTACATAACCGTGAACAGGTACGCCAAGTAATTTTTCAATTGCTTTTCGCATACCTTCAGATCCGCCGTATTCGTCATCTCTGAATCCATACACTGCATTTATTTTCTTTTGTCCTAATTTATCGTAACCAGGCACTTCATTAAATGTATCACGAGGTATCGAAATTAAATCTACTAATTTTAATTCTGGATCAAAACTCGCAAACAAAATAGTATCCGCTCTTGCACCATCTGTTCCGATAGCAAGAACATTGAATCTTTTGCTCTCTTCAATTTTTTCTTCAAGCGGTGAAAGTATGGCTTCGACAGGAGGTACATAACCCGTTTCCTTATCATCTGGTAAGGGTGGCATTACGGTTGGCTCTTGAACATTGGCACTTGTAATATTAACATAGGCCAATACCCCGCCTCCTAACATCATTGCAAAACATATAAAAGAAACGAGAAAAACTCGTATATAGAACTTCATTTAATACCCCTTTCAGTAAATCCCTAATCAATTGTAAAACATTCCATTTCATTTTAACACAATCCAACGGACAGAGGAATTACAAATTCATTACCATTTTCTTAAATTCCTTTATCTTTCTTCTGTTACTAAAGACTTGTTTTATTCATTCCATTTGATATAATCCACTAGGAGTTTAGTTGAACAAGAAAGGATCTCCTCTATGGAAAATCGAAAGAAAGGTATTATTTACATATTATTATCCAGCTTATTTTTTGCCCTCATGGCTTCATTCGTAAAATCAGTGAGTCATATTCCATTGGCTGAAAAAATATTTTTTAGAAATCTAGTCGGTATTTTTAGTATGTTTTGGCTCATTAAGAAAAATAACATTTCACTCAAACCAAATCATTTTAAACTTATTGCATTGCGTTCATTGTTTGGTCTTTCAGGCGTGGCATGTTACTTCTATGCCATTACAAACCTAAAACTTGCAGATGCAGTTATTTTAAATAAAACGTCTCCCTTTTTTGTAGTTGTACTTTCGGTTCTTTTCTTACACGAAAAAGTGAATCGCAAACAACTCATAGCTTTAGGAATAGCTCTTATGGGTGTCCTTTTTGTTGTAAAACCCCAAATGGACTTATCTATTTTGCCGGCTCTTGTTGGATTAATGGCTGCTTTTTTTGCAGGCACAGCCTATACCATTATTCGTAATTTACGATTATATGACGACAGTAGAATCATCGTTTTTTATTTTTGTGCATTTTCTGTCATTCTTATGATTCCATTCATGATGTTCGGTCAATTTGTAGTCCCACAAGGGAATGATATATTTAACCTTTTAATGATTGGCGTCATGGCTACAACGGCCCAATTCTTAATGACAAACGGATACCGACACGCACCAGCATCGGAACTTGCTGTTTATTCCTATGCAAACATTTTGTTTTCTATTCTTATTGGAATTTTCATTTGGACAGAAATCCCTGACTTCTTTTCCGTTGTCGGAGCCATCTTAGTTGTTGCAGGTGGAATTGTGAATTATTTTGCAGTAAATAGATCGTGAATAGGAGAACAGTAAGTACAAACATTAAAAACAAACAAAAGCAATTACCTATGTATTAAAAGGTAATTGCTTTTTATTATTTGTAGTATCTACGGTTTTAAAACTGTGCTCTGTGCTCCGTGCTCCGATTTCTCAGAGCTCCAAAATTATATCTTTATATCTGAAAAAATAAGCAAGTATCCCAACACTACTGTACCGATGACTATGAAACAATCTGCAATATTAAATATAGGGTAATTAATTAATGTAAAATCAAAAAAGTCGATTACATAATTTAATCTTACACGGTCGATTAAATTCCCAATACCTCCACCTAGAATCATTGCCAATGCAAGATTAAGCATCCACGGTTCTTGACTTTGCACACTCTTATAAAGGTAAACACTTAAAAAAACCATTACTACAAGTGTAATGCCAATTAAAAGTGTTTGTTTATTTCGTAGTATGCTGAATGCAGCACCCGTATTTCGACTGTATGTTAAATGAAATATATTCTCCCACAATGGGTATGTATTCATAGCTGATAACTGCGTTTCTGCCATATATTTAGTTACTTGATCCAAAACTAAAATGCCTATTATAAGTCCTAAGTATGCCACATGAGCCTCCAATATTGTGTATTTCTTAAATAATGTCTTATTGTAATGGTGATACAAGACGACCAAACGATTCCATAAACTTCGTCCAAAGACCTCTTTTTGTATACTCTTCAAGGTTAATCTCTAAAGAATCATTTAAGTCATTTTTAAAATCTATTTCTAATTTATTTACAACCAATTTATCATAAATAAATGCACTTACTTCAAAATTGATTTCTAAACTTCGTATATCTAAGTTTGCCGTTCCTACTGATGCTCCAATTCCATCTACCAAGAGTATTTTACTATGAATAAATCCTTTTTGATAGGTATAAATTCGAACGCCTGCTTCTAAGAGTTCTTCTATATGCGCACGCGAAGCCCAATACACCATCATATGGTCTGCTTTCGAAGGAATGATTATACGTACGTCAATGCCACTTAAAGCCGCTGTTTTGAGACCCATCATAATGCTCTCTTCGGGCACTAAATAAGGTGTTGTGATCCAAATACGCTTTTCTGCAGTTGATATCATTGTAAAATAAGAATGTAATATAGACATCCAATCGGAGTCTGGACCACTTGCTGCAATCTGCATGATTTGCTCAGCTGATTTACCCACTCTAGGATAGTAGATCTCGCCTTCAATAAGTTTTTTTGAGACAAATTCCCAATCTGTTAAAAAGATACTTTGTAAACTATAAACCGCTTCACCTTTTATCATTAAATGGGTATCACGCCAATATCCCATCTGTGGATGATGGCCTAAATACTCATCTCCAATATTTAAGCCACCGACAAAGCCTACACGGCCATCGACAATAAGTATTTTTCTATGGTTCCTGTAATTAAGCTCGCGCCGAATAACAGGGAGTAATACAGGGAAAAATGCCTTTACTTCTACGCCTCCACGCTGTAACTCTCGAATGTATCTTTTACTTAAATGCCAACATCCAACGCTATCGTATATAACCCGTACTTGAACACCTTCAGCAGCTTTTTTTATTAGTACATCTTTGATACGATTACCTATTTTATCGTCTCTTATAATAAAAGATTGCAAATGAATATGATGCCATGCTTTTTCCATTTTATCAATCATTTGGTCAAAAGTCTCTTGTCCATCAGTCAGAACATCGACCTCATTGTTAATAAAGAAGGGAGCATCTGAAGATCTAAGCAATAAATTTATGAGACGGTCATTTACTAAACTTTCTTCGTTGCTAAAAAGCTCAATATAATCTAATATTTCTTTCTGAATATCTGCTGCTTGCTGTATTTTATGTTTATGATTACGTTGCTTCTTTCGCGCTTTCCACTTTTTCTGAACATTTTGGCCAATCAGGATATACAGTATAAACCCCACTATGGGCTGTATGTATAAAACCATTAACCAAGAAATAGTCTTAGATGGTCGATTGCGTTCAAAGAAAATGGTATTGGCTATGAAAGCTATATAGAGCGCAAAAAAGAACACCAATAAACGATTAAATATGCTGATCCATTGGTTATTATAGACCCTTAACTGTGTGAAACCATAATAAAGCGCCCCCAACATAAGAAGTGCCAGAAGAGTCACAAATATTCTAACGATTCGTTTAAGATTGTTATTCATAATATTGTCCTCAACAACCATTACTCATTACTTTACAACTGTTGCTTCTAACCTATATATATGTTTACCCAATACTCTATAACGTTCTTCATATTCTGTCGTTACAATATCCAACAAACTGTCTTCTCGATGTAAATTAAGGGTTACATTTCTTATTTTAAAATGCATTTCAAGCATTTCATTTAATGAAAATTCGAATAGCTCTTCACCATCGGTTTTAAAGTGAATTTGCGCCCCCGATTTTAATATTGTTTTATACATTTCCAGAAAACCACGATAGGTTAAGCGGCGCTTGAAATGTCTTTTCTTGGGCCATGGATCACTAAAATTCAAATAAATTAGATCGATTTCATCTGCCTTAAAAACACTTAACATGTCTTTAATGTCCATGCAAATAAAACGTATATTTTTGAGTTCTTTCTCATTGGCTTTTTCTACAGCCTTTAATAAAATTTCTTCTTTTATTTCTATTGCTATAAAATTTATTTCTGGATGGTTTTCTGCTAAAGTTACACTAAACTTTCCACGACCTGCTCCCAGTTCGATATGGATAGGATGATCATTACCAAAACAATCGGCCCATTTACCTGCCATTTCCATGTAATTGCCAACTGCATATTCTGTATAACCCAACAATGCTTCCATTGCTCCTGCAACTTTTCTTCTTCTCATGTTTTACCTACCTCTATGTCATATAATCCTTACAATTATAACATAGAACAAAGACAGCTTCGCCGCTTTAAGATAAAAGATATAAGGTATAAAATAAAAGTTAAACTCCTTAAAAAACAAGATTAAAACCACTATTATTTTGTTTTCAGAACATAAAAAAGCAGCACAGTCTCACTTAAGCATGACCGTGCTGCACTAAAATTTTATTTAATTTATGCTTCTGTAAAAATTCTTGGATTTTTACGCCATTCCAGTAATGAAGCTTCTTCTTCTTGTTTTACTAATCCTTTTTCTACCGCTAATGGTAATAAGACTTCGTAATTAGACAGTGTTTCGTAACCCATGTTTGCAGCTTCAAATCGTTCATCTACGATTGGGAACTTATAGCTGAATATAGCTAATACAACCATGACTTCTGCGCCAGCTTCTTCAAGGGCTTTAACCGCTTCAAGGGAGCTACCTCCAGTTGAAAGCAAATCTTCAATGAGTACAACTTTTTGTCCTTTTTCAAGTACACCTTCTATTTGATTCCCCTGTCCATGTGCTTTGGGCTTACTACGCACATAAATCATTGGTTTGTTTAGACGGTCTGCAACCCAAGCTGCATGAGGTATGCCAGCTGTTGCTGTTCCTGCAATAATCTCAACATCACTATACCGTTCTTTAATTTGTTCTACAAATCCATCTGCAATTAGATTACGTACTTCAGGATAGCTAATGGTCATACGATTGTCACAATAAATGGGTGACTTAATACCTGATACCCATGTAAATAAATTGTCCCGTGAGGTAATTGAAACTGCCTTAATATCCAATAGTTTTTCTGCTACTTGTTTTGAATAATCCATTCAATATACCTCCTGTGATGAGTGCACTATTTGCACTAAAAAAGGTAGATCCTAATATATAGAATCTACCCGTGAGTATACACCAACATAAACACAACCTATCCATCATAAAACACATGATTCTTTCGGCTCTGTTTGGTTTTCCTTAACTGTCTCACGGGACAATCTTAAAGGTCTACCATAGGCTAACATATTAATCTTCTGTTGTCAACGTATCTGAAACAGCTTCACCTTCAACAGGTTCTACCCCTGATTCAGTCTCTGTTTCAGCTTCAATTACTTCTTCCTTAACTTCTGGTTCAAGACCCCCTACAGTGTAACGATTAACTGCATTCCACAATAGGAACTCATTAACTCCGTTATCTTCTAAGGCCTGAATTTGTGCTCTAATTTGAGGAGCTCTATAAGATATATACCCCTTTACCCATTTAGCTGTAAAATCCTGAATCCAAGGACGCATAATAGCTGGATTCTCCAGATTTGCATCACGGGCTAAAGCATCTTTGACACTCCCATTAATGGTTTCATACGGGAAGGCGTCAGGTACACTTAATCCAAAATTATTAGGACCATAATGACTTGGGTACATCATAGGGCACATGTAATCTACAACATTACTTAAAGCTTCCCAATGGTGACCAATACCAACATCTTTTACATTGGTTGCGGCCCACCCAAATACATCTGCTGAGATATAAACTTGATATGGCGTGAGTTTTTCACGTGCATATTTCAGGAAATTGTGAATCGTCAATGCTTTTGAAGCGCCATCTGGATTTTTAAAGTCCAGTTGTTTATCCAAGGCTCTACCCGTAGCTGGGAACCTTACATAATCGAACTGAATTTCATCAAACCCTGCTTCGGCAGCTTCTCTTGCAACTTCAATATTGTAAGCCCATAATTGTCTATCATGTGGTGAAGCCCACGTAATATTGTCGCCCGATTTATAGAGTCTACTTGAGTTATTATAACTAATAGCACGGTCTGGGTATCGACGCGCATACTTGGGCGATTTAAACGTAACAATACGAGCAATCAAATAGATATCATGTTCCTTCAATTTATCTACAAATGCTTTCATGTCTTTGATTGGCGCTCTTTTATTTGCTTCAGGACAAAACATACCTGCAGCCATGGTATCAAAAAGCATATTGCCATTGTCATCTTTCATATCAATTACAAAAGCATTAATTTCTGTTGTATCTGCAATTTCGATTAATTTGTCTAGGGTAGCGTTGCTGGCAGAATGTTGCGTTACATAAATGCCTTTCACTTCTACTCTAGGGTTCTTTTCAAAATTCGGAATCTCTCGTATAGGTTCATACTCTACACCTTCATAAACCGTATACATAAGTTCGTACTTCTTTTCTACCACTGCTTCAGCAGATATCCAAGACGCATGTGCTTCTTCAATACTTTCATCTAACCTGATCCAAGTTACGACGCCATTTTCATCTGTAATTTCTTCAGCAATTAATATTTCTGTACGCGCAGGCAGCTTTCCTATTACTTCGGCCTCCATAGAAGGTTCTACCCGAACATTTACATTGTTCTTTTTTACATATCTGATACCTAAATTTGCGGGTACCTCTGGTTCTTCAACAACTGGTTCAGTTTCTTCCACTGTTTCTACAGTTTCTGATTCATCCTCATTTGTCTCCATTTCTTCGACTACAACGTCCGTTGGAGCTGGTTCCTCAACACTTGAATTTTGCGTGTTACAACCACTGCTTATTAAGAGCGTTGTTATCATTCCAGCTATTATCAATTTCTTGTATTTCAACCCTTATCACCTCTTCATCAAACTGATATCATTATATCACTTTTCAAGCTCTTTTGGCTTACCTAGTCTTATTAAATTATTCATAAACTTTTAAAGAATAAACATCGTTTTTTATGTAATATGCACAATATTTTTCCTGTCTTAAACTCTTATTTAAGACGAAGGTTTTTATTAAATAACCCAGCAACAGTTACATTGCTGGGTTAATACATTTTATTATTCAATTACAATCACTGCAGTTTGACCAACTTCTGTCCAGTTGTATACAAACTTTGCATGTGATGTATAATTCCTTACACATTTGTGAGACCGTGGTGTTGTACCGATGGTCGATAAATATTCAGCATGTCCCGGATCAACTCTATCGACAGTAACTTCTTCTGTTACTTCAGGAACAAGTACACCACCAAATTCATCAAGTACGGCTGGCTGTAAAACTCTTGTTTCCTTTACTAATTTAAAATTAACAGGAACGCCATGGACATAAGCTCCACCATTGAACCTTATTGCAAATGGTGCATACCCAGATATCTCTTCAGTAATGTCGTCTAGATACAAGAATTTACTCTTTTTCTCTACGACCATGAAATTACCTAAGTCGGTCTCTTCTTTATGTTCCGCTTTAACACCCGTTGTAGCAAGCATTCTTGAAACTAAATTCCATTTTTGTCCATCGTGTTCTAAAAGAATTTCGTTTTGATTCTTACGGTCGACGATGACAACTTTGTTTAATGACTCAATCGTATTTTTGAAACTCACATATTTTTTAGGTACAAAATATATTCCTTCATAACCAGGAGCAGTTACTTGGTAGGCTTCTTCTGTCTCACCATGAACTGATAACAATGTCCCATCGGTCATGTACCTAAATTCAGTTGTATCTGCTTCATGAAAATACGCAGGCGTGGATTGTTCTCGCTTCGCACCATACTCATCAATTGCTACACCTTTATAACGCGGTGCCCATCCATTACGGTTTTTATAATTGGATACATATGCTGTACTATTCATATCTATTTCACGTTTTAGCAAGTCTGCAGCTTGTATCATTTTATCAAATTGAAATTCACGTTTATGTACAATAGGCGCAAAAACATAACCGTATTGTTTAACGTCTTTATCCATCCAGTACACGCGGTACCATCTGTCACTGGCGGATTTATTTGAATACTCACCTTCTACAACAGCGTCCATACTCAACCGTTGATAGCGATATTTTTTAATACGAATAGGGGCTTTAAAATGAGGGGTCGCCCGAACATTTACAACCGATCCTAAATTTAAAAAATAGTGTGTTCCAATTTGATACTGTGTGTATTTTAGATCTTCTACTACAACATCAGGAATATCTGACTCTAATAAGGATACAAGTCTTCCATTACCAATGACTTTCTTTTGATCAGGAAGCTTGTTATAATAGCGTAACTTTTCGTTTACAAGGTCTTCGTCAGATATGTAAACATTCTCCCAAGGCTTAACGTCTTCTGTTTCCGTTTGATTCGTCGATTCACTGTCTGATTCTTGTTCAGTTTCTACATTTTGACTTTCAACATTCTCTATCTCTGTTGTATTAGAATCTGATATATCATTGGCCACACCTTCGGCAAAAGCACAATGAAATATGAACAGCAATCCAATCGTCAAAATGAACAATGGTTTCATTTTTTTTAGTATAAACATGGTGTGCCCCTTAACTAGCTAATATCATTTTGCAAAAAACACAGAATTGTCTACAGTTCGAAACCATAGACAATTCAGATAATATCATAATTATACCATTTTGTCATCCTTTAGGAATTCCAGTCAAATGTATGGGAATCCTGGGATTTAGCCATTTAGAGTACACCACAAGCAAAGTCTTAAATTTATGTTACTTTTTACTTAAACCTTTAATTGTAAGTGTAAATACCAGCTATAAAATATGTTTCAGGAATTTCAAATTCAGAAGCATCACATTCAAAATGCCAGTGACCTGGTAGACCTTCGTCGTGCATGGCAACTTCAAAGTAAAGCATGGCAATTCCTGCTTCAATTTCTGCAATGATCGGATCTTTAACATCATCAGTATATGGGTTATCACGATCTACAGCTAAAACAATGCGTTCGCCAGATACGATAAACTTCCAAGGTTGGCGATTTCCCCACGATGGCGCCATACGCATATAATAGAATACTTCAGCTAAGCCATAGTCACTGAGTTGTTTAACCGATGCTTTTTGATCCCATTTTTTCATAAAAACAATATCTTCAACCGATTTACGGTTACTCACAGGTTCTTTTGAGTATTGTGGATCTATGTTTGGATAACCGAGTTCAGTTAATGGTGAAACACTACCACTCTTTGAGGTATCATAAATATGCGACAAGCGATGGTCTGATTTAGGGTATCCCATTGCTATTAAACAAATCAATTCTTTTTTTGATTCAATCCCAATAAGTCCTTTAACTTCATCACTCTTGTCAGCAGTTTCAAGCCAACACGTACCAACATCCTCTTTTGTCATATGTAATATGAGCCATTCAGCTAAATAACCCGACACTTTTAAATAGTCAGTTGTTTTATCAGCGAGTACTGCCATGTAATGAGGTGATTTGATCATAACGCCGTTATAACCAGCACAACCATCCAGTGCTTTATAAATAGATTTTCCGTCTTCTAAAAATAGAAACTTAACGTCTTCATCCATATGCAGGTTTGGCTTGTTTTCAAGAAGTTCTTCAAAGCCCTTAATAACACTTTCAGCAATATGCTTATCTTTGTACTCTCGTACTGATCTTCTCTTTTCAATTACTTTCAACATTTTCATCTATATGCCCCTCCTCTTCCATTAACGCTCCATAAAAATTATAACATAAATCTTGAATGAAAATAAACGTTCGTGGATTCTTATACTATGGATACCCAATAAAATTTGAGATATAGATCAAATCTCTCTATTGGCTGCAATTGCTACTTTACATAATTTCTTAGAATCCCAATTTTTTCAATTTTACATTCAATAACATCTCCACTTTTCAAGTATTTAGGAGGATCAAATCCCATTCCAACGCCTGATGGTGTACCTGTTGCAATAATGTCTCCTGGGTAAAGTCGTGTTCCCCTTGAAAGATCACTAATAATAGTTGGAATATCAAAAATCATATCCCGCGTATTGCCAACTTGTCTAACTTCACCGTTAATTTCTGAAGTCAACTCCAACTGAATCGGGAATTCTATCTCATTTTTATGCACTACAACAGGGCCCATTGGACAATGGGTATCTAAGCATTTGCCTCTGAACCATTGGGTGTGCCTTGTTTGCAAAGAACGTGCCGATACGTCGTTTAAGATGGTATAACCAAAGATGTAATCTTCAGCATTTTCGGCCTTAATATCGACACCTTCTTTTCCAATTATTATAGCCAATTCAACTTCATAGTCTACATTCCCATCTGTAATTGATTCATGTAATAAAATCGTCTCGTCAGGACCTATTGACGGCGATGCTGTCTTTGTAAAATAAATTGGAAACTTTGGTACACCACTCAGATTCGCAGTTTTTCCTTCTAGCTCTTTTGCATGTTCAAGATAGTTTTTACCTAGACAAAAAACATTTCGTTTAGGATTTGGAATAGGCGTCAACACCTTCACATTATCAACTGCAATTGTTAACCCCTTCCACTGGTTCATTTTATCTTCAATATCTTGTAAATCTTCTTTTGTTAATAATATAATCTGTTGTAAATCAATGATTGGACTTTGAATCAATTTACTTATGGGAACTATTATTGCTTCAGTCTTTAAAACACCAAAATGTATTTGATTATTTTCTTCATATCTTATAAATCGCATCCTATCCTCCAATAATTTAATAAACACGGTACTTATGCTTCATGTGGGTATACTAATAATATAACTTATGACCTTATTCATTAAAAGGACATCTATGTAATAACCCTAAATATTCAGAAGGAGATGCCTATGAGAGTATATTTTTTAGGAGCAGCTCAAGTTGTTACTGGTTCCAATTATTTAATTGAAACAGAAGAAACAAAGTTTTTAGTTGATTGCGGTCAATTTCAAGGTAATATACAAGAATCAAAACGCAATGAAATCCCTTTCCAGTTCGATCCTAAGGAAGTTGATTTCCTTGTTTTAACCCACGCACATATTGATCATAGCGGTCGTATTCCCAAGCTCGTTAAAGAAGGCTTTAGAGGCCGTATCATATGCACACGACCAACAGCGGAGCTCGTCGAAATACTATTACGCGACAGTGGCCATATTCATGAAGCTGAAGCTGAGTGGGAAAATAAAAAAAGAATGCGTGCAGGTTTGCCTAAAATTGAACCTTATTATACTGTTGACGACGCTATTGATGCACTTCAATACTTAAACCCTGTCGACTTCAATAAAGAAGTACAAGTGAATCCACATGTCAAAACACGTTTACGTGTTGCTGGTCATTTACTTGGTGCTGCAAGTATAGAGCTCTGGGTTACTGAGCAAAACAAAACCCATAAACTCGTTTTCTCTGGTGACTTAGGTATGCACGATATCCCCATGCTCCCACAACCAGATACCATTGATGAAGCAGACTATATTTTTGTTGAATCTACTTACGGTAACCGAAAGCATACTCAAATTGAAGAAAGAGTTTCCAACTTAATCACCGTGCTTAATGAAACCATTTCAAAAGGCGGTACAGCTATTATTCCCGCTTTTGCAGTTGGCAGAACACAAGAAATTATTTTCGAGCTCAACAAATATTTAATAAATCATCCAGAACTATCGGATGTCTTAAAGGTTCCATTTTACGTTGACAGTCCACTTGCCATTAATGCAACGTCTATTTTTAAAAAGAACAGTGACTATTTAGCTCCTCGTGTAAAGGCAGCTTTTGATAAGGGAGAAAACCCTATAGATTTACCAAAATTGAAATTGGTTCAAGAAATAAAAGCTTCCATGGTTTTAAACAACGACCCAGAGCCCAAAGTTATTATTTCTGCTAGTGGTATGTGCGATGCTGGTCGTATTAAACATCATCTTAAACATTACTTATGGCGACCAGAAACGGCCCTTATATTTGTTGGTTTCCAAGGAGAAGGTACCCTAGGGAGACAAATTAAATCTGGTGAAGAGTATGTTGAAATCTTTGATGAGACTATCAAGGTTAATGCAAAGATTGTATCCATAGATGGTTTTTCGGGACATGCAGATGCAGATGATTTATTAAACTGGTTAAAAGGATTTAAAAAACCTCCAGCAAAAGTCGTCATTATCCACGGGGAATTAGATTCTCAAACAGCCTTTTCCAAACGAATTGAGGAAGAACTTAAATACGAAACTCTTATTCCTAGTATCAATGACGTTTTAGAAATCACATAAAAAGAAGATGGATTTTATCAATTGTATAAAATCCATCTTTTATTTTTTTGTAACATTAGTTGCAGGCGCAACTATATTCTGTTATAGTATTAGTTGCAGGCGCAACTATATTTATTTTTGGAGGCCATTATGAATAATCATTCACATAAAGAATCCATAGGTCGATGGATTTCTATTTTACATAGGAATGCATTTGTCTATTTTAACAGTCAATTTAAACAATTTGGTATCGGAGGTGCTCAAATACGCCCCCTGCTCTACATTTTTAGACATCCCGGTGTTAGACAGGATGATATTAGTAAGGTTTTTTCTAAGGATAAAGGCACGGTCGCACGGGCTATAAAAAAACTAGAAGAAGTAGATCTTGTTTATCGCGAGAAAGATATGGTTGATAAACGCGCATATAATCTATTCCCCACCGATAAAGCCTTAGATCAACACGCTACTATGACATCGATTTTAGAAGGATGGTCAGATATTTTAACACAAGGTTTTACAGAAGAAGAACACAATCAATTACTAGGGTATCTAAAACGTATGGCAGACAATGTTAACTCAAAACAGGATTGCCACAACGAGGAGAATTGTCATGAATAATCGGAATCAAGAACTTGGGTCAATGCATATAGGAAAGCTTTTATTTAAACTCTCTATGCCTGCAACTGTAGGCATGATGGTTAATGCACTTTATAATTTTGTGGATGCCGTTTTTATTGGCTTAGGTGTTTCGGCCGATGGATTAGGTGGCTTAACCATAGCTTTCCCTATCCAAATGCTCATTATGTCACTTGCACAAATGGTTGGTATAGGTGCTGCATCTTCTATATCGAGACATTTAGGTGCGGGAAATTATGAAGACGCCTATAAAACTGTAGGTAATGCATACGTGCTGATTACCTTGATGAGTCTAATAATGGTGACCATAGGACTCGTATTTATAGTTCCTATTTTAAATTTATTTGGAGCTGCTAGTGCCCCAGAACTCCTGCCTTATGCGAAAGACTATATGACCGTCATATTTATGGGGAGCGTATTCTTCTCTTTTGCAGTAGCTTCCAACAACCTTATAAGGTCTGAAGGAAACGCTAAAGTGGCTATGGTAAGTATGATTATTGGAACAGGTCTTAATATTGTACTCGACCCTATTTTTATTTTTGTTTTCGATATGGGTATTCGAGGTGCAGCAATAGCAACTGTACTTTCTCAGTTTGCATCTTTCCTCTATATTATTTCTTATTTAAGAAGTGGTAAAAGCTCGCTTAAAGTCGCACCCCATTATTTTAAACCCGATCTGGCTATTATGAAGGAGATTATCGTTATTGGATTTCCCGCCTTTACGAGACAAGTTGGTGGTAGTGTATTAGCCATTGTCTTAAATAATTCTCTTGGTTTCTATGGTGGCAAAATTGCAATTAACGCATATGGTGCCATTAACCGAATTATGATGTTCTTGTTCATGCCTATGTTTGGGATTATTCAAGGGATGCAACCTATAGCAGGATTTAACTTTGGGGCACAAAAATACGACCGCGTTATTGAGGTCGTAAAAAAGTCTATTATATCGGTTACTGTACTGGCAACCTTTGGCTGGGGATTATCTCAGTTATTTTCAACTCAACTTATGAGTATGTTCGTTAAAGAACAAGCCGTTATCGATGTCGGTTCTCAGGCTATCAGAATCATTTTCTTAGCCGTACCTATCATTGGTATCCAGATTGTGAGTTCCTCTTTCTACCAAGCTGTAGGCAAAGCGAGGCCCTCATTAATTTTATCAATGCTCAGACAAATTATCTTTTTAATCCCTTTAATTTATATACTACCAAAAACCGGTTTAGGAATCCTTGGTATTTGGATTGCCTTCCCCATTTCTGATGCGGCATCAACCCTTATTAGTGCATGGATGCTGAGAAAAGAAATGAAAACATTTGATAACATAGAGCCATTAAAAGCAGACGCTGCATAAATAAAGCCCAGATTCATTTTAAAACTGAATCTGGCCTTAGTTTTTAAATTAAATCACTAATCATTTTAATCACTAAGGTAAAGGAAACAATTATAAACACAGGTTTTATAAAACCAGAACCCTTCGTTATAGCTAACTTAGCACCTACACGTGCGCCGAGCACCATGCTTATTGCCATGGGGATTGCGATAGCGAATAAAACCTTTCCATTCAATAAAAAGAGTACCAAAGCAGTTGTATTGCTAAATAAATTCATTAACTTCGAATTTGCAGAAGCTTTTTTAAAATCATAACCAAATATATGAATAAGACCAAATATTAGAAATGAACCTGTTCCCGGACCAAAAAATCCGTCATAAAAACCAAGCATTAAAGCAAGACCAATACCCAAAGCGATTTTTTTCTTTGTTAATCCAGTAAAATAATCTTTTAAACCCAAGTCTTTTTTTACTAAGGTATATGTTCCTATAATAATGACTAATATAATAATAAGAACTTTTAAAAAGTCAGGTTCCATAGCTAAAACAGCTAGTACACCTAACATTGATCCAACGAGTGAAAAAGGAAGTAAGTATTTTAACATTTTAAAGTTAACATTACCGCTTTTATAAAAATGATAAGAACTTGATATGGTTCCCATTGAAGATGCAAACTTATTCGTACCTAAGGCAAAATGGGTTGGCATTCCAATTGCGAGTAAGGCAGGTGTCGTTATGAGGCCGCCGCCGCCAACGATAGCATCTACAACCGCTCCAAAAAAGCCTGCAGTACACGCTACTATGATACTTGTCAAAGTAATCGACATAAAACCCCCTATTTATACGTAGTCTTCAGTAACAATTCGCAAACTATAATACGACCTTACTTTAACATATTGCTCAAGATTCTATCTTGAATAAAACTCTTCTGTACCGGTATTATTTCTTGAAATTCGAAAAGAAAAAAAGAACGA
>Ga0070725_10000411_pt1 | contig 30368 bp, 26 predicted proteins | sample tdDd002_FD_69781 | JGI IMG/M metagenome (GOLD analysis project Ga0070725, IMG submission 69781) | Marine sediment microbial communities from the Atlantic coast under amendment with organic carbon and nitrate - tdDd00.2 | ecosystem: Environmental > Aquatic > Marine > Coastal > Sediment | place... | reverse complement strand
AGGGTCGAGGGTCGAGGGTCGAGGGTCGAGGGTCGAGGGTCGAGGGTCGAGGGTCGAGCAATATTCTCAAATACAAGAACGATAAAACACAGCTAATTAATAGATGATTAATAAGTAATTGATAAGTAATTGATAGGTAATTGATGAGCAAACCAGATAAAAAACAGGCCATATTAGATACTGCGCTGACCTTATTCGTCAGCCAAGGTTTCTACGCCACATCGACCGCCTCGATAGCCAAGCAAGCGGGTGTGGCGACCGGCACGCTGTTTCATCACTTCCCCTCGAAGGATGAACTGATGAATCATCTGTTTTTAACGATAAAGCAAGAGTTTGCCAATGAGATCCAGGCCCAGATAAGAGACAGCGGCGACCTACAGCTAGACGCCGAGCACCTCTGGTGCAGTGCTATACAATGGGCCATGGATAATCCACTTAAGCAGGAATTCTTTCAGCAGTACTCCATGTCGCCGTCTATCGCCATAGAGATCAGAGAGCAGGCCATGAATGGCATCTTAGGTTTCATGGGCGCGCTACTACAGCAAGGCCAAGCACAGGGGCTACTCGCGAACTATCCGCTGGCCCTGATGCAAGATAACTGTCACGGCCAATACCTCGCCGCCACCCGCTTCTTCCTCGATAACCCGCAAACCTGGCAAGACAAGTCCCACCGACAAGCCAGCTTTGCCCTGTTTTGGAATGCGATGGCTAAAGGCTGAGAAGGTGCGAGGTGCGAGTTCAAGACAGAGCAAAGAAAGTTTTAAGCTGTAAGTTTTAAGCTTCGAGCTAAAGACAGAGCAGAGATAGTTACAAGCTGCGAGCAACGAGCAACGAGCTTGATATTTCCCATGTAGGAGCGGCTTTAGCCGCGAATCTTTTAGAGGGCAAGCTCTTTTTAGCACTTGCCCCCTCCATATATACCAATAATAAAACGTCTATACATTCAAATCTTTTTTTTGGCATTCGGCATATGTAATTGAACATACCAGAAAGGCTGTACTCACACACAACTCCCTCATATTTTCCATTTGATAAATACCGGTTCCATGGCCAACGGTGGCTATAAGAACACAAGGAACAACTGCCGCCCAATAACTGTATTTGGCGAATGCCCTATAAAAGAGATGAGCATATCCTCCACCCAATAAACATCCGATCATTGAGGATATCAAATAGGGTAAATAGGAAACTAAAGATATTATTACTCCCTCAAAAATAACATCTAATAAAAAGAGAGTGAAAGAAGTCCCTACAAGGACACTCAAGCATATTTTAAAGAGTTGCCTATACATTTCCGATACTCCATATCGTCAAACTTTCCATCTACAACAACTTAAGCCACTCAAAGCTAACAATCAAATGTCATAACTAAGAAGTTAAATCGAAGCGAGAATTTTCTTGAAAATCAGCCAGTGCAGATGCAGCTGCGAGCTTCGATTTCAGGGATGAAATCGCAGAGCGTATAGGGACATATTCATAGCGTCTCGCAGAGGTATCTGCACATAAGCTCACCGCAGGTGATAAACGGAAATGAAAGTACGACCTTCAACAACCTCATCCAATGCCAAATGAACTAAAGCAAAAATGTAACCCTCATTCATTCCAACGAGGAGTAGATTATTGGGGTAACCACACCCGCACACACAGCCCCACATCATCTCGGTTATGCAGGCTGATGCGGCCATCGTGGGCCTCGATGATTTCGCGGCAAAGGGGTAAGCCTAAGCCTGTGCCGGATTGTTTGGTCGAGTAGAAAGGTAGCAGGGCCTGCTTGAGGACTTCCGGTGACATTCCCGCCCCCTCATCCTTGATCTCTATGCTGATCCCGAACGTGCCATCGACCAATGTCGACGCTTCAATACTCAGAGTCACGCCATCTGAAGCGGAACCCGATTCATGGGCGTTTTTAAGTAGGTTAAGCAGTACCTGCTCCATCTGGATCAGATCCAAGCTCCCCTGTGATTCAGGAAGTTCCCCCACCAGCTTAAACGTGTAATGTTGCCCCAGCTGCTCTGTGAGTTTATGCCAATCCACGACTGACTTTTTGGGGAGAGGCAACTTGGCGAAACGCGCGTAGTTGAAGATAAACTGGCTCAGATGGTTGGTACGGTCCTCAATGGTATCGAAGATCATCTTAAGTTTAGGATCGTTCAATTCGCGAGTGATCATACGTCCCGAGTTCACCATAGAGGCAATTGGCGCCACCGAATTATTCAGCTCATGGCTGATGATGCGTATCACCTTCTTCCACACCGCCACTTCCTGCCTGTTGAGCTCATGGGTCATCTGCTTCAGGAGTAACAGGTGGTGGTATTGGCCATTTAACAGGAACTGCCCCCGAGATAGATGCCAGGTTTCATCTTCTCCCTCATCACTGCCTGCCAGACTAAACAGACCACCTTTAGGGTTTTGTAATGCCCGGGCAAGCTCGTCACTCACCGATTCAAGCAGAGTTGTCAGGTTTAAGCCTTCGATACGCGATCCCTGATTAAACAGATGGCGGGCCGCATCGTTGGCGTAAATGACCCTCTGCTCGTCATCGAGCAGTAGCATCACATTGGGTGAACTCTGGATAACCTTATCGAGCAGGAGTTCACGCTGATAGATATATTGGCGTTCCTTACGCAGGCTGGCTGCAGACTCATTGAACAGGGTCGCCAGTGCGCTGAGTTGCTCATCGCCGCTAACAGGAATACTGATGCTGAAGTCATTATCTTTAAAGTTGAGTAAGCCCACTTCCAGCGCCATCAGGCTCGTGGCTAATTTACGGGTGACGAAGTAACTCATCGCCCAAGACAGTGAGATAGTGGTCAGTAAAATCAGTGCCAGCTCCCCCCACTGCCTACCTTGGTCTTGAACCGGTTCAGACAATGACTCAACCAAGGGCACTGACAAGGGCACAGGCAACAGCAGGAAAGAGAGCAACACCCCAGACACGCTGGCGATCACAGTACCCAATATCAGTTTAGTCCGTAATGCCAACTTCAAGTTAACCGGCAATTTTATAGCCATAAGCGGCACACCACTCCTTTATTTATCGATACCAAACTTTTCCATACGTCTATCCATTGAGAGCCTGTCGGCTTAGACTTTTATATGAAAACAGGCATGACAAACGTTATTTATCGATACCAAATTTTTCCATACGTCTGTAGAGGGCCTGCCTGCTGAGGCCGAGTGACTTGGCGACTCTGGCAATAACGCCACTGTGCTCAGCTAAAGCCGCCTCGATACTTGCCTTATCCAGAGGCTCCTGGTCCATAGCTTCCTTGTCAAAAGTTCGGGAACCTGCAGAGCCGAGTGCGTTGCCTGATTTTGTTTCAGCTAACACCTGAGATGAGTCGATGCTGTGAATCTCATCCACTGTGAGCTTATCAAGATCCTCCGCTTGCTTAGGCTCAACCTTTCTATGGGCAAGGCTGGCTTCCGAGCCCACTATCAATCCAAAATCTTCTACCGTTAACACCGTATCTTGGGCCAATATCACGGCACGCTTACAGACATTTTCGAGCTCTCTGACATTACCCGGCCATTGATGCTCAACCAGCACCTGCTGGGTCTGTTTGTTCAGCGAGAAGTCCGGGCCAACAAAATGGCCGACCAGGGGCAAGATATCATCACGGCGGGCATTGAGTGGCGGTAACGCCAATTCAATCACATTGAGTCGATAGAAGAGATCCTCACGAAAGCGCCCCTCACGAATGTCGACCGCCAGTTCGGCGTTCGTCGCACTCAGCACCCGCACATTCACTTTACGGGTCTGATGACTGCCTAAGCGCTCAAACTCTCCGGTTTGCAGTACTCGCAGTAACTTCACCTGACCCGAAAGCGGTAAGTTACCAATTTCATCTAAAAACAGGGTGCCGCCATCCGCCGCTTCGAAACGACCGATACGAGTCTTGTTCGCCCCGGTAAAGGCGCCCGCCTCAGCACCAAACAGCTCAGCTTCTAATAGCTCCATCGGCAGAGCGCCAATGTTCACCTTAATAAAGGGTTTACTCTTAAGGGGCGAGTTAGCATGAATGATATCGGCGAGCTTATCTTTGCCGGCACCGTTAGGACCGGTGATCAACACAGACACATCCGAGCGTGCTATCTGCAGGGCTAAATCGACACAGCGCTGCATGGCGCCACTGCCAAAAACAATGCCACATAGATCCGCCCCCTTGATGGCAGACATGCGCTCATTCTCGACCCGCTTAAGCTGAGTATTGGCCTTTGAAAGTGTATGTAACGAGATAAGGTTATTGATACTGGTCAGTAACTTGGCATCCTCCCAAGGCTTACCCATGTAATCTGCTGCGCCCTCTTTAACCAGCTCTACCGCGATCTCTAATTGAGTCCATGCCGTCAATAAGATAATGGGCAATTCAGGCTGAAGGTCTCTGATGTCATAAAACAGCGCTTTGCCCTCTTCACCGGATGTCGTGTCTTGAGTGAAGTTCATATCCTGGATCACCAGAGAGATGTCGTGCAGATTTATCAATTCAAGCGCAGTATCGGGAGATAAACAGGTGAGCGGCTGATAACCGTGAAGTTCTAACATCAAGGCCAACGCATTACACACGGCCTGGTTATCATCGACAATAAGAATCGTATCCATATCTTCTTTAATAATCTCTATACCTGTTTAATAGTCGTTAATAGTCGAGGGTTAGTCGTTGATAGCTAAGAGTTAAGAGCCAGTCGTTGATAGCTAAGAGTTAAGAGTTGCCTGAAACTTGCTTTAAAATGACGCTTAAAACTGAGACTAAAACTAACTGAAAGCGAATGAGAATTAAAGATTATTCCTCATTCGCTTACTATATTTATTGATAAACTTACACGCTTCGAGTCGCAATTGCAGGCGATATTCTCGCTGCTTTTCGAGCCGGAACAATAACTGCTATGGTCGTTAACACAATAAGCCCGGCAACCGTTACCAGCGGATAGATAAGCTCCAGTTGAGGTAGGCTGTAGAGGCTCATCAGTTGTTGGCCCAATTGAACCGCAACCAGAGCGCCAATCACGCCACCCGCAAGACAGATAATATAGTTTTCCACCAGGAAGAAGCTGATGATGTCACGCTTCTTCGCGCCCAATGCACGGCGAGTGCCTATCTGTTTAGTACGGCGTTCAATGTTGAACATTACCATACCCGCCAGACCGAGTGAGGTAATAAGCAGAAGCAGTACCACCATCATAGACAGTACCGTCGCCATTAATTCATGGTTACGATAAACACGCTTTCTATGCTCACTAATAAGGGTAAAACCTTCAATAACGCGATTTCGATTATCTTTATGCAACGTCGCAGGTATAGCCTCCTTGAGTTGAGCTAACGTCCCAACTTCTGCTCGAACTAAAACCTTAGTAAACACATTCACCAACTGAACATTTAAGATGACGCTGTTATCCAGATATGAACTGTTAACCCAAGCGCCTTGGAGCTTATCGACCACACCGATGATCTTGATTGGCATCTCACCAAAATCACCCGCATACATGATCTGACCAATCGCAGGTTCATCTCCCCAAGTCTCTTTGGCAAACGCTTTACTCACTATGCCATGAGTCGCCAAGTCCGGGCTGCCGATCAAGATCTCCTCCTCATAAAAGTTACGGCCTTCTATCAACTCCACACCTAAACTATTAACGATATGTTCGTCGCCATAATAGATGGCAGCACCTTCTGTATCTTTAGCCTTTTCCTCACTGCTTCCTACGGTGTAACCCGATGACCAGCCACCACCACTGAGTGGCACCATACTGGTTGTAGCAGCATCAATAACACCTGGCAGTTCTCGAATAGCGCGGATATCTCGCTGAATTTGGGACTCAAGATCTATGCTGCTATCGAATGAGTAAAGGCGAAAATTAAATACCTCCTCCTCTGCAGTGCCTGAGTCTCTATCCATCAAGGCAATACGCTCACTGATAATAAAGCTGGCATTGGCAACAATTGCGACCGACAGAATGATCTGAATAAGCAGCAAGATAGGACCACTCTTATTACGCATCAGCGTACTTAATATAGGTTTAATCTGTAACATAATGAATTCCTTTCTTTTACTCTACTTATTGACTCTTCAGATGAACGCTAGGATTAGTAGAGCATATCCTCAAGGCCGGATACGTTCCGGCAACTAAAGCGGCAAAGATGGCGATAACTGGTGCGATGAACCACATGCTGATATCTAAGTGAGTCAGAGATTTTTCCAAATCAAAACGTGACGAGAGCAGAAATAGTGAAGCCCATGCCCAAGCTAGACCGAGTATCCCACCACAGAATCCTATCAACCCCACCTCAACCATATGTTGCGAGAAAATCTGACCACGGCTCGCACCAATGGCGCGACGTACACCCACCTCAGGCGCACGCTTAAGAAACTTAGCCAACAGCAGGCCTAACATATTGACCAGACATACGATAAGAAATAGCGCACTAAGACCAACCAAAATTTTATTGTCTTCAGGAACCACTTCATTAACTTCCAACCACTGCTCAACATTTGAAAGCTGCGCAGCCGCTTCCGGGCTCTCAAAACGACCTAAAAGCTGTTGCTGGTCGACATAACGTTGCAACCACTGAGCATATTCATCACGCTGCTTATCATCCTGTACCTCAGCCCAATACTGAATCCAGTGCATCTCTGAATTTAAACGTTGGCTATAGTTATTAATCGATTCTCTTTTCCAGCTTTGATTGTTTCCCCAGCTCTGGAACTCCTCGATAGGTGCAAGCGAGAAAGGTACGAATGCCTGTGCTGCATCTTTAAATGCTCCAGTGGTCAAATCAGGGTATAGCGGACTCGGGCTCCAGCTCTGAGTGACGCCGACAATCTGATAAGGCTTACTGTCCAGAAACAGGGTTCGGCCTATACTATTCTCACTGGCAAACAGCTGTTTATTCAGTGATTCATTAATCACGACCTGATAAACCGCTTCGGTATCAACGCTCTTATCCCATGCTTTACCGTAGATAAATGGCACAGAGAACATATCGAAGAAGTCGCTGTCAGTCACCCGAACCGTCTCTAACATAGGGGCGAAGTCAGGGTCTTCGGTCTGCAATGCTAACCCGGTGACGAACATGGCCGTTTGGCGTACCGGTACATCACTCTTACGCAGATTAAAGGCATCTTGGTAGGTCAACTGAACATTGAACTCTTTCCATGCGTCTTTTCCTTGGCTCCAAAGCTGCACTGCAAGGAGTTTATCGGAGCGTTCGCCAGCGGGATTAACCGACATCAGCTGATACACATTCAAGGTAGTGATGGTAATACCTATACCGATAGAGATAGCGAGCACCATGAGTAGTGACAAAAATGGCGTCTTCTTTATGCTGCGCCAGGCGAGATCGAGATAATAAAAAAACATAGGTACTCTCCTTAGCTCGCCACTTTGTCTTGATTCACAGACGCTCGAGACTCTGTCACCAGGTGTGGCTTTTCGTTGGTGCGCTCTCCACCTTGGTGCCCTTCTCCACTTTGGTACCCCTCACCTCCCTGATACATAGTAAAATCACATACCTGGCCATCGACAATCTGAATATTTCGCTGGGCACGACGGGCAAGCTCTGCATCGTGGGTCACCATGATAATCGTGGTTCCCGCCTTGTTAATATCCTCCAACAGCTCCATCACCTGACGCGCCATCATGCTGTCGAGATTACCCGTTGGCTCATCGGCCAGCAGGAATCTTGGCTCTCCGGCTAAGGCTCGGGCAATGGCCACACGCTGCTGCTGGCCACCGGAAAGCTGAGATGGCAGATGTTTCATACGGGCAGCAAGGCCAACCTGCTCAAGTGCGTGCTGTACTCGACGCTTACGCTCTTTGGCGCTGAAGCCACGATATCGCAGCGGCACTTCCACATTTTCGGCCAGATTCAGATCCGGTATCAGGTTGAAGCCCTGGAAGATAAAGCCAATTTTCTCATTACGAATAGCCGCGCTCTTGTTATCGCTCAGATTTGAGATATTCACGCCATCGAGAAAGTAATCACCCAGGGTAAAGCCTTCGAGCAAGCCTGCAATATTGAGGAAGGTCGTTTTACCCGAACCGGATGGGCCGGTAACAGCAACAAATTCGCCTTCTGCCACTTCTAAATTAAAATCACGCAGCGCGTGGGTCTCTACTAAGTCTGTTTTAAATACTTTGCTGATATTCTTCATCGATAACATGGTCAATATTCCCTATTTTTATCGTTTAATTCTTTAATATTCGCTGTTTGTGATTGAAGAAACGGCTATACGTCCTTCCCGGCTAAAGCCGGTCCTACACTCCGGGCATTAATCCAGTACGCACTCGACTAACGCCATCACTATTTTTTGTAAAAAATTCAGGGCACTATCACTCACACTAGTTCCTACATTGGCACCGACATTTGAGACCTCAGAAAACGGCTCAGTGAGCTCCAGAATATTCAAGCCAAACACGAACCAATCGCCTGCACTCTGAGTTGAGACCTGAACAGCCACCAGCAGGAGCAACAGGGCCAAAACCGTTATGACTTTTTGTGCGCTGAAGGCTCTTTGTTCGCAGAAGGCTCCTTTCTCGCTGAAGGCTCCTTTCTCGCTATAGGCATCTTGCTCATTCATACTTTGATTTAATCTGTTCATCTTGCTCTCCTTAGCGAACCAGCACTTGTTCTGCTTTCTTAAATGGTTGAATGCTTGAGATAACCCACACATCACCAGCCTTACCGCCTTGTAGCACCTCGATATGGCTCATACTGCGGGCGCCGAGTTGAATTGAAGTCTGCTCAGCGATATCACCGCTCATGACATACACCTCTCTACCACCACCGGTTGAAACAAAGGCACCACGCTTTACCATCAATACATTAGGTCTGTTTTCCAGTAATACCCGCGCCGATAGTCTTTGGTTTTGACGGAGCTGTAAGCGCTCATCTTGCTCGAATCGCACTCGGGCAGTCACTTCACGATTTCTTACTTCCGGAGAAATTGAGGATAGTTGGCCCATCAATGTCACAGAGCCGAAACTCAGTTCGACATCCATACCTAAGCCCAGCTCATCGGCGTAAGACTCAGGGACGGCCAGCTCTGCTTCGAAGGCGCTCAAATCGACGACGGTCAGAATGGGTTGGCTCTGAGCGACGCGGGCTTTCTGATCCGTTAGCCAATTACCGATAATGCCGCCCACCGGCGCCTCAATACTCAAGGCTCCAACCTGACGTTCAAGCTCTGTCACGACCAATGCCTGACGATTAACCTCAGCGGCTTTATTCTTAATCTCGAAGGTGAGTGTATCTTTCATCAGCTCGGCTTCCTGCTTCGCATGAGCCGAAAGCAGCTTGGCCTTATGGAGGTCGTCTTTGCCTTTCTCAAAATCGATCTTAGAGATGAGCTTATTATGGATAAGCTCGTCACCACGACGACTCTCACGATCGGCGGCGGCAAGGTCGACCTTAGCCATATCGATAGTCTGCTGTGCCTTTAGCTGCTGACGGCGGGCATCGAGGCGGGCACGTTCTAATGCGCTTTTCATCCCCTCTAACAGAGCTTCCTGCTGTTTCAGGCTATTGGTGAGCTTGTGACTCTCGATAGTCGCGACCACATCGCCCTTTTCGACTCTGTCGCCGGGCTTCGCCAGTAGTGTGACCGTACCTTGATCGCTGCTATAGAGGATGGGTGCATTCGCGGCGACGATTTTACCCGTTGTGGCGATATCTCGTGTGAGTGTGCCCTGCTCTAGTGTCGCAAACCTAAGCTCACTTCGGCTAATAGACTCGCTGACCTGACTGCCACCGACACTTGACCAAACTAGGCCAGATACCAGCAACACGGCGATGCCTGTCAACAGAGGCCATTTCAATTTTCTTGTCAGACTCGCCTCTATTACCGTGTCCTGTCCGCTCGTATCCTGAATCATCATCTATCCCTAACTGTCCGTTTGGTCACTATTGTTTAAATAGCGCTGAATTAACACTTACATTACAAGTAGCGTGCCAAAAACAATTAATAGTTAAATATCATAAAGATAGATCAAGCAGGTAGTTTTAGAACAGCAGGAAGTGTCCGCGGACACATAAGAAAAGTGTCCGAATTAAGGAAAAGATGTCCGATATAGGGAAAGTGTCCGGTTTCTTAAAGCAAAGAGTCGCGAGTTTCGAGCAAAAGGCAACGATAAGATAGCAGCGAGCTTGCTATGCCCCATGTAGGAGCGGCTTTAGCCGCGAAGCTTTTTAGGGGCTAGGTTCGAGTACAAAGCTTGATATGGCCAGTGTAGGAGCAGTTAATCAACTCACCTTAACCATGTTCAGTTGAGCAGACTTGAGCTGCTTACCGATATAGAGGCCAAACAGCATGGCCAGGACAAAGAGGCCAAGATTAATATCGAGAGTGGCGATGTTCACAATAGCCGGCCCCGGGCAGATACCTACAACTCCCCAGCCAAGACCGAAAAGAGCAGCCCCTAAAACCAACTGACTATCTAAAGTTTTCTTTTCCGGTAGATGGTACTTAGCATCAAATACAGGCGCTAGACCAGCCCTGATATTAGGTTTAACCACCAGATAAAATAGTGACATATAAACAGCCAAAGCACCTGTCATCACTACCATAAGCGACGGATCCCAGGTACCGTTTGAGATACGACTGACATCGAGAAACCCTATCACCTTAGCGGGATCGGCAAGGCCCGATAACAGGAGTCCGGCTCCAAACAGGACACCGGAGATTAAAGCTGTAATTTTTCTTTTCATGGAACTGGTTTTCATCAGGAACGACCCACAATCATGTAAATTTTATTCGGCTCAATGCCATCAGTGAATGAAGACTGCTGTACCGGCGGCCACAGCAATAAATACGCACGTCGCTACGATAGACCGAAGAGATAAGCGTCCTATTCCACAAATCCCATGCCCGCTGGTACACCCGCGCCCCAAACTGCACCCCAGTCCGACGAGGAGACCACCAATTAACAACATAGGTTGAGATACAGTATCGAACTCGAAAACGGGTAAGCCTAACTGCTCATACACAAGCGTATAGATAACGCCCGTCAGCACTAACCCGGCAATGAAAAACCACTGCCAGGCAAGACCGGACGCTTTTTCCGAAGAACCTTTATCGGTTAACTTTTTATCCGCAAAGAATGCCGACGATACAATGCCGCTGATCCCTGCTATTCGTCCATTGAATATCATGAGTAAGATGGCAGACAGACCGATGAGAACACCGCCACCCAATGCGGCTGCAAACGATGATAATTCCAAAACTATTCCCTCATAAATTGAAGCGACGACGACAGCTCAATGAGTCGTCGATGCTACAGCTCAATTCAACAACATAGGCTCGACATTCTACCCGCTAGAACTTAGCGTTGACCGCCTGATAAGTCTTATACCCACCAGTAAGATTTTTCGCTCTGAATCCATGGTTAACCAACATTCGATAGGCGACATGACCACGCAAACCAACCTGACAGATGATCAATATCTCCTTGTCTCTTGGCAACTCATCGAGGCGCTGCCTGAGCTGATCGACGGGAATATTAATCGCGCCCTCAACCGCCCCGAATTTCATCAATTCACCGGGATTTCTGACATCGAGTAAAATCTGTTGTTCGCTAACGGCATCGATATCGGCCGAGTGACACAGGCGGGTCTCCCCCTTCAAACTATTGGATGCAACAAAGCCCGCCTGATTCAGCACATCTTTTGCCGAGCCAAAAGGCGGCGCGTAGGTCAGTTCCATATCCTGCATATCGTAGACGGTAAGTTCAGCCCTGATAGCCACGGCGAGTACATCGATACGCTTATCGATACCATCACGACCAATGGCCTGAGCGCCTAAGATGGTGCCGTCATCGGTACTGAACAGAAGTTTCAGTGACACCGGATGTGCGCCGGGATAATAACTGGCATGACTCGCACCATGTACATAGATCTTCTCATAGGGAATATCGCTGTGCTCAAGACGTTTTTCATTGAGCCCTGTGCTTGCAACGGCCAGCTCAAACACCCGGCAAATCGCGGTGCCTTGGGTTCGGTTATAACTATCTTCTGCACCGAAGATATTATTTGCGGCAATGCGGCCCTGACGGTTAGCGGGACCGGCCAAGGGGATCAGTGCCTTCTCACCGGTGAGAAAATCAAACTCCTCAACGGCGTCGCCCACAGCGTAGATAAAGGCATCGCTGGTTTTCATCTGCTCATCGACCACAATACCGCCGAGCTCACCGATAGCCAGACCGGCATTTACCGCTAAGGTCGTTTCCGGCTTAACACCAACCGCTGAGATTAATAAACCGGTATCTAATGACTCACCATTACTCAAGAAGAGCTTCAAGCCGGAGCCTACCTGCTCGACACTACTCAAACCGCAGTTAAGGCGCAGATCTACCCCCTTACCGACAATCTCCTGATGCAGCATATTGGCCATCTCGATATCGACGGGAGCCATCACCTGGGGCGACATTTCAAGCAGGGTGACATCGATATTCAGCTCGCGGAGTGCCTCCATCATCTCTAAACCGATGAAACCGCCGCCGACAACAGTGGCATGAACTGGCTTACTCTGCTTAAGCAAGGTTAAGATCCTGTCCATATCGGGAATATTTCTCAGTGAAAACGTCAGCGGAGTAACCAGGCCGGGAATGGGTGGAACCACTGGAGCGGCTCCCGGGGAGAGCACTAAAGCATCATAGCTTTCCCGATACTCATCACCGGTAATATGATTTCTTACGGTAACAACTTTGGCTGACCTGTCGATGGCTATCACCTCTTGCTGCACACGCACATCGACATTAAACCTAGACTTAAAACTTTGAGGTGTCTGAAGGATGAGAGCGCTTTTGTCGGCTATTTCACCACTGATATGATAGGGCAGTCCACAGTTGGCAAAGGAGACATATTCACCACGTTCAAACATGATAATTTCCGCTTCTTCATTTAATCGTCTGGCACGAGCAGCCGCTGAGGCCCCTCCGGCAACACCACCAATAATCAGTAACTTCTTCATACTTAACCTAATACCATAGCAAGCCAAATTTATATGTCGCTAGTTTATTACATCGCTAAGTTCATGAGAATTCTTTTCATTAGAAAAAGCTAACAGATATATAAAAAGGTGATCCAGAGCAAACAATCCGGCGACGACATGGAAAATATGACCCTCCGAGCAGACTCTTGCTTAAGTCACGAGTCACGAGTCACGAGTCACGAGTCACGAGTCACGAGTTCAAGATAATCAAAAAAGCAATAAACTCAAAATCTGTAGCCTGATCTTTATAAATAGTGATTTCAGGATAACGAACCATCAAGACTGGATCCTGCTCTTTACAAAGAATGAGTTCAGGATGACAGGCCCTAAAACACTCGCGGCTAAAGCCGCTCCTACATAAAGCATTAGAAAGCCTGAAAGAAGATACCGAACGAGCAGAAGGCAGGAGGTGCTCACCATCATGACAAAGAACGAAGCGATCGCTTATCGACTAGATACACATCTAAATCCAAATCAAGCACTTACAAAGAGTGAGTTCAGGATGACAGGCCCTAAAACACTCGCGGCTAAAGCCGCTCCTACATAAAGCATTAGAAAGCCTGAAAGAAGATACCGAACGAGCAGAAGATGGCGACAAACCATGATAAAGAGCGCAGTGTGCCTTTATCAATAAGATACAAAACCTGATATGCCATACGGGCGACAACATGGATAACCGCCAGTAATGCCGTGGTGTCAGTTACATTTTGTGTCGCAATAACGGTCAATACCGAGAGACCAAATATGAGCAGAGACTCGAAGGCATTCTGATGCGCCGCGACGGCACGAGCCCCAAAACCGGTTAACCGCGACTGCTGCTCTCTGGGATGAGAGTTATCGTAGCCACCTAATTTGGCCATGGCCACCGCAACTGGCCCTTTCGCAAAATAGGGAAGCAGCATGGCGATAAACAGGCAGATGAGTAATGTCGTCATAGGGTAAAAATCCTTTTCAAAAATGAAGGTTTAAGTCACGAGTCACGAGTCACGAGTCACGAGTCACGAGTCACGAGTCACGAGTCACGAGTTCAAGATAAGGCAAAGAAAGCCTCAAATCTAGAGCCTGCTCTTTACAAAAAATGAGCCAAAAAGCTTCGCGGCTAAAGCCGCTACTACACAGTAGCCCTCAAGGTTTAATCACATAGCCTGGAGGTCAGCGCGCCTTATCCAGGGCGTCACACAGAGATTTGACGCCTAAGATGGCGCGGGGAGCGGCGCGATGTAAAAGGTCAGCATTCAGCGGATAGATATGCTTATTCTTAACGGCAGGGATCTCCTGCCACTGACTCCAATCTACACCGAGAATGTTACCCTTGTCCTGACTCTGTAAGATCACTTCCGGCATCTTCATAAGCACATTCTCCAGGCTCAGCTGTGGATAATCGCTGTCGGCATCATAGAATACGTTCTCTCCATGACAGACGTCGATGATATGCTGAATCCAGCTATTCTTGGCAACAGACATCAGGGGGGTCGACCAAAGCTGGTAGAAAACCTTTACCTTAGGTTTAACGGCATTACTCGCGCGCAACGCGTTAAGTTTCAATTGATAATCGGCAACCACTATAGCCGCCTGCTCTTGCTGGCCCGTTAGCTCACCCAGCTCTTCGAGTTCACCGGCTACGGCCTCTAGTGTCTTAGGGTCGCTGTTATACACCTTAAACCCCAGGCTATTGAGCTTTTCGATATCTTCAGCCTTATTGCCGCTGCCCCACACCACGACCAGATCGGGGTCGAGCTCAATCACCCTCTCAACCTGTATACCGTGATAGCCACCGATACGGGGAATTTGAAGCGCTGATTGTGGATAATCCGCATGTTCTGTGGTGGCAACGATAGACTCCCCGGCACCAATCGCGTAGAGCATCTCCACCGAATGGGGGGACAGCGCTACAATGCGCTTAGAAGGCGCCGCACTCACCGGTATCGCCATCATCAACAAAGCCGGGAGGAAGGTCGCGAATATCGACAAGTTGTTTCTTATTGTTTTCATCTGGTTCTCGTTTAAGAATGACAAGTTATAATTCTTGCCTTGTATTAAATCTCATCATAGATGAGCCCACATTATTGAGGTAAGCTTACCCGGCAATCTCCAGATGCTCAGACTTTACACACTCATCAAGGAATCATCTAAAACGGGTTGACACCTGTAGGATAGAGCAGTAGTATCTGCCGTGCAAGCAGTTGAAAACTAGATATATTCATATGCAAAGTTATTCAACAGTTTGGTCGATGCAGATGTGGTGGAATTGGTAGACACGCTAGCTTCAGGTGCTAGTGCCCGTAAGGGCGTGAGAGTTCAAGTCTCTCCATCTGTACCAAAATTTTAAATCTTATCAAACTCTTTCAAGGTCCATTCCCTTTATTTAATTCCTGTTCTAGCCAGATTCATTTCAAACTGTTCGCCTATCTCATTCAAAATCTGTGGCTAAGCCGTCACCCCCCTACTTTCACAAGAATCAGTTCAGACAATAACGCCACAACAGCTAGCACGAAGAAAGGCAAATTGTGTCACGAAGGAGCGACATGCAAGGCGCCCCACAGCGACTCTCACATTATAAAAACGAAGACCTTATCTCAAAAAGAGTTTAGGTAGGCGAGTTGTGAGCGAGGACGCAACGCAGCAGATCGTTTGTTCAACTCATACCCAAATTGTGAAGAACAAGTCTCCTTTCCACTCAGGATATTTCAAAGTGATCGCCTCTGTGGCTAAGCCGTCGAGCTGGCTCAGCCACTGAGCATATGCGCTCTTTACCAAAAAATTGCTGAAGGCTCCATGTGATGGGGTGAGCCGGCGCAGACAATAACGTCACAACAAAGAACACGAAGAAAGGCAAATTCAAACTGATCGCTTTTGTGGCTAAGCCGTCAAGCTTGCTCAGCCCCTGAGCATACGCGCTCTCTACCTAAAACCGCTGAAGGCTCCATGTGATGGGGTGAGCCGGCGCAGACAATAACGCCACAACAGCTAGCAGGATGTCGCTGCAAGCATAAGCTGACATACCCCTTATTCGACTTTCAACCATTTAACTTAAAGATATAACCATATCCCGACATAAAATATAACCATAAGGTGACAAATTGAAGCAGCCGACCTTAAATGATAACAGCTATATGTTATTTTCTTACGGCCACGAGGCTAGCATCTTCTAACTCACTTTTGGAAGTGTGACGAGAAGTCGTATGAAGCGCTGTTCACCGCTTTGAGTGAACCATCTGTATCACCAGATGATCCTAGGACTCTGAATCAAGTAGCGAGTCTAACAATGTAACGACATTCAGTTCCATACTGAGCGGGAGCTGAATCGTGAGAGGACGCTCTTCCTGATAACCACGAGTCGGGTAAGTCTAGGAAGTCAGTATGATGAACATATGTGAATCCGCATAAGGTGCGTTATGTGAGAATAATAACCATAAATTGACAAACTGACTTACATCGGTCTTTAATAAAGCCTAAATATGGCTATAACAGTTTTAAGGAAGCTAAATTCGACTGCATCAATTATATCTTGAAGCGCTACAATACAAAACGGGGCCATAGTTACAATAATTACATGACACCAACAGCGGCCGAGATGGCTGCGTAAATACGCATCCCCTGTTGGTGTACAGTATTAGTTGACTACATCAGCAGGCATAGATTACCACTTGTAGTTGAGTGTAACGCCAAAGGTGCGGGGGTCGCCAGAGCGGCCATACCAGGTTTTAGAATCTGAGTAATAGATCGCACGGGTCAAGTACTCTTCATCAAACAGGTTTTTCACCCATAAGGTGGCATCTAAGCCGCCGTTGTCGTAGCCAAGTCGTAGGTTCACCAGCCCATAGGCGTCCTGTTTTTGAGTATTCTCCGCATCAAAATAGCTTTCACCGGTGGCATTGTAATCGGCATAGATAAAGTAGTTATCCATAAAGCTGTAATTGACGCCAAAGCTATAGGTGTATTCCGGGGCGTTCGAAGGGGTATTGCCGGAGAAATCTTCGCCCCCACTAGTGTAATCTTTGTAGTAGGCATCCGTATAAGCGCCATTAACAAAGAACTGCAGCCCATAAGCGGGATACCAATTTAGCTCAGCTTCGATTCCCCGACTTACGGTACTCGCCGCATTTTCGACATAGGCGTAAGGGTAAACTTCCACTTCCACCTGTTGATCCGTCCAGTCAATCCAGTAAACGGAGGTGTTAAACAGAAGTGTATTATCCAACCACTCACTCTTCATACCAATCTCATAATTCATCGTGAACTCTGGATCGTATTTCGAATACTCCTCTTTCGGAGCATTTATGTAGTAGCCGCCACTTTTATAACCACGAGAGATGCTGGCGTAGTACATCAGATCGTCGTAGGCATGATAATTGGCACCGATTTTAGGCTGAAGTTGGGTATAAGACGAACTCTTGTCGAAGTCGGAATCTCCATAGTTAACGCTACTGCCCACGTAGCTGTAATCGATGTGTTCATAGTCCACGCGCAGGCCAGCAAGCAGCACCATTTTTTCAGTCAGATCGTAAGACAGGTTGCCAAATGCCGCAGTACTTCTGGTCTCCGTTTTCGCATCAAAATGATCATTCCAGTTAAACCAGCTGTCATTCCCCGGCATGTAAACCGAACCAGGCATCTTAATGTTACTGTCGTAGTTCTCTTGCTGAAAATAGAGCCCCCCCAACCAGCGCAGGCGTTCATCTTCCTTAGCGCTCCAACGAAACTCCTGAGCTAATTTTAGCTGTTTGTTCTTAATTCTCAGCGTCATTGCATAGTAATCACTATCGCCAAAATCGAGATCATTGTACTCATCTTTGTCTTCATAGCCGTAAGATGTGAGCGATTGAAAATCGATGTTGTCGCCGTCATAACTCGCCTGAACCATGGCCGAATACAGATCAGCATCAGAATGGCCCACCATATCCGAGTTTACGGTGTGATTATCTGCCTCAATATTAGCCAAGGAGTTAAATGAGGTGTTGCCATTACGGATCTGGGTCATAGCTAAGGTGGTGGTTATGTCCCAGTCACTGTTCACCGGTGCGCGGCGAAGCTTAACGGTACCATTGAAGTTCTGCACCTCATCCACATCCTCTTTTCCCGTGGACTTCTGGGTGAAGTAACCATCGCTCTTAGTAAACTCCAGCGCAGTTCGATAAGCCCAGACATTGCTGTCGCCCGCGGCACCGCCGGAGATAAGATTGCTGCTCATGTGATTGTAATCACCAAAGGTGACACCAGCTCGCCCTTCAGAAATGAATTCCGGCTTATTGGTCACCACATTGATAACGCCAGCTGAGGCATTGCGTCCATAAAGGGTGCCCTGGGGGCCACGCAACACCTCCACGCGCTCAACATCAAGTAGGTTGGTGTCGAAGGTATAATAGGGCATCCCATCAACCAGTAACTGCACCGTCTGCCCTCCCATAAAAGGGGAGACCCCACGAATGGAGATAAAACTGCCCTCCGACGGATTACCCGCTTTTACCATGTAGACGTTCGGGGTTCGGCTGATCAACTCTTGCGTATTCGTGGTGCCATTTCGCTCTAACTGATACCCGGAAAAGGTGGTGGTACTGATGCCAATGTCCTGCTCATTCTCAGAGATCTTCTGAGCCGTAATAACCAGAGTTTCAATTTTAGAGTCTGACTTCTCTTCTTGAGCAACACTGACAGCTGCGTAGAGAGATAAGCCGATTGCTAGGGCTAATTTTGTGTACTTTACATTCATAGTTTTTCCCTTGAAAATTACCTACTGCTATTTTATTAATTTGGTTTACATGGATTTTTTAGTCAAAGCTGAGTCTCTGCTGCCCACATAGCAGCGTATTTCCCCCCGGCTTCAATAAGCCTCTGGTGCGTTCCAGACGAAACGATTTGTCCGTTATCGACAACCAGAATCTGATCCGCTTGGCTGATCACCGACAGCGTGTGAGCAATCATCACCACGGTTTTACCTCGTGATAACAAGTTCAAAATCGCCTGGCGCACCGCTAATTCGTTTTCGATGTCCAAAGAGGCAGTCGCTTCGTCCAATAACACGATAGGACTGTCTTTTAAGATAGCTCTGGCGATAGAGAGACGTTGGCGCTCGCCACCCGATAATCGAGTGCCGTTTTCGCCAACCGGACTTTGATATCCTTGATCCAACTGTTCAATGAAAAAGGCGCAACCGGCCAACTGACATGCCGACATCACCTCGGCATCGGTAGCCGCAGGCTTGGCATAACGGACGTTATTCATAATGGTGTCGTCAAACAGAAAGATCTGCTGATCAACCAAGGCGATCTGGTTGAAAATTAGCTCTGGCGCAACGCCGAGCGTCGAGCAACCGCCAATTAGAATGGTGCCCGAAACCGGTTTATAGTAATTGGCCAACAGGTTCAATATGGTCGACTTTCCCGAACCGGAATCGCCAACAATCGCGGTGCACTTTCCGGCACTGGCTGTAAAACTGACCTTCTGAAGAACCGGCTCCTCTTGGTTGTAGTGAAAGCTAACCCGATCAAATATCACGCTGGTATCCACCGGGCTAAAACCATCGGTGGCACCCAATTGCTCCTCCTCGGCAACAATTTTTTGCAAATGCTGCCTGGATATCATCAAGTCTTTAAACGCCGTCAACTCAACAAACAGCGTCGAATTCACCCGGCAAAGGAACAGCGGAAGCATGCACAGCAAAACCAACTCACTGGACGCCAGTGCACCATTAGCCCAAGCGTTGCCCGCCAATAGCACCACAGTAGGCATCGCCAGCCAGTTAACAATGCTATAGAAACTACCTACCGGAATAATCGCCGCTTCATATTGATAACTGATATCAGAGTAAGCTTGCATCGAATTAGTCAGAGTTTTATTTTTTACTCCTCCTAAGCCATAGCTTCGCAAAGTTTGAATTCCATTGACGTATTCGGTTATGGCACTGACGTTTTCATTCAGTATTTTGTTCTTAGCCGTGCCATATTTAGTAACTTTTTTTGCCGAATACCACACGGCTGGAATAAGTAGTAATGCTACGACAAAGAAAATCAGCGCACTGAAAAAATGAATGGTTGAGATAAAAATACAAGCCATCATAATCAAACAGACATACTTAATAATATCGCCAATCTTATGGGTCAGAATCTTTTCATATCTTCCAACTTCATTGGTTACTGCATTGATGTAAAATCCGGTGTTTCTTTTGGAGAATCTAGAGAGCGGTATCTGCTTTAGCTTATCGCCAATTCCCACTCTGATATTTCGACTAACGTCGGCCCCCGAAATTTGTCCGAGAGTATAGCCACAGCCATAGAACAGAAGCCGGAGAACAAATATAGCCCCAACCAACACAGTTAAATAACGCAGCGACGACATGTCCCCCTCATCATTAAACAGAAGTTTAATGACGCCATTGAGTACAATAAATCCGCTACCTGCAATCAATCCCTCTATTACATTTAACCCGACAGCTGCATAGAATGTCTTACTCTTACGAAACAAGTTATGGCTCACACTTGGCCTCCTTCTCCACCCCATACTGAATGGTTCTGGCGGCGGTGTAATCGCGCCAGACCTTGCTGTAATAAGCATTTTCCCCTAGCGCGTGTTGATGAGCCCCCACGTAATCGAAAGTTCCATGGTTCACAACAACCAAGCGGTCATACTGCTCAACTATGCCCAGTCGGTGCGCAATAGCAATCACAGTTTTGCCTTCACAAAGGTTGGTAATGGCACGGTCGATTTGCAGCTGATTCTCGGGATCCGCCGCCGACGTGGCTTCATCCAAAATCAAGATAGGGGCATCTTTCAATATTGCCCGAGCAATGGCGATACGCTGCTGTTGCCCTCCGGAAAGGCGCGAACCATAACTACCAACTAAGGTGTGATAACCCTCGGGGAGAGTTTGTATGAAATTGTCAATTTGTGCCTTCGAAGCCGCCGTCCTCACCTGCTCTAAAGTGGCATCACTATTCATCCGTATGTTTTCCAGAATGCTGCCCCGGGTGAGAAAACTCTTCTGAAACACAATAGATATGTTGTTAAGAAGCTGCTCATAGTCAATATTCTTGACGTTCACTCCGCCAATATAGATACCGCCTTGGTCAACGTCATAAAACCGGGAAGCCAAAACAACGGCCGTTGTTTTGCCTGCTCCCGATGGGCCGACAAACGCGATTTTTTCGCCTTGAGCTATCTCTAAGTTGCAGTGGCTTAATATGTTGCGTTCTTTGGTATAGCCAAAAGTTACCTCCCTGAATGCTATGTCTGTATGCTCCGGAAATGGTTCACTGCCACCATAGCTTGGTATATTTAAAACTTCGTCGACTTTAGTGACTGAATTCATTACCCAAGCGAGATTGGTGCCCATCTCTTGTAGAGGGCGAATTTCCGTTAAATATAAAGACCCGACAAAAGTAAACAGAATAAAACCACTGGCACTAATATCTCCGTTTACAAACATGACGCCACCAAGAGGAATAATAAAGATCATTCCACACTCTAAAACCACCACATAAGAGGCATAAAGTGGCGCAAGTTTCTTCGACATCCTGACCCAAAGCTGATGAGTTTTATTAATTGCCGAAGTGAACTTAACGAAAGAGCGACCACTCATATCAAGCGCCTTAATCACTCTCATTCCATTTATATATTCAATGATGGCGGCATTCATTTCCGGTACAGCAATATTAGCCTGCGCCATCATTTCCCGGCTTCGGTAAAACATAACCGCCATTAACATCAATGCACAAACCAACGGCAGTAAACTCACTAACGCCAACAGGTTGTTAATGCTGAACAGGTAGATAAATATGACGACCGGCCCAGTTAAGTAGAGCACCAGTTCCGGCAAATGGTGGGCCAGAAACAGCTCCAGCTTTTCTATGGTCTCATTCAACAGCGACTTCACTTCACCGGTACCTCGCTCATCTAACCGACCAAGAGGCAGAGTCGCCATCTTTTCAGTCACCATACAACGCACCCGGAACAACGTGTTATACGCCCCTTTATGAGACAGGACGACCGCCAAGCTGAACGCCCCATATCGAATAAAGAGGCTGACAGCAATTATCAAGGCGGTATCCAAAAGCACCTCAGGACTCGTGCCTGCTCCTTGATAAAGCGCCTCAATAATTCGATACAACCCCCAATAAGGTATGATGGCGGCCAAACTGCTAATCAGGGCACACAGCACTGAGCCCATTAGGTAGTAGCTGTCTTTACCGGCCCACCGAAGCAGCAACAATAAGCGGTTTTCTGCATGATTGAGAGTCATAGCGCTTCCTCCGTGATCATCATGCGTCCCTGCTCAAGTTGCAGCGTTCGGCTGCAAATACGGGCCATGAACTCCAGATCATGAGTAACCACAAAAATGACTTTCCCCATAGCCGCCAGCGTAGTCACAATGTCTGAGACAGCCTCCATGCCAGCCAGGTCCAAACCACTAGTTGGCTCATCAAAAATGATGATCTCTTTATTACTCAGCATGCTTACGGCAACCGCAAGTCGCTGCTTCTGCCCACCAGACAGGGTTACCGGATGTCTATCGGCTAGCGCAAATAACGCTAGTTGCTTAAGGGTGGCTTCAACCTCTCCGGACGTGGCGCCGTCGATTCCGTAGTGGCACTCCCCTATTACGCTATTGGCGAAAAGCAGATATTCCACATCTTGAAAGACCATGTAACTGAGCTTCTGCAACGCGTTTGCAGAGACGGACTTTCCTCGCCAGCGGATGCGACCACAGAGAGGTTTATTCAAGCCGCACAAGGTTTCAGATAAGGTAGTTTTACCTGCACCGTTATGGCCAGTAATGCCAATCACCTCCCCGGCGCAGGCTTCAAAACTTATCTGGTGCAGGACCGCCTGTTTATTGTGGCCTGCGCACAGGGACTCCACCTCAAAAATAGGGCTAGCATGATGACTGTCTTGCCAGCCTTTCAGTTCAGGGAGCTGAAAGGTTCGCAATCCCATCTCAATCCGAGCGGCATCCTGAATGGCAAAGAACTCAGCGCCGCTGAACTGACCGGCCACTTTTCCTGCATCCATGTAGATCACCCGATCAATCAGCCCTTTGAGAAAATGCAGCCGATGCTCACAAATCACGATGGTTTTGCCTTCAGCCTTTAGCGCACTCAGATGGGTGCGCAGCTCCTGAGTTTTGAGATCATCTAGGTTCGCCGATGGCTCATCCAATAACACAACCTCTGGATCCATCGCGTACACCGAAGCAAAAGCGATTTTCTGCTTCTCACCGCCGGAGAGTTCAAAGATGCTGCGATTCATCAAATCGCCAATTCCAGCCGTTTCCACCGCGCGATCAAAACGTCGAACCAGTTCATGCCTTGGCAGCGCCATGTTCTCAATGCCGAAAGCCACCTCGCTGTTGGTATCCACATTAAAAAACTGAGAGCGGGGATTTTGATAAACGCTGCCCACGGTTGCCGACAGCTGGTATAGCGGGGTCTCCTGCGTATCCATAGTTGCAACACGGCAACGGCCCTGAAGATCGCCTTCGTAGAAGTGAGGGATAAGCCCATTGATCAGTCGGAGTATTGAGGTTTTGCCCGAACCACTGGCACCGCACAAAAGGACACACTCACCGCTGCCGATATTAAGGCTGACGTCCTCCACACTAGGCCTATCGGAACCGAGATAACGAAACGAGAGATTACACAGCTGGATCATCCAAACCTCACAATAAACAGTGACCACATCAACGTTGCGGCAAGACACAGCACATCAGCGACACCAAAGCGGATCTCATGCAGGCTGGTTCGCGGGGCCGGATTTTCAATCCCCCGGGTAATCGCCGCCGAAGACAGCTCTTCTCCCCGGCGCGAAGCCGACATCAACAAGGGCACGTAAATGGCTTCAAGGGTGGTTAAAGGCCGTTTAAAAAAGCCATACAACTCTGGGCGCGTTCCCCGAATAATCTGGGCGCGTTTAATCTGCTTATAATCCTCTGCCACCGCAGGTAAATAACGCAACATGATGGTCATCGGGATCAATATAGAACGCGGTGCGCGCAGCCGGCTTAAAGCCGCCATAAACTCGCTGACTTGAACAGCAAAAACCAAAATTCCGCCAAGCATGGCGCAGGGAAGAATCTTGCGCATATGCCGACAACCTAAAGCGATGGTTTGTGTAAGCTGGCCATCAAAATAGTTGGTCATCAAGGTGTCCAAGGCGACCAGAATAAAAAAGGCCGCCATTAAACGAATGGAAAAACGGTAGACGCCGGAGAGCAAAGCGAGCACAAACGCGTACAGCATCAGCAAGGTTTCGCTGATCATGTTTGGGGTTAAGTAGATACACACATTGCCGATGACGATCAGCAGCAGCACGGTTCTAGGGTCAAGCGTTAACAGCCGACCTGTAGATTTATTCGAGTTCAACATAGGATCAGGCCGTTATTCCAGCTTTGGAAAATTGACGCTTCAACATCAACTGGCCCAACATGGCTGAACAGAGGCTACAAACAACCACCGACACCACCATCGCTGGCAGTATCCAGCCCTGAACGACGGCGCCCATCGCTTCGACGTAATGATCCGGTGTGCCCTTCTCCACCAGATACCCAAAATAGCTTTCAGGATTAATCCAAAGCATCACATAGCCACCCAGGGTGTTCATGGAAAACAGAATGAAACTCAGAGTATTAAGCCCATGATTTCTGTAACTGCGCCAACCGGCAATGCGATCCGCCACAAATCCCAGCACGAAGTAGAAGACTGACCACAGCCAATACATGCCAGTGACAAAGGTGAACAAGCCCATGATGATGCCAAGAATGGTCACCGGACCCCGCTTCGGCACCTTAGCAAGCAACAATAGATAAACGGGCCCGGTCAATAACGCAACCGAAGCCGGTAGGCAAAATGTTAATACCGGGTTTGGACCGAATAGGATTCCGCCAACCATGGTGAATACAAAAAAAAGTGAGATAAATATACCGCAATTCACCAGGTCTTTTGTCGTGAGTTTTGAGGTTTTCTTAATAGATGATTTCATACAAGCCTTATAAAACAGCACTATAGAGCTCTTAGCGTAATAGTAATGAGAATGATAACTAGTATGACATCGTTTTACCGTGTTACAATCCACCGGTATCAGAAGTGTCCAAACCAGACAGAAACACGTCTGATCGAAACAGAGAGGTTATAGTTAAGATGTCCTGTATGAACTACGAAAAGATTCTGGATAAATGCCAGTTCGTTCCTCTGCACAATGAGGAGCGTTACAACAAAATCGGCAAACACTTCTCAGTACCTGCCAGTTGGGGGCGTGGCATATTCTGGCTGTATGAACCCAATCAGTTTTACAACATCAAAATCCACGACTTCTATTTTTACGACGATAAAGTGTTCGATATGGATCTTCCAGAAGGGCTATCCATTAACTACTATGAGTCGATTTCCGGTGAAGAGCTCTCCCCCTATCGAAAGCTCAAGCCCAATCACGTCCAAACCCACATTGGTGGTGAACGCTCCTTTCGAGCGCTGATCCATAAACGCATTCCCATTCGCTCTATTGGTATCGAGATCAAACCGGAGTTTTACAACAACTACCTCAGGAGTCACTATCCGGGCGAATTTGATGCCCTTTTCGACATCTACCAGTCGTTTGGTGATACCTCCGATTTTGGCGAAATGCAGACCTTACTGCGTCAAATTCGAGATTTTCAAGGAAAAGGTGCTGCGGCCGCCATGTTCTATGAAGCCAAGGTATTAGAAGCTGTGTCGTTGTTTGTGGAATACAAGCAAAAATATCAGAAACAAACCAATCACCAACTGGCCAGCGCTGAGCTTGAAGCGGTTAATGTCGTCAGCATGTACATCCATGACCACTGTGCAGATTCCCTCGACCAGAAAATCCTGACCCGAATTGCCGGGGTGTGTGCCACCAAACTAAAAAAGAACTTTAAAGCCGTTCACGGCTGCACCATCACCGAGTACATTCAAGGCTGCCGCATTGACCAAGCCCAGCACCTGCTTCAATACACTGAGTTACCGGTCAACCAGGTCGCCCAAGCGGTTGGCTACCGGAGTCCCAGCCGATTTTCAGAGCTGTTTAAACGCTGCACCGGCATGATGCCAAAAGAGTATCGCCGCATTCCTTAAAATGCATGAACAGAACGGTCGACAAGATATTGGAGATATTATCTCAAGACTCTCTCCCGTAGCTTGGCAACACATTAATTTAAAAGGGGTGGTAAGCCCCTATTGTCTAACTCAGCTATTTAATATGATGACCCTCTCTAGCTTAAAAGCTGTAGGTTACATTTACGCCTATGTTTCTCGGATCGACAATTGCAGCATACCCATCTGGATAACGTCGACCTGCAGGTTCTGTTACTGTAATAGCTTGCTCATCGAATAGATTATTTACAAATCCACTAATCCGCCATGCATCATTTTGATAATCGATATTAACGCGACTGATAACATAATCCCCGGCTATCCTTTCCTCAGAATTATTGATATCACTATAGTATTCACCCACATAGTTACCAGACAGCCCAAAAGTCAGCTCATCACTGAACCAGTATTTCACCCCTAAATTGGCTGTCAAACCTGGTGTAGAGTTGAGCTCATTACCTATAATGTCACCATAGCTCGGGTCTGCAGATTTAATCTCACTCTGTAGTAAACCTAGGCCCGATAAAAGCTGCCAGTTGTCACTTAGCATAGCGTTAAGTTCCACCTCTATCCCCGATGTCACTGCCTCATCGATATTGGTGATCCGACGTTCACTGTTTGAAGCTTGGTAACCATCAAAATTGTTATAAAACAGGTTGGCACTCAAGTTAATATTACCGCCATTAAAGCTACTGCGAGAACTCAACTCATAGGTATCAACAGACTCCTCATCATAATAGTAATAAAGGTTATCAAATGAGAGTGCACCACCACCTGCGTTGTATCCTTTGCGCGCACTAGCAGCAAGGGTCGTACTGTCATTAACGGCATATTGCAGTACTAACTTTGGCAAGGTGACAGTATTGCTTGTATCAAGCTTTTCATCGATATCTTCACCTTGCATCTGCATGGCAAAATTACGAGTCTGCTCATCGTGCATCACCCGACCACCAACAGTCAGCTTCAGAACTTGAGTCAGCGCATAGCTAATCTCACCATAGATTGATTGCGAAGTACTTGAATCATCCCCACCGTAACTAAAGCCACCTACACTGCTAAAGTCTTGAGTCCGTTCATAGTATGCAAGCCCCACAAAACCATTCAATACAGCATCGTTTAAACCAAAGCTATATTTACCATCTATTGTGTAGCTTTTATCATCCATAACGACATTTTGCTGGCGCTCTTTTACGGCTTCATACGACTCGAAACCCCACTGATAATCCATATAAGCTACGAGCAGATCGAGGGATTGCCCTTCACTTAATTGGTAATCAAACTTAAGCGAATGCGTATTAGACTTAGTATCCATATAACGGCTAGAGATAGGCTTGAACTCCCAAGGATCATCAGCAGTATAGAACTGTCTTCCTGTATTGCCCTTCTCGTTATTATAGGAATAACTATAAAGCACTTTCATTGCCTCTATAGCTGTTGGTTCCCAAAGTAACTTAGCTCGCCATCGGTTAGTTTTGAGCTCGTTGGTATCTTTAGTTGCAGGATTAGTATCAAAGTTCAGCGCTTGGCTGAAATTCTCCCCAGTCACATTCTGACCCGTGACCCTAAATGCCAACTGATCATCCATTATTGGTCCTGATAGCATCACTGCACTATCGATATAGTTATCTTGATCGCGATAGCCAAGGCGCGCAGCGCCACTCCAATCAAAGGTAGGATCGAGTGTCTTGATAAAAACAGTGCCACCTATACTGTTTCGTCCATTAATGGTTGATTGAGGTCCACGAAAAACTTCTATCTGCTGAATATCCCAAAGACCTGTATCACCTGTTAGATCTGCCACAAATGGCTCAGCAACTCCATCTACTAAGGTTGAAACTCTGGCTTTTGCTCCACCTGTAAAGGAGTTGAAACCTCCTGCGGCACCATTACCTGTCACACCGCGAATATCAGGTACAGAGCCGGAAAGAGCAACAACATTGGGGATCTCAGAAAGTGCGCTATTAACAGACAGATACTGACCACTATCTAGCATTTCTTTATCAATAACAGACACCGAGGAGGTAGTGTCCTTTAAACTTCGTTCCACTTTTTCACCATGAACAGTGATCACCTCAATAGACTTTACCTGCTCAATATTATCATCAGCGTAGGCTGTCGATAACATCGGACTGCATAGTAAGGCGGTAGCGATAAGACTCTTATTAAACTTCCTGTTTTCCATGAATACCTCAGACATCAAATAAGTAAACTTCATCATGACTTTGTAAAGTCGAACAATTTACTTTAAATCTTGACTTAACGCAATTGCGAATCAATAGCATTTACATTAACATCTGTATCGATATTTATAACTGTTAACTCGATCTAGAAATAGGAGAAAATACTCGCTTATGTTTTACTTTTCGGCAGTTCTATTAACCCTATTTGGCGCCATACTTATTTACCTCACTAACCGGCATCAGATGCTTATAAACAGTGAGTTACCTAAGCCTGTGCGTCAGGTTGGCTACAGCCTGTTTGTTATGGCGCTATTATCTTGGTTACAAGTTCTCACCACCGCTGCTGCCGTTTTTACTTGGCTATTTACCTGTATCACCTTGTTAACCCTCATGCCATTTTTCTCCTTGATAATTAAGGGAAAGCAATCCTAATGACTCGATTACGTCAAGATGAAAAAATCCAACCCCACTGGTGGCAAAAAAGCTTAACAGCCTCAGTGCTAGGGCTAACTCTGGCCTATGCATTGGTGGCTATTTTTGCCTGGTTCGGTCCCGGTGGAATAGATGCAGAGATGAAAGTGCAATTTAATATGTGGCTCGTCAGCCTGTTGTGGATGCCAATATTAGCTTTCAGTTTTATGTTCAAAACTGGAGCTAAGACATTTATTTACTTACTTTCTGCCAATGCTTCAGCTTACCTTCTATACGGAGTATTGAAGTGGTTTTCACTATGAAGACTCTCTGTAAACCATTGTTATTTCAGGCTAGACCAATGCTATTTACTCAAGAGGAAAAAAATGAAGATTCGCAGTGATATCCTAAGAACCTACCAGTCAATCCATACTTGGACTGGGATCATTGCAGGACTCGTGTTATTTATTGGTTTCTATGCAGGCTCATTGACTATGTTTAAGCCGCAGATAGAACAATGGGCTTCACCTCCAGCCCAGCATTTACCACAAGTTCCAACAGAGCACTTAGATCAATTAGTCGAAAAATCTTTGAGCCAATACGATAATGCTCAGCAGGGGTTCATCATCAACTTTGATGAACACAAGTCGCCGATGAGCTGGTATGAAAGTGGCGGCGGACGTGGTATCAGACTCGATGATAGCTTGATGCATGCCAGCCTCTCAGACTCAGGATCGCTGATAACTCAGACTAGTGGTACTAACGAACTGGGTAACCTAATCGATCAACTGCATCGCACTGCTGGGATAATGGGAAAGGTCGGCCATGAAGATCTGGGGGTACTTATATTAGGCGTTGCAGCACTGCTCTATTTTCTTGCCTTAGTGTCAGGGGTGATCTTTTTGCTACCGACGCTAACAAAAAGTCTGTTTGCTCTGCGTAAAAATAAGGGCGCTAACCGCTTTTGGCTAGACAGTCACAATTTAGTCGGTGTTTTAAGCTTACCCTTCCATTTAATCATCGCTTGGACAGTGGTGGTATTCGCCTTCCATGATCTCTTTTATGGCGGCTTAAGCATTATATATGGTGATAAACCTTTATTTGAGCCTAGAGAGAAATCAACGATTGAATACTCAGTGGCTGATCTGCCCTCTATAAACCATTATATGGACACGGTTTATCAGCAAGTTGATGGCTATACCATTAGCAGCATGGACTTTTCAAAACTATCCTCCACTAGCCCTGCTGTTGCCATTGAGCTTGTTTCAGATACTCAGATGATGCGCGGGGGCTTCAGTGACTTCATCTACATGAATCCTTATACCTTTGAGGCTCAGTACAGTACGATTCCAAACAGCGAAGACGGAGCATATGGGCCTATAGTCAATAGCTTCTTCAGTCTACACTTCGGTAATTATGCAGGTAATTTGGGTCGTTGGCTCTACTTTGCAATGGGATTGTTGGGCGCTTTTCTTTTTTACAGTGGCAACTTGCTTTGGCTAGAGAAGCGTCGACAGAAACAGCAAGAGCAAACCAAGGCTAGTAAGGTAATGTCAGCGTTAACAATAGGTGTTGCACTTGGCTCAATGTTAGGTGTCAGCTTGGCAATGCTTTCAAGTAAGTGGCTTTATCTATTTAACTTTGAAGTCAATAACCATTACCTAATCATCTATTACACGAGTTTCTTGTTGGCC
>Ga0070725_10000405_pt1 | contig 30805 bp, 29 predicted proteins | sample tdDd002_FD_69781 | JGI IMG/M metagenome (GOLD analysis project Ga0070725, IMG submission 69781) | Marine sediment microbial communities from the Atlantic coast under amendment with organic carbon and nitrate - tdDd00.2 | ecosystem: Environmental > Aquatic > Marine > Coastal > Sediment | place... | reverse complement strand
TGCAGATTACAGATAAGACTGTGGAATATAAAAGCGAGGTACATTTCACACCGATAAAAGAAGACAATCTTATAGACGTGGAAAGCGTTTTCCAGCTTGTGAATACAGAGTTTAAGAGAGCAGGAATCAGTCCACAGGAAATTGATACTGGTGCAGTCATTATTACTGGAGAAACAGCAAAAAAGGAAAATGCCAAGAGAATTTCACATCAGGTAGCTGGTTTTGCAGGTGATTTTGTCGTGGCTACAGCTGGTGGGAAGCTTGAAGCAATTATTGCGGGAAAGGGATCTGGAGCTTCAGATTACTCGAGGAAAAACTACTGCACTGTAGCAAATATAGATATCGGTGGCGGAACTGCCAATGTTGGAGTTTATAAAAATGGCAAGGCTATCGATAGCTGCTGTATCAACGTAGGTGGTCGACTTTTACAGGTGAGTAAAGATACTAAAAGAGTTGAAAACATAACCGAACCAATGAAGAATATTCTTTCTGATTGTGGTTTAACCGCCGAGCATAATGAAGCCGCAGACCTATCTAAGATTACAAGAATTAGCAGAAGAATGGCACAGGTTATTACTGAATGCATCAGTTCCGCAGACTTAAGCGACCTTTCAAAATCCTTGTTATTGTCCAAGGCCTTGAGGTTGGATTATGACATTGATGCGGTAATGGTATCAGGTGGTGTTGCAGATTATGTTTATCATGAAGATTTTCATGTAGACAAGGCAACCAATCTTATTGAAGTTACAAAATACGGCGACATAGGTCCTATGTTGGGTTATCAGGTGCGAATTGCATTATGTGCTCACGGTTATAAGTTGTTATCTCCAACTGAAACAATACGAGCAACTGTCATTGGCGCTGGATCACAAACTGTAGATGTTAGTGGAAGTACAATACTTGTCAATGATGAAATCCTGCCAATGAAAAATATCCCTGTGGCGATTCCTTTTCAAGAGGAGATGCACTTGGATGAAGAGTATATAAGCAGGAATATTATACAGAGCATAGATAACTTCTTTGAGGAAGAATCCCTTGAGAATATTGCTATTGCATTGCAACATGAGGAGTACCTGTCGTTTAACGACATTAATGTCCTCGCAAGAGGCATCGTCAAGGGGACAGAAAAGCTTAGAAGAGCAGGTTTGCCTTTGATCTTAGTCATTGAACAGGATCTTGGGAAAGTTATGGGTCAAACGATTAAATTCATTAATCGGGATGCGAATGTAATTTGTATTGACCAAGTAAAAGTTAATGAAGGGGACTATGTTGATATCGGGAAATCAATTGCCGGTGGGACAGTGGTTCCGGTAATTATCAAGACGTTGGTTTTTGAAACCAAACAACGTGATATTTAGGAGGAACTAAGATGAAAAATGATGCATTGCGGGCTTCCGTACTGAGCGTAAAAATTGTTTCTAACATTGATAGTGCTATGGCAGAAAATTTCAAACTAAAACCTGAGCACAAAAGCATTGGAATTTTGACTACAGACTTGGATGATGTTTCTTATACCGCACTAGATGATGCTACAAAAAAAGCTGATATTGATGTTGTTTATGCAAAATCATTCTACGGTGGTGCAGTAAATTCAAACTCGAAACTAGCTGGTGAGTTCATAGGAATCATTGCAGGTCCAAATCCGGCTGAAGTTCGAAGTGGATTAAGTGCAGCGATCGACTTTATTAATAATGACGCGTGTTTCTACAGCGTTAACGATGATGATAGTATTTGCTACTATGCACATACCATTTCAAGATCAGGTTCATATCTTTCAGAAACAGCGGGCATTAAAGAAGGGGAAGCGATAGCTTACCTTATTGCACCTCCAATCGAAGCAATGTACGCACTTGATGCTGCACTTAAGGCTGCAGATGTAAAGATGGTTGCTTTCTATGGTCCTCCAAGTGAAACGAACTTTGGCGGTGGGCTTATGACAGGTAGCCAGTCAGCATGTAAGGCGGCATGTGAAGCTTTTAAAAACGCAGTAACATTTGTAGCTGAAAATCCAATGGAATACTAAAAGTCAATTAAAAGGAGAATAAACTATGAAATCAAATCAAGCGTTAGGAATGATAGAAACAAAAGGATTAGTAGGTTCAATCGAAGCAGCGGATGCAATGGTAAAGGCAGCAAATGTAACTTTGATCGGTAAAGAAGTAATTGGCGGAGGTTTAGTAACAGTAATGGTAAGAGGTGACGTTGGAGCTGTAAAGGCTGCTACAGATGCCGGCGCTGCGGCGGCTCAAAGAGTTGGCGAGTTGATTTCAGTACATGTGATTCCAAGACCTCATGGTGATGTAGAAGCTGTTCTACCAAAATCTGAATAGGCTAAGGATGACTTTGTCATTCAAAAATGAAACGAGGAGGTAGCAACATGAGAATTATTACTGAGATTGAATTGAGGGCACAATTCAAGACGGAAAAGTTCGATTCGTTTATCCTCAACAAGGATGAAAGATTAACGCCTGCTGCCTCACAATTTTTGAGCGAGAGAAGTATTAGAATAAATCGTTCAGAGTCTTCTAAAAACGACAGTCTATCTGGAAAAGCAAAAAAAAGTGCTTTAAAGAAGGTTGATCTGCAGAATGTAAAAGTACCTGAGGAAGGCTATATTTGTCTTCCTTCAGGGAAAATAGTGATGGAGAAACCCGAGCATTTCACACATTTGAAGGGACGAATCCTCGTAACAAAAAATGACCCGATAATCAAATTTAGAGGTCAATTGGATCTCCTTGAAGCTGAGTATATCTGTTGTATCAATCAGATTGGCTTTTGTGGATACAAGAAGGTAGAAGAAGACTTAACGAAGATATTTGAATATCTCCAGAAAATTATGAGAGCAGAAGTTTTAGATGAACCATTGCCGTTTATTGAGTTTAATGAATGGTCCGATGCTGATATTCGAGAGTACTCACATTATCCCGATAAGCATTTTGGTGTTAAGCATATCCTGCCTAATCCGAGTTATGGACAAATCTATGGTTATCTGAATAAAATCAGGGCCATGGTGAGACAATTGGAAGTTACTGCAGTTGAAGCGTTCTATAATCCAGAAGAAGATATAAGTGAAAAGAACGATATTTTATTGGCGTTGAACCGCTTGAGTAGCTTGCTTTATATAATAATTTGTAAACTGGTTGGTGGACATTATTAATATAGTGACATAGATGATCATTTAGCAATCATAAATTGATGCTGATAACAGGAGGAATTTTTCATGGGTTTATTTGATAGAGCGAACGAGATTATTTCTGATTTTGAAAAGGTCATAAAACAACCTATTATTCCACATAATAAAGAGAAGTTGTATGTAGGCGTAGACTTGGGAACGGCGTATATTGTAATCTCAGTACTTGATGAGAATATGAGACCAATCGCAGGAGCCTATAGGTTTGCTCAGGTTGTCAGAGATGGTTTGGTAGTGGATTTCATTGAAGCCATGAGGATCGTTAGGGAGTTGAAGGCAGAGATCGAAGAAAAAATCGATTGTGAATTGCGTTATGCTGCAGTTGCTATTCCTCCTGGTACATCAATCAATGATTCTAGATTTATTCAAAATGTAGTTGAAGGCGCTGGTTTAGAGGTGACAAATGTTGTTGATGAGCCGACTGCGGCAAATGCCGTTCTTGGCATGACGGATGGTGTAGTGGTTGATATTGGTGGAGGAACAACCGGACTTTCGGTTCTAAATCAGGGAATTGTAGTTTACGTTGCAGATGAAGCAACGGGAGGCACTCAATTTTCATTAGTTCTATCAGGTGCTTACAAAATATCTTTTGAAGAGGCTGAGGAACTAAAAAAAGATATTCTACGACAGAAAGAAATATCAGCGGTACTTACGCCTGTGTCTCAAAAAGTCGGCACTATTATAAAGAAGCATATAGATAAACACAATATAGATGAAATTTACCTGGTTGGCGGTACCAGCTGCTTGCTGGATATTGAGAAAGTCATTGAAAAAGAAGTTGGCATTAAAACCTATAAGCCGGTTAATCCTCTGTTTGTTACACCGGTAGGCATTGCAATGAACTGCAAGCTTTATTAGGAGGAGATCATGGATTTTAAAATAATCACTTCACCTTCTGAAGGCGTTGTGGACATGCTTCAGAGAAGAATTCCAAAGAAAAATTTCTCTGAGGAGTCCATATATGATTCCATAGGCCTTGTTCAAGGGAAGCTTTTTGAAATGGTTTGGGCGGCAGATATTGTAGAAAAAGCGGCCGATGTGACAGTTGAAGAAATCATGGGAATTTGTCCTCAGCACTTTGCAATGATTGCAATATTCGGAGATACCTTCTCCATTAAAATGGCAATCGATGCATTGAAAGCAGCATTTGACGACGTGTCGAATGATTGATTTTAAGAAGGGCGGTACGGCATATGATTGTAGGGGAAGTTGTAAATAGTATTTGGTGTACAAGAAAAGAAGATAGTTTGACTGGCATGAAGCTGTTAACGGTTAAATTGTTGGATATGCAAAACCGCGACAACGAGAGAATCATTGTTGCGGTGGATCTGATTGGTGCAGGTATCGGAGAAAGAGTTCTAATAACTCAGGGAAGTTCGGCGAGAAAATCACTTGAAAATGATGAAGCGCCAATTGATTCAATAATAGTAGGCATTATTGATGAGAATGCTGAATTGTAGGAGGATTCAATGACAGATAAGTTAGCTGAAAAAGTGAAAGCAGCGGGCGTTGTAGGTGCCGGCGGAGCAGGCTTTCCGACTCATGTAAAACTGTCAGCCAAGGTTGAATATGTAATTCTCAATGCTGCAGAGTGTGAGCCTTTAATTCGTGTTGACCAGGAATTGATGGATAAAAGGACGAGAGAAGTTATAGATGGTTTGCAGTTAATCCTAGAGGAGACAGATGCGAAGAAAGCTTTTATAGCTATTAAAGAAAAGCACAAAGGCGCAATAGAAAAAATCGAAGATGTGTTGAAGGATTACAATAGTATAGATGTATTTCTGCTTAAGGATTTCTATCCTGCAGGCGATGAGCAAGTAACTGTTTACGAAGTGCTGAAACGAGTCGTTCCTTTAGGTGGGATTCCACTTAATGTAGGATGCATGGTTTGTAATGTTGAAACAGCACTCAATGTACTCAGTGCCAGTAAGGAGACTCCTGTAACTACAACCTTTGTAACTGTAATTGGAGATGTACCGGAGCCTGCTACATATGAAATTCCCATTGGTGTGAGCTATGAAGATGTGTTGCGCAATTGTGGAGGTTCGAATCTGGATCAGAAAAAATTCATAGATGGTGGGCCTATGATGGGACAGGTTATGGCTGATTTCAAGAAGCCAATAACAAAGACAACAAAGGCAATTATTCTCCTCGATAAGGAACACAAGTTGATTAAGACTAAAGAAATGGACATTCAACATACAATCAAAAAATCAAAAACGGCTTGTATTCAATGTTCAAAATGTACTGACTTATGTCCTCGAGATATGCTTGGACATGACGTAAAACCAGATAAGGTCATGAGAGTGGTTAATTACGGATTAAAAGATTTAAAGTCAATGAAGACCGCGTTAGGATGTTCGGAGTGTGGCGCTTGTGAACTCTATGCTTGTCCAAATGAATTATCTCCTAGGAAGATCAACGGGATGATAAAACAGGAACTGAAAAAAGCAGGTGTGGCTATAGACAATAAAGATAAAGAATTTAAGGCGTCTTCTTTCAGGGACTATAGAAGTATTCCTGTTAAAAGGTTGATTCGAAGAATAGGAGTCAAGCAATATGACGTAAAAGCACCAATCAAAGGATGGGATTTTACTGTAAGTAAAGTTCGGATACCTTTGAAGCAGCATATTGGTGCGCCAGCTTCTGCAATTGTTGAGGTAGGATCCAATGTAAAAGTTGGTGACTTGATAGCAAAGATACCAGAGGGTGCTCTTGGAGCAAACGTTCATGCTAGCATTTCTGGGACGATTATTGATATCACTGCAGGTGAAATCGTAGTTGAATCTGAGAAAGGAGGTAGAGAACTTGGTTAGAGCAATCGGATTTGTAGAATTTAATAGTATCGCAAAGGGAATTGAAGCGACAGATCATATGCTAAAAAGTGCCAATGTTGAAGTGGTAACGGCAACACCAACTTGTCCGGGCAAGTATATAACTTTGGTTCATGGGGATGTTGCAGCTGTTTCAAACTCAGTGAAATCGGCTGAGCAACTGGGTGGAGAATTCATGACAGATTCTTTGGTAATCCCCAATGTAGATGAACAAATATTTCCTGCGATTTCCTGCACCACTGAGATAGAACGGATTCAAGCTATTGGTGTTATTGAAAGCTTTGCTATTCCAACACTTATCGAGGCTGCTGATGCCTGTGTGAAAGCGGCTGATGTTGCTTTAATGGAAATTAGATTAGGCTCCGGAATTGGAGGCAAGTCTTTTTTGATAATGACCGGTGATGTGTCTGACATCAACGCTTCAATTGATGCTGGAGTTAGCATTATAAAGGATAGCGGAAATTTGGTGAACTTCGTGGTTATACCTTCTCCACATAAAAATTTCAAGGAAATTCTAATTTAATTCTAATTCAATATCTAATTTAATATCTAAAGGGGGGGAAGAAATGAAAAAGTTAATAACGGCTAACGATATTAGGAAAGCATTTAATGACAAAGAAAAGTGTATTTACGTAGATGACAACACGATTATTACTCCTGCAGCGAAAGATTGTGCTCATGAATTGGGTGTTGAGATTCTCGAGGGTCAGGAAGTTGCAGCTGCAGTTGCTGTTCAAGCTCAAGTTCAACCGGAAAAAATCGAGAGTGAGGTTACAATGGAAAGCATTGTTATGAAAGAGGTCTCTAGCAGTGGGTTGTCAATTTCTGAAGAACTCATCAGTAGAATTGTTAATGAAGTGGTATCTAGGTTTGAGTTGTCAGTGGTTAAACCAGAAATAAAGAAGGAATGCGACCCAAGCGGTATAAGACTGGTTCATGGTGAGTCTGTTACTCTTGATAAACTCGATACTGGAAATCCGAAAGATAAAGTTGGCATTAAAGAAATTCTCAGCAGACAGGAATGTCCCAATATGGCCACTGGCTTTATGGAATTAGAGAAAAGCTCGTTTGATTGGACACTAGGCTATGACGAATTGGATTATATTATTGAAGGAACTCTTGATATTACAATTGATGGGAAAACATATACAGGAAAAGCAGGCGATGTGTTCTTTATACCAAAGGACTCCTCGATCACTTTCACTGCTTCAGAATACTGTAAATTTTTCTTCTCGACTTATCCAGCAAACTGGGAAGAACTTTCAAACAACTAATTACTAGAATATAGGAGGCTGACTATGAGTGTAAGAAATGCTTTAGGGATGATTGAAACCAAAGGATTGGTTGGAGCTATTGAAGCTGCGGATGCAATGGTTAAAGCAGCAAATGTGGTTTTAGTTGGAAAAGAAAAAATCGGCGGAGGTTTAGTAACCGTTATGGTTCGTGGTGATGTAGGCGCTGTAAAAGCTGCTACAGATGCCGGCGCCGCTGCTGCTCAAAGAGTTGGTGAACTGGTATCAGTTCATGTAATTGCAAGACCTCATGACGAAGTTGATGTGGTACTGCCATCGGTCGAAAAATAGATAATTCGGGGATGATATTATGATTAAAAAAGCATTGGGAATGATTGAAACAAAAGGATTAATCGGAGCTATTGAAGCTGGAGATGCAATGGTCAAGGCAGCAAATGTTGTCTTGAGTGGGAAAGAATGCATTGGCGGTGGATTAGTAACCGTTATGGTCCGAGGAGATGTTGGAGCGGTTAAAGCTGCCACAGATGCTGGAGCCGCAGCGGCTCAAAAAGTTGGTGAGCTGATTTCTGTACACGTAATAGCACGACCTCACGAAGAAATAGATTCAATCTTACCAACTGATCCTGAGAATAATGAAAACCCAGAATATAATACAGAGCAAGAGCAAGAGCAAGAGCAAGAGCAAGAGCAAGAGCAAGAGCAAGAGCAAGAATTAGAAACTAAGAGTAACAATACTATCGAAGATAAAATAGATGCAGTGCAAATTGCAACTCAGCACACTACAGAAGCTGTTGTGAATGACAGATTACCTGATGTGGATTATTACAAATTGCCTGTTCAGCGATTGCGTAAATTTGCTAGAACTCTAGATGGATTATCCATATCAGGCAGGGAAATTTCAAGAGCTAATAAGAAGACTCTTTTAACTGAAATCAATGAGTACTACAGAACAAAAGGGGGAAGATGATATGGCTGTGGATAAGGATCTATTATCCATTCAGGAAGCAAGAACCATAGCAAGAAATGCAGAAAAAGCGCAAAAAGAGCTTGCGAATTTTAATGAAGCGCAGATAGATAAAATTATTATAGCTATGGTCAGTGCTGCTGTTCAAAATGCTGAAAAGTTGGCTATAATGGCTGTTGAGGATACGGGTTTCGGCCGTGTTGAAGATAAAGTGCTAAAGAATTTAGTTGCATCCAAAGATCTCTATGAGTTCATTAAAGATATGAAAACTGTAGGTATTATTAATCGGGATGAGGAAAACAAGTTAATTGAAATTGCGGAACCAATGGGTGTCATTCTGGGGATTATCCCTTCTACTAATCCAACATCAACAGCGATTTTTAAAAGTATCATTAGTATCAAGTCTAGAAATGGAATAATTATGACGCCGCATCCTTCTGCAGCTAAATGTACCTTTGAGGCTGCAAAGTTAATGGCGCAAGCCGCAGAAGAAGCGGGTGCACCGGAAGGTATTGTGGGCTGCATGAGAAATGTTTCTATGCAGGCAACCAATGAACTGCTGAAGTGTCCGGAAGTATCAATGATTCTTGCTACTGGTGGTCCTGGAATGGTGAAAGCCGCGTACAGTTCTGGTAAGCCAGCCTTAGGTGTGGGAGCTGGAAATTCACCGGTATTCATTGAGAAGTCAGCAAACATTAAAAAGGCTGTTTCTGATATTATTATAGGAAAAACTTTTGACAACAGTACAATTTGCGCCTCTGAGCAGTCGTTGATCGTGGAAGAATGTAATAAAGATGAAGTCATCAGCGAATTGAAAGAAGCTGGTGCATATTTCATGACGCCAAAAGAAACAGAAATTGTAGGCAATTGTGTCGTGAACAAAAATGGTTCAATGAATGCAGAGTTTGTTGGTCGAAGTGCAGAAGTAATTGCAGAAAAAGCTGGGATTGAAATACCAAAAGGTACAAAAGTTCTGATCGGCGAACAGAAAGGTGTCGGTAAAGGATACCCTTTATCTTACGAGAAGCTGACATGTGTACTTGGATTCTATATAGTCAAAGATTGGAAGGAAGCATGTGATCTTTGTATCCAGTTACTTCATAACGGCGGTGTTGGGCATACTATGTGTATCCATTCACAAAACGAAGACATAATCATGAAATTTGCTGCTAAGCCGGTGTTTAGAATACTGGTAAATGTACCATCGAGTTTGGGTGGTGTTGGGGTTCTTACGGGACTTTCACCTTCATTTACACTTGGGTGCGGTACATGGGGAGGCAGTGCCACTTCTGACAATGTAACGCCTATGCATCTTGTGAATATTAAACGTATTGCATATGGCATCAAGGATTTCACTCGAGAAGAGCCTTCATGTAAATCCAGTTCAGACGTAATCTGCGATAAAACTGGATCCATTTCACCTACAGATATAGCAAGTATCGTTGCTGATGTGTTGAAGAATTTAAATGATACCATTTAGTGATTGAGGTGATGAAAATAGAAAATACAGAAATGAAAAAGACCGTAGCGATTATAACGGAGATTGTTCTTGAACAACTGAAGGAGCTGAAAATGGCTTCATCAAGATCTATTCCGATTGGAATTTCTAATAGACATATTCATATATCAAGAGCTGATATTGATGTGCTTTTCGGAAAAGGTTATAAACTGACCAAATTAAGAGATTTGAAGCAGCCTGGACAATATGCTTGTGAAGAGGTATTGACTATTAAAGGTGCTAAAGGTGAAATCCAACGGGTTCGGATTTTGGGACCTGAAAGAATCCAAACTCAAGTGGAACTGTCTCAAAGTGATTGTATTAAGCTGAGGGTTCGGACTGAAGTTAGAGAATCTGGAAAACTTAAAGGCTCAGCACCTATTGAACTTATTGGTCCAAAAGGATCAGTAAAATTGGATGAAGGTGCCATTATAGCTTTAAGGCATATTCATATGAGCCTGGACGATGCAGAACGATTCAACGTTAAGGACAAAGATATTGTTTCTATTAAGGTGAATTCTGAACGCGGCGGACAGTTTGATAATGTTTTAGTCAGAGTTAGTGTAGGATATCGATTAGAAATGCATTTAGACACAGATGAAGCTAATGCAATGTGTCTAAATGGTGGAGACGTAGTAGAACTTTTATAAGACCATAAGGCAACACCAATCAAGTCCTATCGGAAACTCATAAAGAGTTTTAGATAGGACTTTTTCGTTCATACCATCAAGATATAATAGAGTTTTACAAGAAAAAGAGCGGGCTGAGAAGTCCGCTCTTTAGTATTAAGTAGATACTTGTGATTTCTTAGTAATGCTCAATTTTTTATGATGCCAGTCTTTCTTCAACTTCTAATAAACGAGCTTTAGGTACAGACAGTTTTGTTGCGATTGCAATAGCAACAAGACCACCAGTAAGTTTACCAGCCATGATAGGAATAATCATTGTAGGTTGGAAATTAGCTGTAAATGCCAAGTGATCTCCGAGAAGGAAAGCGGCACATACAGAGAAGGCTATACATTTTACTTTATCAGCAGCTTCCATATCTTTAATGATACGGAAAAGAGCTAAGATATTAGCAGCACCAGCAAGGATTCCAGCACTTCCTAAAGCTGTGAAACCAAATTTTTGACCTAATGCTTCCAAAGGTTTTGCAAAGTATTTCTTGATTAGGTAAACCATTGGGAATGCACCAGTCAACATGATACCAATATAGCCGGCAATCTCAAGTGCTCGGAACTGATCCACGTCATCAGCAATAATAGGATCGAAACCCCATCCGCCAAGAACTGTTGAGAAGAAACCAGTGAAGTACTCAACGATGGAGAATACAAGAACAAGCTTAATTCCAGTATCCATAAATTTGCCAAAGGCCATGAATCCTTTAATCATTTTGTCTGGGAATAAACGTAATCCAATAGCAAGCGAACCGCAGATTATGATTAATGGAACAAGGTTAATCATAATTTCTCCGAAACCAAGAGCTAACTGGTATGAAGCTTCTGCATCTGTAGAAATGAGGCCTCTAACTTGAGCGTTTGTAAGTGCTAATATAGCGCTTGTGATGAATACACCTACAGGAATTGATAGAATACCTGACATAACTCCAAGGGCCATATACTTGTGATCCTTTTTCTCTAGCATTGCTAAACCAACTGGAATACTGAATACAATTGTCGCGCCAGCCATATAACCAGTGGTCATAGCCATGATCCAACCTTCTTTAGTGGTTGCTAATGCCTCTGCAAGTTGATATCCACCCATATCAACCGCTATAAAAGTCGTAGCTGCTATTGCGGGGTCTGCACCAATTGCGCCAAATGCAGGCCCGAAGACCGATTTAACAAATATCGCCAAGTAAGGTGCTGCAGCCATGATACCACCGACAGCCATGAAAATAGGGCCGATAGAGTTGATACCTTCTAGGAATTCCTGTGCTAATTCAGATGTGTCATCTTTGATGGCAGCTATTGCTCCGATTACTGCACAGGCCATGATTACATAAAGAATATAATTACCGATTTGAGCCATTTGAATCCTCCCTTTTTATAAATCCAATAAACTATTGCTCCCTAGAATATTTCCGATTCTGTGATCACCTCCTGTATCTCATCGTAATGTTGGGGGACTTGTGTTAATTGACATTCAACACAAAAAAGCTCTTCGCCATCTAGTGGATAGGCAGTTGGCCTATCGTGTTCTAGACAGAGAAGAGCTTTAAAACGATCTCAAAAAAACAAAAAAACTCTCTAAGTCCAGTACATATACCGAACATTAGAAAGCGCCATTGCTTTCGATCAAATCGCCTCATTACGATTTAATATTCAATTAGATTCATTAAAATTGTATCATAGGTTGAATTTTCAGTCAATAATTGAAGGCAAGATTAACACTTACTTTAAATTTCCAAAATGCCCCTTTAAAAATATGTTTAAAGGGTATACTTGTAACATTGGTATAAAGAATACACAAATGGAATGTTGGTTATAAATATTATTTCAAATCATTACAAATGAGGTGGGATGTTTATGAAAGCGATTGTTTATAGGAAGTATGGATCACCAGATGTTCTTGAATTAAAAGAGGTTCTCAAGCCTGCACCTAAAGACAATGAAATACTTATTAAAATTTACGCCACAACTGTATCTGCAGGAGACTGGCGCATGCGAAAAGCTGATCCCTTTGCAGCTCGGATTTTCAATGGTCTCTTGAAGCCAAAGAAAGTAACCATACTTGGATTTGACTTAGCAGGAGAAGTTGAAGAGATTGGTAAAGATGTAACGAGATTTAAAAAAGGCGACCAAGTGTTTGCGTCTTGTGGTCTTGGCTTCGGCGCTTATGCAGAGTACAAGTGTCTACCAGAATATGGTATGATTGCAATAAAACCATCCAATCTGACTTATGAAGAAGCTGCTGCATTTCCAATCGGAAGTACCACAGCACTTCGTTTTCTTAGAAAAGGGAAAGTAAAAGCTGGGCAAAGGGTTCTTATCTATGGAGCTTCTGGAAGCGTTGGTACTTATGCAGTTCAACTTGCCAAACACTTTGGTGCCACAGTTACGGGAGTGTGCAGTTCAACAAATGTAGAAATGGTGAAATCTTTAGGTGCTGATAAAGTGATTGATTACACCAAAGAGAATTTCTCAGAGAGTGGAGAGTTTTATGATGTCATCTTTGATGCTGTAGGTAAAATATCAAAGTCCGATTGCAAAATTGCACTCAATCCAAGAGGTATATATGTGTCGGTACATGGATCGGAAAAAGAAAATAATGAAGATCTGATTTTCATCAAAGAGCTTATTGAAGCAGGAGGAATAAAGCCGGTCATAGATCGACGCTATCCATTCGATCAAATTCCAGACGCTCACTGGTATGTTGAAAAAGGACACAAGAAAGGTAATGTAGTCATAACTGTGGTTCATGACAGCTGATAGCCAAGTTTTACCTTCGACTATTAACGAAACGTATGAGGCGTGTTTCACATGTATAGAGGAGGAAAGCAAATGTCTGAAAGTTACATAGAAGTCAATGGTATTAACCATTGGGTTAAAATGCGAATAATTAACGAAATGAGTATGCCTGTGGTGATCGTTCACGGTGGACCAGGCGGTTTTACTAATGTCTATGAGAAGATTCCAGGTATACATCTTGAGCGTTACCTGAATATTATCTACTACGAGCAGCGCGGTTGTGGACGCACTGAGGAGCCGACCAATGGAAAGTACGATATTGAGTCATTAATTGATGATCTTAAAAAACTGATTAGTAAGTTAGGATATAAGAAAGTACATTTACTCGGATATTCATTCGGAGCCGAGTTAGCGGCTGAGTTCACCTTGAGCCACCCAGAAATGGTTGGAAAGTTAGTGCTTCATAGCCCTTCTGATATGGCAGACTCTCAGAGACTTTACAGAATTCAATATGAAGGCATTAAATCAGTGCTACGAAAAGAAAAATTACATAAACTTGTTGAAATTAATAATAGTAAGCGAAGTGTTATTGAAAAATATAATAGAATTTGGTCATTGATGGATAGTGAATCATCCGACAAACTATTGTTCCATAATCAAGATCGTGCGCGGTGGAATAGAGAGCAATGGGAAAGTTCCACTTCTATAAATACAGGTAAAATGGCTCGCGAGGTTATAGGACGCGTTCGTGAATGCACTGTTTGCGAGTCTGCGAAGAGTATTTCGAAGGAAACTCTAGTTATTATAGGAAAGCATGATAAAAATGTAGGTATTGAAATTCCTAAAGACTATGCAACAAATATCAAAAAATCAAAGCTGGTTGTCTTTGAAAATAGTGGTCATTTTCCAGATATTGAAGAGTGTGAGAAATATGTGTTTGAAATTGTACAGTTTTTGAAGTAGGTTGAAGGCTTAGTATCTTTGATACTAAGCCTTTTTTTGTAAGCAGTTAGATGATCTTCGAAATTGATAGAAAATTAAGGTAATTTTAATGTTATTACATCTCCATTTATGCTATATTATTACAATGGAGGGGATTAAATGAAACTAAAAGGAAATTTCAAAGGTAGACTGTTGTTATTGGCATTGATCAGTTCGTTGGTTATCAGTGGGTGTTCAGCAAATACAACAGGTGTGGAGTCGACAACCGTAGTAGAAACGCAAGTTATTACAGTTGAAGAGGGTCAGCTGGCAAGAGAGTACATAAATGAACTCACTACTGATTTTACTAAAAGGATAGCAGGTAGAGAATCTGAAGAAGCTGCAGCGAACTGGATTTCTGAATCATTGACAGCGATGGGGTATGAACCGCTGGTAGAAACGTTTGAGTATGAAAAAGAAGGTTTAACGCTAGAATCACAAAATGTTGTTATTGTGAAAAAGGGTACAACAGACCAGCAGATTATTGTAGGCGCTCACTATGACAGCTCACACAAAGCAGCTGGCGCTGATGACAATGCGTCTGGCGTTGTAGTAACTATGGAGACTGCAGAAAGACTTCTACATAAAGATCTACCATACACAGTGAAATTCATTTTCTTTGGAGCTGAAGAGGTCGGCAAAAAAGGTTCGATCGCCTATGCAGATAAAATGACAGAGGACGAAGTCAGCAAAACAGTACTTATGATCAACTTAGACAGCTTGATCGCTGGGGATATATCTTACGTTTATGGCAGTGACGGTGAAAAAGGTATGTACAGAGAGTGGATCTTAGATAAAGCTGAAGAGCTTGAACTTAGCTTTGAGACACAGACTGAAAATAGCGAAGGCTTTGCACCTGGCACAACAGGTGACTGGAGCGATCATTTTCCTTTTAAGGAGTTGGGCATTCCATACGTTTATTTTGAGTCAACTGATTGGTCTCTTGGAAATAAGGACGGATATACTCAAGTCTCAGGAGACTTTGGCGTAGAAGGCCGTATCTGGCATACAGAGCATGATACCGTTCAATATATGGATGAACATCTTGAAGGACGAATCGATGAAAAGTTGGGTAGTTTTGTGACCCTTTTAATGGCATCACTCGAAAACGAGTTCTAATAATTATTGGTTGTTGCAACATGAATCTTATGAATCATGCTGCAACAACCTTTTTATTTAACTAGAAGTTTACTTCTTTAGAAATCACTTACTACAGTACCAAAATTAATAGGAGATCATCAGCTATGGTGAAGAAATTTCCTTCGTAATTACTCAAATTTAATGATGTGGTAGAATATAACATAGGAGGATAAATAGTATTGCTATGAAGAAGTAAATGCAGAAGTATTATTAAACAAGAGGAGGATTTAGATGGAGAATGGGTTATTCAAAAAAATTATGTTACTGATATTGTTTTCTTTTATACTTCTATTAATAGTATTAAAAATTGATTATTTTTTTGCAGGTATAAAAGGTTTGGTTGTTGTGGTTCAACCTATTTTGCTTGGACTCGTTATTGCATTCGCATTAAATAGACCAATGAAAGCGATTAAAAGAACTCTTTCAAAGATAGTAAAGTTCAACTTAAAAGAGAAAATACTTTCTGATATAGCACTTGTTTCAACGTATTTGATTTTTTTAGTTTTGATTTTTGCATTGATAATGTTTGTTTTACCTCAGTTTTCAGAGTCGATACAAGTGCTTTATAACAATATGGATAAATACTTAAGTAACTCTCAGGAGATGATCGATAGCGTAGCAAACTTTTTAAGACTTGAGGAACTTGATTTAGAACAACTTAAAGCGCTAATCAGTAATCTACCAGAAACAGTGAATGATTTGTTTGTAGGAGTACTACCAAGTGTTTTCAATTTTGCGTCAAGTCTAATTGGTTCAATTATCAATATCATATTGGGATTGATTATCTCTATCTATGTATTAGCAGACAAAGAGCATTTAAAAGAACAAGTAAATAAATTGATAAATGCATATATGAAATCAAAACACAAATCAAATTTCAATCGAATTGTAACGCTTTCTAATGAAACTTTTAGTAACTTTATAGTAGGGCAGTTGACAGAAGCAATGATACTTGGCATTCTATGCTTTATAGGTATGCTCATATTTGGATTTGAATATTCAACACTAATTAGTGTTTTAGTTGGACTAACTAGTATTATTCCAATTGTTGGTGCGTTTATTGGTTTGATTCCGTCAGTATTTATATTACTAATTGTTAATCCAGCTCACGCAATAGGTTTTCTAGTTTTTATTTTAATCCTAATGCAGATAGAGGGGAATTTAATTTATCCAAGAGTTGTAGGCGGTTCTATTGGACTACCAGCATTATGGGTTTTATCAGCATTAATTGTTGGTGGTGGTTTATTTGGAATATTAGGTATGATCATTGGAATACCACTAACTTCTATATTCTATAAATTAATTAAAGAAAATGTAAATATAAAACTTGAAAAGAATATGGACACAAAAGTAACATCATAAACACTATAATTACTGATAAGTATGTAAGATATGATTTCTGAAACGCTGGAAGCTTCTATAGCCGAAGGCGTTTCTTTTTTATTTTAACTAGAAGTTCATTCTTAATTGAAGGCCATTATTGCCATATTTAAGAATATCATAATACTTTTTACAGAATATTCTAACGATTATATATTATGCTATTAAAAAGAATCTTGGTGATTCATCACTAAAGTAACCAAATCAATAGGAGGTTAGTTATGGCGAAGAAGAAGAAAGAACACGTTTTGTTTGACAGAATGAGTCGTGTAAAGAAGTCAGTGAATTTCAAGAAAGTGAATAGAAAGAAAAAGAAAAAATAGAAACTAAGCTTAGGGAGAAATGGCGGTACATCATAAGTAAGGGGGATTCCATTATGAGAAGTCTATTAAAACCATGGAAAATAGTAACAATAGCATTGATATTGGTGATATTTTCATCTTTATATGGTTTCATTTATTATGAATCGATTAAACCACCTAGTGACAACTGGTCGAATCCGCAAATGATTGATACCTACGACTCAGCATCAGATTATAATTCAGTTATGGCAAATAATACACTTGCACTACCTATTAATGAAAATCAATTTGCAAATATAGTAGTTGAGGATACAGAGTTAATAATATCAATTTATGATGATATGGGAACATTTATTTCAGAGAATAAAGTGATTCTAGATTTTATTCCATCTGACCTAACAGGGCGTATTGAAGATGGATTTTTCAAACTTATCGTATCTTCAGATGTCAGCGGGCATATTGAATTCCTTACTTTCGGAATTGATGATTACGACAATATCGACAGATCAAATACGGTGATGAAAGATTACAGTATCGAACTATCGCCAACACATGCAGTTGCATACAATCAGTCTGAGGTAATAACTATCCAAGAAAATAACAGTTCAAGTTTTGTATTTGAAAGCAAAAGTAAGCTGACTTCAGCAAATAGTCTGATTGTATCTGATCAAGTAATAAATGCGATCATTTTTATTGATAAAGGGACTTACAAACTCATGCGAGTTACTACAAAGGATGGGGGCCTTATAGTAGGAGAGATACTGCATACATTGTCTTCACAAGGTACTTTAAAGCCTGTAAATATAGAAATGGTAGAGTATCAAGAGAAAATTGAAATTTTAGTCACAATGAAAGATGTTAGGAATGGTGAGAGTTATCTGGAGCATTTCTATTTAAATGAAGACCACACCCTTGCCCATCATGAGAAACATGAGATGAATACCTATGAAGCTACACCTTATATTGTCAAAAATACTGGTGCGCCATTGATGTATCTGTTTAATCAGAACGACAAGTCACTTGGTAGGACAGAAGTCGCTAGAGGTCAAACAGCGTATCCAAACTTGTTCAGTGCAACTTCCTTAACGGAACAAGACTTTAAGCAACTCACTAAATCACAGGTGACTTGCAGAAAACCGTCAATGATCAAAATGGGTGATTATAATTACTTGATTCATAATGAGCAACACGGGGAACAAAACATGGTTTACCTGTCAACTGACAATCCTATCGTGATTGCTCAAAGTAAAAAAATGAGTGTAGAACTAGCAATCGATGTTTTCTATAGAACTATAGTGAATTATCCTGCTCTTATGTTCACGGGGATTATTCCAACCATAACCATTTTACTACCTGTTATGTTGATTGCAGTACCATTTCTTATGGTGAAAATCGGTTGGGTTGAGAGTAATATCAAAAAGACGACGGCCTTAATTTTAGCGATATACACAGTTAGTAAAATATATGTTTTTTCAAGTGATATTTTTAGGAGCTATGCATTAAGTCAAACGATGCCGTATTATTTGAAATCGAGCACCAATCACTGGGCTGTTCTTCTGTTGATATCTATGATGACCATGTTTATTGCGTGGAATCGTGCGAAGGATAAAAAAGCCCTTAACGAGTATTTTCTAAAATCTGTCGGGATCTATATTCTACTAGATTGTTTTGCACTAAATCTATTCTTTCTGCCGTATACAATCATATAACGACTTCGAATACGCCCTTTGAGTAATACTGAAGGGCGTGTTCTTTTTTAAGTAATATGGTAGAATATAACATAGAAATAAGAAAGTGAATGGAGGCATAATGAGATGAGTAATGACTGGTTTACCGTCGAAAAAATAGATGATACAACCTTTGCAATCAGTGAGTATGAACACTGGGAAGAAGTACATTCCTACTTATTGATTGGAGAGAAATCTGCAATTCTAATTGATACAGGTCTAGGGATAAGTAATATCAAATCTGTGGTAAGTACACTCACAAAGTTGCCCGTACAGGTTGTGACCACACATGTCCATTGGGATCATATCGGAGGCAATAGTGAGTTTAAAAATCACTATGTGCATGAACTTGACGAGCCTTGGCTTAGAAATGGAATTCCGATACCCCTCGAGTTTATTAAGTCAAACGTAATTAAAGATGTTAAGGATCTTCCAAGTGAATTCAATATTGATGAGTACACTGTTTACACAAGTAATACTCATGATGTGGTGGTTGATGAACAACGGTTTGATCTAGGGGGTCGAATAGTTGAAGTGATCCATACACCAGGACATAGCCCAGGGCATATCTGCTTGTATGATATAGAACGAAAGTATCTTTTTACAGGAGATCTGGTTTATAAAGGGACATTGTATGTTAATTATCCAAGTACTGATCCGAAGGCTTTTAGAGATTCAATAAGACGAATTAAGGCTTTGGATGTTGAGAAAGTTCTTCCATCACATCACGACATGAATATATCACTAACGCTAATTAAAGAGATAGATACAGCTTTTAATTATATTGAAAAAGAAGTTGGCTTGACTCATGGCGGTGGCGTATTTAAATTTGAAGGCTTTGAAATATCGATATAGATAGATTGAAGTACGGGAGTGTATTCTCAAATTGTTAAAACCTATACCAATTCAGATATTAAACAGTGTAAGTGTGAATCTTTGAGAAGTTTAGAGCAGCTATAAAATACATATATATGGGGGATATATCAATGGAATACTACATAGGAATGCACAATGAGTTTGATAAAGTGAAGTACGAAAGAGATTTTCTAGAGAACATCACAGGTATTGAGTTTTGCAACTTTACTTCGATGGGAGATGTAAATGAAGTTTGGAAATTATCACAAGATGCTGGATTCAAATTAGGTGTTCATTTTCCGTTTTATAAGAAAAATTACAAGTTTCGCGATCCATTGTTAACATCACTGTCAAATGTGGAGAAGGAAGAAGCATATGAGGCAATACGGCGTGAGTTGGTATTGGCAAAGAAAGTTAATGCAGAATACTTACTTGTACATTTCCCTAAACCAATGGTGTTGTCTTCAGATTTAAACTGGGGCATAGCGAAGTTTGGAGATCATGAAGTAATAACTGAACAGGATATCACATATGATGAATTCTATGAAGCCTGTGAAGAAGCTATATCAAAGTTGAGTGAGTACAGTAAAAGTTATGGCGTTCAGATAATATTAGAGATCGAACTCATTAATAAATGGATTTATGCCACAAACCTTTTAGAGACTCTTTTAGATAAATACAATAACATTAAAGTGTGTCTAGACTCTTCACGGTTACATGTAGTCTCTAAAATAGACAGTGAATTTGATATGTCGTCGTTCGTTCAGAGAATGTCTAAGTATACTGGCAATTTACATATTGCAAACATTCAGGTACAGGACAAACTTCAAAATGGACATTACCCTGCACTTCCACTATTGAAAGAAGAGGATGGATGGTGCAATATTCAGGAATTCCTGAAACCTATTAAAGGTTCTAGAAGTGTTCAAAAAGTGCTATTTGAGCACCGTTCTGATTTGATTAGTTTAGGAGAATTAAAGGAATGTTATAGCTGGGTTGAAAGTTTACTTTAAGTCCTTTATGTAGGGGAGCAAAGTAATTCGGAGGTAAAGATGTCAAAACTTAGAACCACTCTAATAATTGTGTTATTAATTGGACTGACCGTTTTTAGTTCAGCATGTAGAGAATCAACTGAGATTTTAGATGTTCTAGATATTACAAATAAATCGGAGTATACGCCCAAAGCTGGTATCGAGCATAACCAAGCATTATCAACGATATCGGATTATTTGAAAAATGAACGAAATGTTGGCGGAGATTTTACAAATGAAATTGATTTAAAAGAATTAACAACTGAAGAACTATGGGAGAATAGTCGATTGCAAGTATATCGTGTAACCATTAGATATGCTTGGTTGGATGGTGTTGTTATTTTTGAAGACGGCAATTTGATTGGAATGCTTTGGGGTCAAGATATCATAAGCATTCTGGCCAGTGACTTGGATTCAGATGGATTCTATGAAATCTGTATGAACACCAATTTTGGATCAGGATTTGTAAGAAGTCTGATCATAGTCTATGACGTAAAAACAAAAACAGAGCATCAACTGGAAATGAATGATGACATTTGGGATGTGCTTATGTACCCAAACAATGACAACCACTCAGTTGATGTTTACTCAAAAGATATGAGAGAAACCGTTGAATATAAAGAATATATGGGTGAGTTAAGATTGAACAATAATCGTCTTGAAATCATTCAATGATAAGCAATCGCAATATTTGGTTAATAAGTAGAAGCCACCCAGACGGGTATTAGATAGATAAGTGGTGAGAGATCCCAAAGAGGGAGGTGGAATAATGAGGAGAGATGAGTCATTTGTTACCAAGGCCATAGAAAATGCGTTCATTAAGGGAACAACTCCGAGCTATTCAATAGAGCCTTTATTTGACGGAAATGATCCTCCCGATTATCTGATCCATTTTGATAATGTCGAAATCGGTCTTGAAGTGACTCGGTGCGGTGCTTATGTTTCTGGTGAAAATCCTATATCAAGGGAGTCTGTGACTACACCGATTCACTTGTTCATGAAAGGTATTCAGAAAGAATATTCTAAGCATGTTGAGGAACCGTATACTATTACATTCCACTTGCAGGGACCTATCAGCCATTTTAGAAAGTTTAAAAGGGAGTTTTCAAAATTCATAAAAGGTTTCATTGATAATAAGACATATATTGAGTGTCATGGACATAGAGAACTTGAAATTGGAGATGAAGTAGTAAAAATTTCTATTAAAGGCAATAGAGAACTAAGCCCGAATCACAGGCTGTTATTTAATATTGGCATTAAACGAGGGTATCATAATTCCAATATTCAAGAACATGTAAAAAAAGCATTGGAAAGTGTCATTAATAACAAGATAGAAAAAATGAAAAAGAGTAAACACACCAATCTAGATAAGAAGTGGTTAGGTATTCTTAATACCAATCCGATAGCAGACCAATATATCTATGACGAAATAGATCGAGATATTAATGCGGATCAGTATTTTGATAAGATATTTATCATATTCGATACAGGAGAAGTGTTTGAATTTGTATAAAATCTAATTGAACGAGAGTGTTTTAAGGAATCGTAACAAACGGGCGGGTTTATAGTCATTTTTATAAAATATATGAATACTTCGAAATTATACTTGAATAAATATTCAAATACAGATATAATGACTCAAGTTAATAAAAACTAAATAGTACCTTTAAATTGGTCCGAGAGGCTAAAAAGGAGTGTGAACGAGATATGCGTATATTAATGACCGTATCTGTTATTTGTGTGTAAAACCCTGCCTTTTGTCCTGGACAAGAGGCTTTTTTGTGTTTAAGAGGCGAAAAGTAGAGAAGAAAACAAATAACGGAGGGATACTATGAAGGGCATAATATATTTAGAAGACGGTACGACATTTTTAGGAAAAGGCTTTGGAAAAAAAGGAACATCTGTGGGTGAACTTGTATTTAATACATCACTTACTGGATACCAGGAAATTCTAACAGATCCATCTTACGCAGGACAAATCATCACAATGACTTATCCATTAATCGGAAACTACGGTGTTAATCAATGGGATGAGGAATCAACAAAGATTCATGCAAAAGGTCTTATTGTTAAATCATTCGAAGAGAATCCATCAAATTACTTGTGTGAAGGATCGATTGAAGACATGCTGATCAAGATGAATACTGTGGGTGTTTGTGATGTGGATACGAGAAGTATCACGAAGAAAATCAGAGATAAGGGCGCTGTAAAGTGTGTGATCTCGAATGAAGAATTATCAATCAAAGAACTTCAGGAATATATGAACTCTATAGATCTAAAAGATGACTGGATGAAGGAAGTCGGTACACAAGAAGAGATCCAGATTTCAGGAAATGGACCAAAGGTTGCAGTGATTGATTTTGGAATCAAGTCAAACATCATCAACAATCTTAAAGCGAGAGATTGTGATATTACAATCTTCCCTTACAGTTCGACATATGAAGAGATTATGGCTATAAACCCTGACGGCGTGTTCCTGAGTAACGGACCTGGGGATCCTAAAGCAGCGACTGAAGCCATTGAAGTTGTAAAACAGATCATCAAAGAAAAACCCACTTTCGGAATTTGTATGGGACATCAGGTACTGGCATTAGCACTGGGTGGAGACACATACAAGATGAAGTTCGGACATAGAGGCGCAAACCACGGCGTATACGACATCACAAGAGATAGAGCATATATCACATCTCAAAACCATGGTTATGCTGTAAGTAGAGAGAGTTTGGATGATAATGTGGTTGAAATCACACACATCAATCTGAATGACGATACGGTTGAGGGACTAAGACATAAAACGCTGCCGGTTTACTCGGTGCAGTTCCACCCGGAAGGTTCTCCGGGTCCTAAAGATTCAACGTATCTATTTGATCAGTTTATTAGTGAAATCAAGGGGGCTAAATAATGTCGTTAGATAAATCTCTTAAAAAAGTAATGATTATAGGTTCTGGTCCAATTATTATAGGTCAGGCTGCAGAATTTGACTATTCAGGAACACAAGCTTGTACGGCTGTTAGAGAAGAAGGCATCGAGACAGTTCTTGTAAACAGTAACCCTGCAACAATAATGACTGATAACCATGTAGCAGATAAGGTTTATATTGAGCCCTTAACGCTTGAGAGTATAGAGAAAATCATTAGCATAGAAAAACCGGATGGCATCCTTGCAGGTTTTGGTGGACAAACAGCCTTGAACCTTGCAATGAGTTTGGATGAAGAAGGTGTTCTTAAGAAGCATAATGTGAAGCTGTTAGGTACTGACAGTGTGACGATTAAACAGGCAGAAGACAGAGAAGCCTTCAAGGATTTGATGCAGGAAATTGATGAGCCGATTCCTGAGAGTATCATTGCAAACAGCCTTGAGGAGTGTCAGGTTTTCGTTGAAGAGCATGGCTTCCCAGTTATCATCAGACCTGCTTACACACTTGGTGGAACTGGCGGCGGTATCGCAGAAACCCAAGAGCAGCTGGTTGAATTCTGCAAATCGGGTATAGATAAAAGCCCAATCGGTCAGATCCTTCTTGAACAAAGTATCGCAGGATGGAAAGAAGTAGAGTACGAAGTAATCAGAGATAAGAAAGACAACTGTATCATCATCTGTAATATGGAAAACATGGATCCAGTTGGTGTTCACACCGGTGACAGTATTGTAGTTGCACCATCACAGACTCTAACAGACAAAGAGTACCAGATGCTGAGAGATTCCTCACTGAAGATTATCAGAGCTTTGAAAATCGAAGGTGGCTGTAACATTCAATTCGGCCTTGATCCAAAGAGTAAGAAATACATCGTTATCGAGGTAAACCCAAGAGTAAGTAGATCCAGTGCACTTGCATCAAAGGCAGTAGGTTACCCAATCGCAAAGATCGGTGCTAAAATTGCCATAGGTTACAGCCTGGATGAATTGAAAAACTATGTAACGAAGAATTCAAGTGCCTGCTTCGAGCCTGCACTTGACTATATTGTAGTAAAATTCCCTAAGTGGCCATTCGATAAGTTCGGTAAAGCAATGAGAACTTTGGGTACTCAGATGAAGGCAACCGGCGAAGTTATGGCAATCGGCAGATCGTTCGAGAGTGCATTCCTTAAAGCGCTGACATCACTAGAAGGTAAGTTCACAGGCCTTAGAATGTTCTCAATCATGGACATGAATGAGGAAGAACTTATCGAGAAGATCAAACAATGTGACGACGAGAGAGTATTTGCTCTATCAGAAGCCATTAGAAGAAACTTTACAAATGAACAACTTCATGATCTTACAAAAATAGATTATTGGTTCTTAAACGGACTGAGAAAAATCGTTGCTATGGAAGAACGATTAAAGAATGATAAATTCGATAATGCACTGCTTTATGATGCTGAATCGATGGGCTTTACAGACAAAGAGATTAGCGACCTAACAGGTCATACCACAGATGAAATCATAGATATCAGAAAAGAAAAACACATCCAGCCAACATACAAGATGGTAGATACATGTAGTGGCGAGTTTGATGCAAAGACACCTTACTACTACTCATGTTACGAGCAAGAAGATGAGAATGTGATTTCAGAGCAGAAGAAAATTCTAGTTCTAGGTTCTGGTCCAATCAGAATCGGACAGGGGATTGAGTTTGACTACTCGTGTGTTCACGGTGTGTGGGCGATCAAAGAAGCTGGATATCAGTCACTCATGATCAACAACAATCCTGAGACGGTAAGTACTGACTTTGACATTGCGGACAAGTTATACTTCGAGTCACTTTATATAGACAATATCATGAACATCATTAGAGCCGAAAAGCCTGAAGGCGTTATTGTGCAGCTTGGTGGTCAAACATCTGTAAACCTTGCAGAAGGCCTTACGAAGAACGGCGTGAAGATACTTGGAACTTCATTCGAGTCAATGGACCTTGCTGAAGATAGAGAGAAGTTCGGAAACTTCCTTAACAATCTAGAAATACCAAGTCCAACAGGCAACGCAGTAACGAGCGTAGATGAAGCACTTGAGACAGTTGGAAAAATCGGATATCCAGTTGTGGTAAGACCAAGTTATGTAATCGGCGGTCGTGCAATGGAAGTGGTACACGATGATGAAGGCCTTGTCAGATACATGACAGAAGCGGTAAGTCTTTCATCAAAGCATCCAGTACTGATCGACAGATATGTAAGAGGTACTGAGATAGAAGTAGATGCAATCTCTGACGGTGAAGACATTCTGATCCCAGGGATTATGGAGCATATTGAAAAGACAGGGGTTCACTCTGGTGACAGTATTAGTGTATACCCTCATATAACTCTAAGTGAAGATACAATAAACAAGCTTGTAAGCTACACGAAGAAGATTGCCAAAGGACTTAAAACTGTTGGTCTGATAAACATTCAGTATGTGTTCGACGGAAAAGACATCTACGTAATCGAAGTGAATCCTAGAGCTTCGAGAACTGTTCCGATCTTGAGTAAGGTGACTGGTGTGCCGATGGTGAAGCTTGCTGTAAACGCAATGCTTGGAGAAAAACTGAAAGACTCAGAGTACGGAACAGGCCTAATGGAAAACAAGGATCTGTTTGCAGTAAAAGTACCGGTCTTCTCAGGAGAGAAGCTGACAGATGTTGATATGTACCTCGGACCTGAGATGAAGTCTACTGGTGAAGTTCTTGGAATGGATACTGACCTGAACATGGCCATCTACAAAGGTTTCATAGCATCAGGAATCAATATTCCTACAAGCGGATCGCTATACGCTTCACTAAGAGAAGTGGACAAGAACGAAGAAGGACTTGAAGTCATAAGAGGATACGTTAAGCTTGGATTCAAAATATTAGGATCTGTAAGTACTGCAAGCTACTTGAATAAAAACGACATACCTTGTAAGTTGATACCTCAGTATGAGGTAGAAAACCTCATCAAGGCCGGAAAAATCAACATGATGATCAATACACCGACTAGAGGAAACAGCAAGTTCAGTGCTGGATTCAGAATCAGAAGAAAGTGTATCGAAAATAGAATACCTCTGTTCACATGTATAGAAACTGCTAAAGCGTTTAAAACAGCTATAAACATTCAGAATGAAGTCACGAATGGAAGTAAAGAAGTTAAGTACTGTACGGTGAACGAGTATCTGTACTCTAAATAAAGTTTGATCAAACAAAAAGAGGTTCCCACTGTTGTGGGGACCTCTTTTTTATCCAACTATTCATCGGTTTTTATAATTCACACCGTATTCAGCAGCAAGTCTGATTGCCTCTAAAAGACTTACTTCACTTGCTTTTCCGGTACCTGCAATATCGAAAGCAGTACCATGATCTACAGATGTTCTAAGGAATGGCAGATTATTTGTAATTGAAACTGTTTTTTCGAAATCAACCATTTTGGTAGCGATATGACCTTGATCATGATACAAAGATAATACTGCATCGAAATGGCCCTTTAATCCAAGGTAAAATACTGAATCAGCTCCGATAGGACCAGTAACATCAATGCCTTCTTGCTGAGTCTTTTCAATTGCAGGAGCAATTTCTTCAACTTCCTCATTACCGAATAGCCCATGCTCACCACTGTGAGGATTCAAACCCGCTACTGCCAATTTTGGATTGTCTATTCCTAAAATCCGGAGAGCATCATTTGATTTCCTTATAAAACGAATCATATTTTCTGTAGTGACATAGTCGCAGGCTTTTCTTAAGGACACATGCCGCGACAGGAAGAATACTCTCAGATCAAATACCTGAAACATAGTGAGTGGATCAGTAGAATGGGTGAGTGCCTCTAAAACTTCAGTATGACCGATGTAAGGCACGTCCGCAGCTTTAAAGGATTCCTTGTTTATAGGTGTGGTAGCGATAGCTAATAATTCATTTTGCATAGCTAGATCACACAAAGCTATTATGTATTCGAATGCTGCTTTACCGCACATGGCACTTACTTTTCCAAACTTAAAGTTATTTAAATCAACATTATTCATATCGATTAGATTTAATATGCCAGCTTTATAAACTCCAACTTTCGGTTTTTTTATGATATTAATGACCAAATCAACATCACATATCTTCATCGCCATTTCCAGAACGTTCTTATCACCAATTACTACAGGATTACATATATCGTAAATTTCCTTGCTTGTAAGGGCTTTTACGACTATCTCGGGGCCAACACCAGCCGGATCACCCATTGATATACCAATAAAGTTACTCATTTTCACCTCGCATTATAGAATTGATCAGCACAGTATGATATTTGAAAATATACATATAGTTATTTGTATACTTTTATGAAGAGCTTGAATCTTGTTTTGCAATTTAGAGAGTTCTTTTATAAACTAATAGGGAAATACAATAGTAAGACTTGAAGGAGAAATATGAGAATTGGGAAACTGATGAGCAATGCTGGTATATGCTCAAGAAGAGAAACAAATAATTTAATTGAAGCTGGACGAATCGTAGTCAATGGCGAACTCTGTACACCTGGCAAATGGGTCGAGTGGGATGATGAGATTTTATTTGACGGTGAGCCTGTTAAAAAGCAAGATGATATTTACATACTGCTAAATAAACCGCCAGGAATTTTATGTTCGACGGATGCTTCACTTAAAGACAATATTATTGATTACTTGAGTTACCCAGCATACGTTTTTCCTGTTGGTCGACTGGATAAGGAGTCAGAGGGCCTTATGTTTATGACAAATGATGGAGAGCTCGCAAACAATGTTTTAAGGGCAGAGTATGAACATGAAAAGGAGTATGTCGTCACAGTTGATAAACCTTTTGATGATGGATTTCTGGAAACCATCGCTGGTGGAGTTGAGATCTTTGGGATTCAGACCAGACCATGTGAAGTGACGCGTATTGATGATACAACCTTTAATATCATTTTATCTCAGGGGATCAACCGGCAAATCAGAAAGATGTGTAAGAAGTTTGGTTATAACGTAATAAAGTTAAAAAGAGTTCGCATTGTGAATCTTAAAATAGATGGCTTGGAGTCAGACAAGTGGCGACATATCACAGACGACGAAATTAAAGAACTTAGGGCGATAGTAGATTAAGTAACTCTGAACTGTTCATAAAAAAAATATATAATTGAGCCCTGAGAAACGTTGTTAAAACGCGTTCTCAGGGCTTTTTATTACACAAATCTCTAAATTTCAAGTTGTATTTCTAATTCCATTTCACGAATATTCTTAGCCTTACCACCAACTCGAATTCGTTGTATGGCATTGTTACATGTATCTATTGATGCAAGGATTTCAGAAGGTTTACTCATTGTGTAGCCTTGCTCCATGATAATACTTGAAGCTTCCTCATCTGATATTTTCTTGTGATGATAGAGGTATGAGCTTAAAGCACCGTTGGCTGTACCGCAAGCAGACTCTTCAGGAATACCGTAGAGTGGAGCCATATTTCTGCAGTGTGCTGTTCCGCCCATTGTTTCAAGAGAAAATAGATGATAACCAATAACTTGATATTTTGCGCTCACGTCAGAAACCAAATCCATGTTTGGCGTAATGGCTTGCAACGTTTTTAAGTCTTTAATAGGAACCATAATGTCTCGCATGCCTGTAGAAACTATTTGAGGTTGTAAATCATCTGCGAGGTCTGAGACAGAAATACCAAGCGATTTCGCAATTTCTGCTCTATCAATAACTTCAAAGAATTCAGGTATGTTTTGATCCATTAAAATCAAATGGTCTACCGTAATTTCAACCGAGAGGACACCAACTCTTGTTTCTTGAGTATACACGCCAGGTTGTAAAAGACCCTTTTCGGCCATTAAGTAAAAACATCCAATTGTGGCGTGCCCGCATAGATCAACTTCTTCCGTTGGTGTGAAGAAACGTACTTTAAGATCTGCCTTATCTGAATTCATTATAAATGCTGTTTCTGAGAATCCGATATCAGATGCGAGCTTTTTCATTTCTATTTCTGACAACTTGTCCGCATCTAGAACAATCGCAGCCGGATTACCTCCGTCCTTTGTTTTGGCAAAAGAATCCATGGTATAGACTTTAATTTTCATAATATGTCCCCCTATAGTACTTATTTTCTTTACGAACCAATATTTGGTTGATATATTGAAAGTATACTTAACAACTGGAGTTACGAGAAGTGCCAGTTGTTAGAAATGCAAAAGGTCCAGTTTGGAGGGGACATGTTAGAATTTATTGTAAAATTTCATGACCAACGACCTAAGTACATTCAGCTTTATGACTACATTAAAAGAGAAATATCAAATGGAAACATGAGTCCAGGCGCTCAATTACCTTCATCTAGAAAGCTTGCGAATCATCTTGCTGTAAGTAGAAATATGATTGTATCTTCATACGAACTGTTACTATCGGAAGGTTACATAGAAAGCAAGAATAAAAAGGGTTACTTTATATCTAATGAGATCGACACGGATTTTATGACATGCTCTGAAGTTAATCATCATACTAAACAGCAAACCAAGACTTTTGAGTCTGAACTTATGAATGATAGTCAAAAATCCTATAAGGTTGATTTTAAATATGGTCAGATTGATTCTAAGAAATTTCCATATTCAGAGTGGAGACGTGCATTATCACAGTGGTTGACACCTGAGAATATTGAATCCATTTCTTATGGTGAGAAACAGGGAGAGTTATCTCTAAGGATAATCCTTTCGGATTATATACATAAAGCAAGAGGGGTCATTTGCTCACCTAACCAAATAGTTCTTACTTCAGGCACACAAATGTCACTTGACTATATATCTCGATTAATAAATCATGAGTACCAATCCGTTGCAGTTGAAGATCCTGGATATGTTGGAGCTCGCACTGTCTTTCAATTGAATGGATTAAGTGTTCAACCAATCAAGTTAGAGAACGATGGTATAGACATGAATAGCTTAACTAAAAGTGAGGGCAGAGCCGTACTTATTGCACCATCTCATCAATTTCCTATGGGTATGACGATGCCTATTTCAAAACGAATAGAGTTGCTTAAATGGGCTGAAGAAAATGATGGGATTATAATAGAAAACGATTACGAAGGTGAATTCAGTCATAGTGGTAAACCGATTCCATGCCTACAAAGCTTTGATAAAAGGGATCGTGTCATTTATTTATATACATTTTCTGGTTCATTGTTACCAGCTGCTAGAATGAGTTTCTTTGTGTTGCCTCAGACTCTCGTAGAGCGTTATAATCGTTTGCTCGGATCATTAGAACAAACTGTTCCAGTGTATCAGCAAAAGGCACTAGAGTCTTTCATTGTTGAGGGGAGTTGGGAAAAACATATACGAAG
>Ga0070725_10000401_pt1 | contig 31013 bp, 27 predicted proteins | sample tdDd002_FD_69781 | JGI IMG/M metagenome (GOLD analysis project Ga0070725, IMG submission 69781) | Marine sediment microbial communities from the Atlantic coast under amendment with organic carbon and nitrate - tdDd00.2 | ecosystem: Environmental > Aquatic > Marine > Coastal > Sediment | place... | reverse complement strand
ATGAAACGGCCAGTTGCAGCGTTGCGGCTGTCCGCTACTACGATTTGATAAAATGGACGCTTTTTAGCGCCGTGACGTGCCAAACGAATGGTTACCATGTCGTCCTCTTTGCTTTCTCAATAATAAAATTGACCCCAAAAAACAGTTTTTTGGGGTCTCGTGCCAAAATAAAGCCTCGGAATTTTACTCTTATTAGGAGTCAATGCAAGGCTTTTAGCTATTTTTTCACCACTACATAGCCAGTGTTTTTTCAGTGATGAAGTTCACGCAATGAGATGATAGTTAATTCAACCCATTGCATTGAATGCAATTTTTGCGTGCTAAACACGGCTTAACGCAGAAATTAACGGCCGAAAAATCCGCCGCCCATTCCACCCATGCCGCCACCACCCATGCCGCCCATCATGCCTTGCATGTTGCGCATCATGCCTTTCATGCCACCTTTCTGCATTTTCTTCATCATCTTCTGCATTTGGGTGAACTGTTTAAGCAGGCGGTTAACGTCTTGCACTTGGGTTCCCGAACCCGCGGCAATACGTTTTTTACGTGAGCCTTTGATGAGTTCTGGGCGCTGACGTTCTTTCATGGTCATGGAGTTAATAATAGCTTCCATCTGCTTGAACATCTTGTCGTCGACTTTATCTTTGACGTTATCTGGCAAGTTACCCATACCTGGTAACTTGTCCATCATGCCCATCATGCCGCCCATGTTTTGCATTTGACCCAGCTGTTCGCGGAAGTCTTCTAAATCGAAGCCTTTCTTCTCTTTAAACTTCTTGGCCAGTTTTTCTGCTTTGTCGGTATCCACATTGCGCTGCAGATCTTCGATAAGTGACAATACGTCACCCATGCCGAGAATACGTGACGCCACACGCTCAGGGTGGAAAGGTTCTAGTGCGTCGGTTTTCTCACCCACACCCAAGAATTTAATTGGCTTGCCGGTAATATGGCGAACAGACAGCGCCGCACCACCACGAGCATCACCATCCACTTTGGTCAGGATAACACCGGTAAGCGGCAGCGCATCGCCAAAGGCTTTAGCAGTATTAGCCGCATCTTGACCTGTCATGGCGTCAACCACAAACAGGGTTTCTACTGGGGTGATCGCCTGATGAAGCTCTTTGATCTCGCCCATCATTTGTTCGTCAATCGCTAGACGACCCGCGGTATCGACAACCAACACGTCGTAGAATTTCTTCTTGGCGTGGTCAATGGCCGCGTTGGCAATATCAATTGGTTTTTGATCAGCGCTGGATGGGAAGAAGTCGACACCAACATCCGTTGCTAACGTTTCAAGTTGTTTGATCGCCGCAGGGCGGTATACATCGGCAGATACGACCAAGACTTTCTTTTTATCGCGCTCACGAAGGAGCTTTGACAGTTTACCGACACTGGTGGTTTTACCCGCACCTTGCAAGCCGGCCATCAAGATAACCGCAGGAGGCTGCGCAGCTAAGTCCAGCGCTTCGTTCGATTCGCCCATCACGGCTTCAAGCTCGGCTTGAACGATCTTAATAAACTCTTGGCCAGGCGTCAGTGATTTAGACACTTCAACGCCAACCGCGCCTTCTTTTACTCGTTTAACAAAATCACGTACTACTGGTAGCGCCACATCCGCTTCCAATAGTGCCATGCGCACTTCGCGCAAGGTCTCTTTGATGTTGTCTTCGGTCAGTCGACCTTTACCGCTGATGTTCTTCAGCGTTTTGGATAGTCTATCCGTCAAATTCTCAAACATAGGGATTCGCTCAGTAAATGCGATAAATTAAAGTGAGTATACATTAATCGGCATGGTTATTTCAGCAAGTGTCTGTCACAGGAACAGGTTAATCGTTTGGTCGACCCTATGCACTTGGGTGTCACTTGGGTATAATCCTCTATTCTAACAGTCAAATTTGTGATAACCATGGAAAGCTTGATAGCCGTCGCAGCCGTAATTCTTTATGCTCTTGCCATCAGTATGATCGTGCCTGGTTTGGCGCACCATACCGGAATTAGAACTCGCACTGTATTTAGCAGCGCTGCCTGCGCGTTGGTTTTTCACGCTTGGCTTTTGGGCGACCTTATTCTAAATGGAAGTGGTCAGAACCTCAGTATTTTAAATGTCGCTTCTTTGATCAGCTTCATTATTTCTTTGGTCATGAGCGCTTCAATGTTCAAAACTAGGCTGTGGTTCTTACTGCCGGTGGTGTATGGTTTTGCCATATTGAACCTCAGTGCCGCCACCTTTTTGCCTAGCGCCTATATCACTCATCTAGAAAATGCGCCTAAATTACTTATCCACATCTCTCTAGCGCTATTTTCTTATTCGACCCTCACCATTGCCGCACTGTATGCGCTGCAATTAGCGTGGCTCGACCATAAGCTCAAAAGCAAAAAGTCACTGGCGATCAACCCAAATCTTCCTCCTTTAATGAAGGTCGAAAGGCAACTTTTCAAGATCATTTTAATCGGCACCGCTCTGTTAACCGCGACTTTAGTTGCTGGTTATTTCTTTGTCGACGATATGTTTATGCAAGGCAAGGCGCACAAAGCGGTTCTCTCTTTTATTGCTTGGGTTATTTACTGTGTGTTGCTGTGGGGCCACTACCAACAAGGTTGGCGAGGCACGCGCATCACTTGGATAACCGTCGCGGGCGCCACGCTACTTACACTGGCCTACTTTGGCAGTCGCTTTGTCCAAGAGATCATTCTCGGCTAAGTAAACTTGCATTATCTGACGGCTATTATTAACTAAGTAATAGCCGCACCGCACATCTATATGGATATATAAGGACAATTTAAGTTTGGATGACATATCAACGGGCATATTATTCGCCCTGCTCGCTATTCTCATCGTAATTTCTGGCTATTTTTCCGGCTCTGAAACCGGAATGATGTCTCTTAATAGATACCGCCTTAAGCACCTTTCTAAAGAAGGCCATAAAGGAGCACGCCGTGTCGAGAAGTTGCTCGAACGCCCAGACCGCCTTATCGGCCTGATCCTTATCGGTAACAACCTAGTCAACATTCTCGCATCGGCGATTGCGACCATTATCGGTATGCGCCTATATGGGGATATCGGGGTAGCTTTTGCCACCGGTGCGTTAACTATGGTGGTGCTGGTGTTTGCCGAGGTGACGCCAAAAACCCTAGCGAGCCTTTACCCAGAGCGCGTCTCTTACGCCAGCTCCATCGTATTAACCGTTTTGATGAAACTGCTGTCGCCTTTGGTGTTACTGGTCAATTTTATTACCAACGGTTTTTTAAAACTGCTCGGCATTAAAGCCAAACACTCCGATGACGACCACTTAAGCTCTGATGAACTGAGAACCGTGGTGAATGAAGCGGGTAATTTGATCCCCCGCCGTCACCAAGACATGCTGATCTCTATCCTCGATTTAGAGAACGTGACGGTGAACGACATTATGGTGCCGCGCAATGAGATCACCGGGATAGACATCAATGACGATTGGAAGTCTATCGTCCGCCAATTGACGCACTCCGCTCACGGCCGAATTGTGCTCTACCGCGACCAGATTGATGAAGTGGTGGGGATGCTGCGCATGCGCGAAGCCTATCGTATCATGCTGGAAAAAAATGAGTTCACCAAAGAAACGCTGCTGCGCGCTGCCGATGAGGTCTATTTCATTCCTGAGGCAACCCCGCTCAATGTGCAACTGCTTAAATTTCAGCGCAACAAACAGCGTATTGGTCTGATCGTTGACGAATATGGCGACATTATTGGTCTGGTCACTTTAGAAGATATTCTTGAAGAGATCGTCGGGGAATTTACCACCTCAATGACCCCGAGCCTGGCCGAAGAGATCACCCCGCAAAGTGACGGCAGTTTCTTGATTGAAGGCAGCGCCAACATTCGTGACATCAACAAAGGCCTACAATGGGAGTTACCCACCAACGGCCCGCGTACGCTTAACGGCTTGATCTTAGAACACTTAGAAGATATTCCGGAAAGCCACCTTAGCATTCAAATCGCCAAGCACCCGATGGAAATCATCGATTTTACCGAAAACAAAATTAAGATGGTGAAGGTGTATCCTTCGCAGTAGCAGCAGAGTACAGAGACGGGCATTGCCCTGAGAATGCAGAACTCGCTGCGCTCGCTAGAAACGAGAAGCGAGACCACTTCTCTGCTTTAAGAACCAAAAAAGAGCCTAAGGCATCCGCTTTAGGCTCTTTTTTATCTCTAATTCGAACTTAGCTTTTCGTACTTACCATTTCGCTCTTAGCACTTCGGCAACGTTTTATAGTCAGGCAACTGCTCACCCAACAGGTAGTGGTTTCTCAGCTCAGGGCGCGCCTCTGGATAGAAGTCGCACGGCACGAAAATCACTTCCAACTTATCCGTAGCGGGATGATAGAAGCTCAGCTCGGCAGAGTGGAGCTCTAATCGCGATGAGTAGGCTTTCGCTTCCTCATTAGCGTAAAACTCATCACCCACAATCGAATGGCCCAGTTCCATCATGTGTACCCGCAGTTGATGCGAGCGGCCTGTAATAGGCAATAAGCGAACAATGCTGGTTTGCGTTTCGTTTTTGACCACTTGATAACGGGTCTGTGATGGCTTACCGTGTTCATAACACACTTTCTGCAATGGTCGGTTGGGCCAATCACAGATAAGCGGCAAGTCGACTTCACCTTGAGCCATTGCGGGCTCGCCCCATACTCGTGCGTAGTAGATCTTATGGGTTAAGCGGTATTGAAACTGCTTTTTTAAGTGGCGCTCAGCCGCTTTGTTTTTTGCCAGCAACATCAAGCCCGAGGTCGACATATCTAACCGGTGCACCACTTGGATCTCTGGGTACACCTCAACCAAGCGGCTCCACAAGCTATCGTAATGCTCAGGCAAACGCCCCGGCACAGACAACAGCCCAGAGGGCTTATTCGCCACTAAGATATCATCGTCTTCGTATTGAATGTCCAACCAAGGATCGGTCGGCGGAAGGTATTCAAGCATAGCCATGCGTTAAAGCTCTCACGGTAGTTTCTTGGTTATAAGTATATGGGCTATCACAGCCGAAAGAAGCGTTAAGGGAGAAGGATTAAGGCAAAAGGCGTGAGTCGATTAAAAATCAAACCCACCCCCTTCTTTTGCCTTAAGCGAAGCGTCCTTATGCCTTTAACCTTACTTAATTATGACTAACAACAATCAAACGCAATGAATCCAACTGAAGTTGAGCTCGGTTAATCAGCCCAGTCAGCTCTTTGATCTGCGCTTCAATCGCTTCGATCTCTTCGTCACGAATGTTCGGGTTGACCGCTTTCAGTGCCTGTAGACGTTCCAGTTCGCCATTTAGGCTCTGCTGCATCTCTTGCATCGCCTGCTCACGGACTTTATCGAGTTGCGGCGCAATGTGCTTCTCACCCGCTTCAATCAACTGGTGGACTTGCGCTTGCACCGAGTTTACCAACTTGCTCGCCAAATGACGGTTCACCGGGCTAAGTTGGCGGTTGAAGCTCTCAAACTCGACTTGCTCAGAGAGATCGTTACCACGGCCATCCAGCATCATGCGAATTGGGGTTTGCGGTAGGAAGCGAGAAATGCCACTGCGTTTTGGCGCCTGCGCATCGACCAAGTAAACCAACTCAAGCAAAATAGTGCCCACTGGCAATGCTTTGTTTTTCAGTAATGAAACTGCCGAAGTACCCACGCCTTCACTGAGCAATAAGTCGATGCCACCTTGGATCATTGGATGCTCCCAACTCATAAAGTGCATATCTTCGCGCGATAGCGCGGTATCACGGTCAAAAGTGATGGTTGCCCCTTCATAAGGCAAGCCTGGGTAACTTGGCACCATCATGTGCTCTGACGGCGTCACCACCAGCGCGTTTTCGCCTTTGTCGTCTTGGTTTAGGCCAATGGTGTCAAATAGACCGAGCGCAAAAGTAACAAGGTTAGTATCACCATCGGTGCTTTCAATCTGCTCAACAATTTGATGGGCGCGCTCACCGCCATTGGAGTGCATTTCTAACAGTCGATCGCGGCCTTGCTCTAATTTGGCTTTCAGCTCTAGGTTGAGTTTACGGGACTCTTCAATCACCTCATCCAAACCTTCGCTGCCACCAGAAGCTAAAATGTTGATCAGCTCATCGACATATTGGTCATACACCGCGCGGCCCGTTGGGCAGGTTTCTCTAAAGGCATTCAGACCTTCGTCAAACCAACGTGCCAACGTCCCTTGTGACGTCCCTTCAAGATAAGGCACATACACATCAATATCGCGCTGCTGACCGATACGGTCCAAACGACCAATACGTTGCTCGAGCAAATCTGGGTTAAACGGCAGATCAAACATCACCAACTGATTGGCGAACTGGAAGTTACGCCCTTCCGAGCCGATTTCAGAACAGATCAGCACTTGCGCGCCGCCCTCTTCCTGAGCGAAGTAAGCCGACGCTTTATCGCGCTCAATGATCGACATACCTTCATGGAATACGGTGGCACGAATGCCTTCACGCTCACGCAGCGCTTGCTCTAACTGCAACGCGGTATTGGCGCGAGAAGCAATCACCAAGATCTTCTCGCTGCGCTTGTCTTTGATTTTCTCTAGTAGCCAGTTAACGCGGGAGTCGAACTGCCACCATGATGCGCTGTCGCCTTCAAACTCTTGGAAAATCTCTTCTGGGTAGAGCATTTTCATCGCGCGCGCTTCCGGCTTCATCTGCGCGCCGCCCAGCATACCCGCCACACGCATCGCCGTGGTGTACTGAGATGGGATCGGCATTGGCAGAATGTGCACGTTACGCTCAGGGAAACCTTTGATGGCCGCGCGAGTGTTTCTAAACAAAACACGACCAGTACCGTGGCGATCCATCAGGTTATCAATCAGCTCTTGGCGCGCTTTGGCTTTATCTTCTTCGGCCACATCCCCTTCAATAATACGGAACAGCGGCTCAACATCTTGCTCGCTTAGCAGTTCGGTAATTTGGTTCTTGGCGTCGTTTTCTAAGCTCTGCCCTGAAAAGAGCGTTGTTACGGCGTCTGCCACTGGCGCGTATTGCTGCTCCTCTTTAACAAACTCTTCGTAATCATAGAAACGGTCGGCATCGAGTAGACGCAGACGAGCAAAGTGGCTTTCGTGGCCCAGTTGCTCTGGGGTGGCCGTGAGCAATAGCACGCCATCGGTGCGCTCAGCTAATCCTTCAACCACTTGGTATTCACGGCTTGGCTTTTCTTGGCTCCACTCTAAGTGGTGCGCTTCATCGACAACCAGTAGATCCCAGTCGCCTTCCAGCGCTTGATCAAAGCGTTTCTTGCTTTTACGCAAGAAGTCGAGTGAACAGAGCACCAACTGCTGGGTATCAAACGGGTTGTCGGCTTCCGCGTAAGCTTCAACGCAGCGCTCTTCATCAAAGATAGAAAAGTGCAGGTTAAAACGGCGCATCATTTCCACCAGCCATTGGTGCTGCAAGGTTTCTGGCACCAAAATTAAAATACGCTCGGCGCGACCAGACAGAACTTGTTGGTGAATGATCATGCCCGCTTCAATGGTTTTACCCAGGCCTACTTCATCGGCCAGCAATACACGCGGCGCGTGACGACGACCCACTTCTTGGGCAATGTAAAGCTGATGCGGAATAAGGCCCGCACGCATGCCACACAGGCCACGCATTGGGCTTTTATGTTGCTCAAATTGGTTTTTCAGCGCGCGGTAACGCAAAACAAAGTTATCCATACGGTCGATTTGACCGGCGAACAGTTTATCTTGCGGCTTATTAAAGCGAATTTGGTGGCTTAAGAAAATCTCGCGCAGCGCGACATCACTCTCCTCGGTATCTTGGCGAGTACCAAAGTAAGTTAAAATGCCAGCCTGCTCTTCAACATGCTCAACTTTTAGCGTCCAGCCTTCTTGGGCATCAATCACATCCCCGACGTTAAAGGTCACTCGAGTCACTGGCGCATCGTTGCGAGCATAAACTCGATTCTCTTCCGATGCTGCAAACATAAGTGTTACCGTACGCGCATCCATAGCGACGACCGTACCTAGACCTAAGTCACTTTCCGTATCACTAATCCAGCGCTGACCTAAAGCAAATGTCATGTGATTGACTACCTCATTTTATATAACTAAAGCTACAGATAAGGCTAAGTATATTCGAAACTCGAACAGCGCTAGCCTAACCTGTTAAAAAGGGCGCTAATCTTACTTGATGACGTGATTTAGGTCACGTTCAAAGAGAGCAATTTGCCGCTTTTTTTAAGCTCTCCCGCATTTGCCATCAAAGTGTAAAAAAGATGTGACAAAGCTAAAACAAACCTAGAACAAGTTACGTATACTAAAGCTAAGTTCATTGGATTTTTTACCCTGAAATGAGCTTGGTATCTAAACGGGTTTGAAGTATGTGGCTGTTTAGAAGCACCAATAGGGATCTCCTCCCTCGCTTTTGTACTGCGACCTCTGCTAGCAAACAATGTTTGAGCAATCTGCTTCGGCAGAAAAGGAGACGCTTATGGGCGATACCGACCGGAAAATCTTTGTCCTGGATACAAATATCCTTCTTCACGAACCTTTCGCTATTTATTCTTTCCAAGAACACGACGTCATTATTCCAATGACGGTCCTCGAAGAGCTCGACCGCATTAAAGACAGTAAGCGCGATGTCGCCAGAGACGCTCGCGTCGCTATTCGCGCAATGGAGAACCTATTTCACGACGCCACCCCAGACCAGATTTCAGAAGGGATCCCTCTTAATAAAGACAATCAAGCCAGTGGTACCTTAGCCATTTTAGCGGACTTTGAATTGCAAGAAACCGTGCGCGCTTTCGCCGACAAGGAGGGCGACAACCGCATTCTTAACGGGGTTATTTACTTGCAGAACAAACGCTCGCCTCGTGAAGTGGTGTTGGTCACCAAAGACATCAATATGCGCTTGCGAGCCAAAGGCGCAGGGGTACGCTTTGTTGAAGACTACCGCACCGATCAATTAATTGACGATGTGCAGTTTCTCACCAAAGGCTTTCACACTTATCCAGGAGATTTCTGGCAAACCATTGATAACGTCGAGAGCCGCAACCTTGGCGGCAAAACCTTCCACACCATAGACAAAGCGCAGCTAGAGCCCACCTTCATTAACCAATACCTAGTCGATGAGGAGAGTGAGTTTGCCGCCCGTGTCGAGTCCATCGAAGAAGAGAGTGTCTGTTTAAGAGATATTGGCCGCGAACGGCTGATGCACCGCCAAGCGTGGGATATTCGGCCGAAAAATGTCTACCAAGGCATGGCGCTCGACGCCCTGCTCGACCCCGATATTGATTTGGTGATCTTAACTGGCGCGGCGGGCAGCGGTAAAACTATCCTTGCGATGGCCGCGGCGCTAGAACAAAACATCGAGCGCAGTCTATTCGATAAGATCATCGTAACCCGCAACACCCCCGACATTGGTGAGTCGATTGGATTCTTACCCGGTAGCGAAGAAGAAAAAATGATGCCATGGCTGGCGGCGGTCACCGATACGCTGGAAGCGCTGCATAAAAACGACCATTGTACCGAAGGCTCGCTTAAGTACATTTGCGATAAAGCCAACATTCAATTTAAGTCGATCAACTTTATGCGTGGCCGCTCAATTCAAAATGCCTTTGTGCTGCTAGATGAGTGCCAAAACCTCACCGCATCCCAGATCAAAACCATCATTACCCGCTGCGGAGAAGGCACCAAGATTGTCTGCTCGGGCAATTTGGCACAAATTGACTCATCCTACTTAACCCCAGTGACATCTGGGTTAACTTACATCGTTGAGCGCTTTAAGAACTTCCCTGGCAGCGCCAACATTCACCTCAATGGCGTGGTGCGTAGCCGCTTAGCCGAATTTGCCGAAGAAAACCTATAACCTTTTCGCCCCTAGTACTTTGCTAGGGGCCTTACCTACTCTCCCGCTCGAACAAACGCGCTCAAGTGCTGGTTATTATGACAAGACGTCAGTTGATTGATGCTCTCTGTTACTTCGACTTTACCGCGGCGCATAAAGGCAAAATGACTGGCTATCGCTTTGGCGTCACTCACATGGTGGGTCACCATCACAACGGTGATCTGTTTTTCAGTGGCAAGGCGTTTTACCAGCGTCAACATTTCTTCACGGATCACAGGATCCAGCGCTGAAAAAGGCTCATCTAACAGCCAAATCGGGTGAGGCTGAACAAAACAGCGAGCGAGTGCCACGCGCTGCTTTTGCCCACCTGAGAGCTGTTCGGGAAGGCGGTCGATGTACTCCCCAATGCCCACCATTTGCGCCGCTTGCTCTACTTGCGCTTGTTGCGCTTTGGTGAGCTTAAGCCCAGGGTGTAGCCCTAAACCAATGTTCTCTCGAATGGTTAAGTGAGCAAACAGGTTATGCTCTTGAAACAGCATTGAGAGCGGCCTCTGGTGGGGCAATTGAGCCAGCAGTGAGTGACCGTTCACTTGAATGTCACCTTGGCTGGGCTCAATAAAACCGGCGACCAAGGCCAACAAAGTGGATTTGCCCGCACCACTTGGCCCCATCAAAGCAACGATACTACCTGGCTCAACCGCAAGGTCAAACTCGAATCGCTCTTGATGGTAATGATACTGCACTCGGTTTAACTCAAGCATCGCCACGGCGGGCCTCCGATTTAAATAGTTTTTCGATCAAGCTAAAACTCAACACACTGATAAGTAACAAGCTCAGCGATACCACCGCGGCGGCTTCCATCTGATAACTGCCGAGTAACTGGAACAGATACAGCGGCAAAGTGCGAAAATCTTGGCTGCCAAACAGCGCAATCGCGCTCAGATCGCCCATCGACAACATAAAGCTGATGGCTAGCGCGTGGGCCATGGGTTTACGCAATGCCCGCCATTCCATCAAACGTAGATGATGCCAACCATGTATACCAAGGCTCGCGGTCAAGTATTGATACTGCTGAACCAATTGAAACATCGGCTGAGCGAGGGTTTTGATCACATACGGCAACGCCATCAGGCTATTGACCGCAATCACCAGCCAAAACGCGACACTAAACACATCGGTCACACTGCGCAGCAGTAAAAATAACCCGGTACTTAATACCAGCCCTGGGGTGACTAAGATGATGGTGCCGATAAGTTCGATTTTATCCGCTCTAAAGTGTTGTCGGTTAAGCCGCCATATGCGGCTAGTCGATAGCAGCATCACACCCAGCGCCAACGCGAGACTACTGGCTAAAAGCGCCACTTGAAAAGAGGCACTTAATGCCTGCCAAAAGCGCGCATCGCTTAGCACGGCCCACGCTTTTGAGTTGAGGCCACTGAGCACCACCATGACCAGAGGTGGCACAACCAGCAGTACCGCACTGCCTATCCAGCAGCCATCCCATATCTTGCTACCTAAGCTATCGTGCCCAAAGGCATGGTAACGCTGCAAAGAGCCCACTGGCGCTGGTAGCGGTTTAGACAGTTTTTGTACCGCGAGGGCGAGCAAGCCGCACAGCAGCATTTGCCACATGGCGAGCAAAGCGCCCGCTTGTAAGTCGAAATCAAACTTAATCGCTTGGTAGATGGCCAGCTCAATGGTGGTCGACTTAGGCCCGCCCCCGAGCGCCATCACAGCGGCAAAACTGGTGAAGCAGAGCATAAACACCAAACCACAGACGTGGGGTAACTGCTGCTTCAGGCAAGGCCATTCGACAAGGCGAAATTTTTGCCAGTGACTCATACCTAAATGGGCACACAGCTTATGCTGCTCAAAGGGGATGCTTTCTAATGATTGCACCAATAAGCGCGAGGCGTAGGGCAAATTAAAAAACACGTGAGCGAGCAAAATGCCATTTAAGCCATAAATCGAAAAAGAGGCGTCGATACCGAAATGCTGCAGCCACTCTGCCAACAAACCGCTGTTGCCATAAATGGCCAGCAGGCCGAACACCCCCACCAGCACAGGCAACACCAGCGTACTGGCGAATAGCTTTAACAGCAGGCCTTTGCCTTTAAAGTGGCGTTTGTTAATGGCGTGGGCAACGGGGATGGCTAGCCCCACGCTCAGTAGCGTTGACAGCAAAGCTTGGTAGAAACTGAATTTGGTAACGTGGCGATAGTAACTGTCTTGCCAGATATAACTCGGGTCAAGAGAGGGCGCGTGATAGAGCAAGGCCGCTAATGCTGAAATAACAAAAGTGAGGATAACAGCAGCGACTACTGTTCCAAAGAGTGGGGCGCGTCTAATCACGAGTTGCAAGGCTTACCGTTGAAGTCTAAGCCATGCATTATGCATGGCTTAGCGATGAGAAAAAAGGACCGTGCGGTTAATTCGTTAGCGCGCTTTGCCACTCACGGATCCACCCTTTGCGCTGCTTGGCAATTTCATCGGAAGTAAATGAGAGCGCTTTGCTCGGCACCGATAAAGTCTCAAAGCCTTTTGGCAGCGCCACATCGGTGGCTGGATACATCCAGTTACCTGTTGGCATCGCCGTTTGGAACTCTGAGCTCAAAATGAACTGCATGAACTGCTCGCTCAGCTCAGGGTTTTGGCTCGCTTTCACTTTCGCCGCCACTTCCACTTGGGTGTAATGACCTTCAGCAAAATTGGCTGCGGCAAACTTATCATCTTGCTCGGCAATCAGGTGATAGGCTGGCGATGTGGTATAAGAGAGCACCATATCCGACTCGCCCTTTAAGAACATCGAGTAAGCTTCAGACCACCCTTTGGTGACGGTGACGGTTTTCTTCGCCAGCTCTTGCCATGCTTGCGCAGCGCTGTCGCCATACACCGACTTCATCCACAGCATTAAGCCTTGGCCTGGGGTTGAAGTGCGCGGATCTTGATAAATCACTTTTAAGTCATCACGCTGCTCCACCAGCTCTTTTAAGCTTTTTGGTGGTGTAGCGAGCTTTTCTTTATTGTAAACAAACGCGAAATAACCAAAATCATAAGGCACAAAGGTGCGGTCTTGCCAACCGCCCGGTACCGTCACTTTCGAGGTGTCCACTTGATGCGTGCTAAGCAGCCCGGTTTTTTTCGCTTCCGCCATCAGGTTGTTATCAAGGCCCAATATCACGTCCGCTTTGCTGTTTTTCCCTTCGAGGCGCAGGCGGTTCAAGATCGTCACGCCATCATCGAGCGCCACCAAATTTAGGGTGCAATCGCACTCGGCTTCAAAGGCTTTTTTAACCGCAGGCCCTGGGCCCCAATCGGCGGCGAATGAGTCGTAAGTGTAAACCGTAAGGGTGTTATTGCTTGCCATTGCAAGAGGGGTAAATAGCGTAGCCAATGCTACGGACATCAGTGTTTTATTCACTGCTCGCTCCTATCCTTTTATGAGTGAGCGGCACAGGGGTTGAGGATGAAGGGATCCAGACTCAATTCCTACGCCAGCATTATCTGGTTCAGGTCGACGGGTTTGGTTCTCAGCCAAAGTTCGATGAACTTGGGCACCCCGTTGAGTTTGCTCAATTGCTTGAGCGTTGCAGTATTGTAAACGTTTCTTTATCAATCAGCTATATGCATTGTTAAGCATTGATAACTAGCTGCGCTGATCGTAGCCCCACCTTGGCACCAGTTTTTGCTCTACGCCTAGGTGATCTAAAATTCGTGCCACCATAAAATCGACCAGATCGTCTATCGATTGTGGCTGGTGATAAAACCCCGGGGCGGCTGGCATGATGGTGACGCCAAGCTGGGATAGCTTGTGCATGTTTTCTAGGTGCAAGGTTGAAAACGGCGTCTCGCGCACCACCAACAATAACTGACCGCGCTCTTTCATCACCACATCAGCGGCGCGTTCAATCAGGTTATCCGACATCCCGTGGGCGATAGCCGCCACACTGCCCGCACTGCAAGGACACACCACCATTTGCTTCGGTGCGGCCGAGCCCGAGGCCACCGGTGAAAACCAATCATCCTTACCGCATACCACCAAGCGCTCAGGATTACAGCCTAACTGCTCAACTAACACCTGTTTGGCCGCGTCCGGGCCGCTTGGCAACTTCAAGCCATGCTCGGTCGCCATCACCACCCTTGCCGCCGACGAAATCAACAGATAAACCTGATAGTCCGCCGCCAGTAGGCACTCTAATAGGCGCAAACCATACGGTGCGCCGGAAGCGCCGGTAAATGCCAAGGTGATAGTTTTTTGCTGTTTGTTCATGCTCACTGCTTATTTTTAATCGAGTAAAGAAGAATGCGCTGCGCTTATTGAGAGTACAGAATACAGACGGTCGCAAGCTCTCTGTAAAAGCAAGACGCAGAGCTGCTAGAGACGAGAAACGAGACCGCTTCGCTGCTATAAGAGTAAAAGCATTCCCCCGCTCTTGCTCTTATCGTCTCTAGTTTCTAGTTTCTAGTTTCTAGTTTCTAGTGAGCGCAGCGAATTCTGTAATCTGTAATCTGTAATCTAAATTCTAGCCTTCACCGAGGCCATCCAGTAGCTTCTGATGAATACCACCAAAGCCACCATTACTCATCACCAAGATCTGATCGCCCGGTTTCGCCTGTGAGGCAATCCGCGCGACAAACTCATCCATATCAGAGCTGCTAAAAGCCTCTTGACGACATTGCTTGGCCACCTCGTCCACCGACCAGGGGATATTCTCTGGCTGGAATAAGAAAACCTTATCCGCCACTTTGAGCGAGGCGGCCAGGCTGTCTTTGTGTACACCAAGCTTCATGGTACTTGAGCGAGGCTCTAGCACTGCAAAAATTCGTTGGCTGCCGACTTTATCACGCAAACCTTGCAGAGTCAGTTCAATTGCGGTTGGGTGATGGGCAAAATCGTCATACACGGTCACACCGTTCACTTCGCCTTTTAACTCTAGGCGTCGCTTGGTATTAATAAAGCTGGTTAAGCTTTCACAGGCGAGATCTGGCGTCACCCCAACATGGCGCGCGGCGGAGATCGCCATTAAGGCATTGTTGACGTTATGCTCGCCAACTAGGTCCCAGGTGACTCGACCGACCACCTCACCTTGGAACACCACATCAAAATCACTGCCATCCTGGCGGTGTTTTACCGCTTGCCACTCACCACCAGCGCCGGTGAACTCTTTTTCACTCCAACAGCCTCGCGCCAATACATCCCCCAATGCGCTATCGGATTTCGGGGCAAAGATGCGGCCATTACCCGGTACCGTGCGCACTAAATGATGAAACTGACGTTTGATCGCTTCCAGATCATCGAAGATATCTGCATGATCAAACTCTAAATTATTCATCACTAAGGTACGCGGGTGGTAGTGAACGAACTTAGAACGTTTATCAAAAAAAGCACTGTCGTATTCGTCGGCTTCCACCACAAAAAACATACTTTCGCCTAATCGGGCCGAAACGCCAAAATTACCTAGCACACCGCCAACTAAGAAACCCGGTTGGTAGCCACACGCTTCCAAGATCCAAGTCAGCATGCTGGCGGTGGTGGTTTTACCATGGGTGCCCGCCACCGCGAGTACCCAGCGATCATGGAGCAGGAATTCTTGTAGCCACTGCGGGCCTGAAATGTATTTGAGATTGTGGTTTAGCACATATTCAACGCAATCGTTACCGCGACTCATTGCATTGCCAACCACCACCAGGTCTGGCTTGGGCTCTAATTGAGCCGGATCGTAACCTTGAATGATCTCGATCCCTTGTGACTCCAATAATGTGCTCATTGGGGGATAAACGTTTGCGTCACTGCCGGTAACTTTGTGCCCTAACTGACGGGCTAAAATGGCGGCGCCACCCATAAAAGTGCCGCAAATACCAAGAATATGAATATGCATAGTCGAGTCCTAACTGAAGTGAAATCCGCTTTTTTGATGCTGCTGTAGTTATAACATGCCTGTTTTAACGCCAAGTAACGATAGGGTCAATTGTTCTAAATTGGATAATTAAATTCATTTACAAATGAGTTACTTCATTACCATTAAAAAGATCCAACTTATACAATATGAATTACGGCGAATAACATCCACTAAGAGGCGTCATCGCCCTGCTCTGCTATAAATAAAAAATATCTATGCGTAACTCGGCTTACCTACTGATTTTTGCCTTTGCTGTTTTAAAGGCGTCTCCCCAAGTAGGTCACCGACAACAATAATTACTCACTCATCTGAGATAAAGGATAAAAGATGTCTGATATGCGTACCTTAGGTGAATTCATTGTCGAAAAACAGTATGACTTCCCTCATGCTAGCGGTGAACTCTCCTCTTTACTAGGTTCTATCAAACTTGCTGCCAAAATTGTTAACCGTGAAATCAATAAAGCGGGTCTTGTCGACATTACTGGTGCCGTTGGTACCGACAATGTGCAAGGTGAAGCGCAGCAAAAACTCGACTTATATGCCAACGAAAAATTTAAAGCCGCATTGGAAGCGCGCGATCAAGTTTGTGGCGTAGCGAGTGAAGAAGAAGATGAAGCGGTTGCTTTTAATAAGGAACTCAACCAAAACGCTAAATATGTGGTGTTGATGGATCCACTCGATGGTTCTTCAAACATTGACGTAAACGTTTCTGTTGGCACCATCTTTTCCATCTACCGCCGCGTATCGGAAAAAGGTACCCCACCAACCCAAGAAGACTTCCTTCAGCCTGGCCATAAACAAGTCGCGGCGGGTTATGTGGTGTACGGTTCATCGACCATGTTGGTTTACACCACAGGTAAAGGGGTTCACGCCTTTACTTATGACCCATCGCTTGGGGTGTTCTGTTTATCTCACGAAGCATTGATGACGCCAGAAGATGGATTTATTTACTCGATTAACGAAGGTAACTACATCCGCTTCCCAACCGGTATCAAGAAATACATCAAATACTGCCAAGAGAGCGTGCCGCATAAAGGCCGCCCATATACCTCGCGTTATATCGGTTCGCTAGTATCAGACTTTCACCGTAACTTGCTAAAGGGCGGTATCTACCTCTACCCTAGCACCGAGGCGTACCCAAATGGCAAACTGCGCCTATTGTACGAATGCAACCCAATGGCGTTCTTAATCGAACAAGCCGGTGGCATGGCCTCCGACGGAGTTAATCGCATCCTAGATATCGAACCAACGGAACTGCACCAACGGGTGCCTTTCTTCTGCGGCTCGAAGAACATGGTCAAAAAAGTAGAGTCCTTCATGGAGTTCTACCACGACGATAACCTGTAACTTGTTATCCGTTAGCTAGCATACAAAATTAAGCCCTCAAACGAGGGCTTAATATTCACGTCTATTTAAAACCGCTGACACCAATCTCCAGAGTCGATCCGAGCCGACAATTTGCTCGCATCTTGATAAAGGTAAATCCAAGTTTCGCCAAATGGGGTATCGAGCTTTTCGCGGCGATATTCATACGGTACATCTTCTAAATGATCCAACTGTGCCAGCACCTCACTCGAGACGCGATAGATCTCGCCGCAAATCTCCTTTTTCCCCTGCCCAAGGCCAGGGTAAGGCCCAAGGTCGTACAGCTCAAAGTCGGGCCCTGTTCGATACTGAGCCACTAACTCGCTGCCCGCTAGGAAGTGATGATTGGCCTCTCCTTGCCTTAACGTGCCATATACAAATACAAGCTGATCCATTGGCTTTTCCTTTAATCAAACTCAAACTGGTACAGTAAGTCTACCGCACTGGTTACCCCCGAAATGGCTTCGACGTATAGGTCGGTCATCAATCGGTAACGAACGGTAAACTCACCCAATGAGTTGAATATGCCAACACCGTACTTAACTTGCAAGCCCGGTAAGATATAACCGCTGACTGTGACCTGAGAATCATCTCCAGAGCCGGCAGTATCGAGCTGCAGATCTTGCACACCAAACGCCTGACCTATTTCCCCAACGACTTTACCGCTTTTTGCTAGACTCAAGCCAATTAAGGTGGTGGTCATCATATTACCGCCCGTTTCCGCATCAATGTTTTGGCCACGCAATAAGTAAGAAAGCTTGTTCGCTTGAGGCATCTCGGGATCAGAAAATAGAGTCACCACTGGCTCTGTAGCAGGGCCATTCACTCGAATACCTGCGGTTACGTCATCGCGTGTGTTGTCTGGATTTCGGATCGCTTCGATGGCTACATAAGGCATATCGACAGGGCCATTCATCAAGATCTTGCCCTGCTTGATCTGCAAATCCTGACCAAATGAACGATAGGTCCCTTCGATGATATTGACCTCACCCAGCACATAAGGGCCTTTGCCTTTTTGTGACACTTTTAGGTTGCCTTTTAGGCCACCTTCTAAGCCAAATGCGCTCAACTTAAAGTCATCGCCCATCGAGATATTGATGTTGGTTTCAATGTTCATAGGTAGAGCACTTTCGCGCTCGATGACCTGGTAATTCTCATCTAGCATGATCTCATCCGAAGAGACCGCTATCGCGCTTGGTGGCAACTGCTGAATATTGATCCGCCCCCACGGCAGGGCGATATCACCTTCGATTTTAGCCACTTCAGGGTTGGCACTAATTGTCATGTCCGGTTTGACTTTTAGCTGTACCATAGGCGGCAAATTGATATTGAGCTCTTCGGCATACACCCGCGCTTGGGTACTCCATGCTTTAAGATCCTGCCAATCTCCTTGGCCGTCAATGCTTAACTCACCATCGGGGGTTTTAAGCAGAGCATCCAATTTGGCTTGATAGCCGCTAAACGCGACAACGAGCTTACCTTCGTCAACATCTATCGGGGTCACTTCCCCTTTGGCAACCAAACGATCGACCGTAAAGTCGCCATGCAACTGCGGATGCAGCACTGGGCCGCTATAAGTGAGGTCGGAGTGAATATTGGCATCCACTTTACTAAACTCACCCAATAGTGGCTGTAGCATGGCAAGGTTGATGTCGCTGATCTTAAGCTTGCCATCAATGCTACGGCTGTCTAATAGCACTTGCTTCACACTCGCTTGGCCTTGAATGTCACCGTTATCGGTTAAATCAAACAACCAACTGGCTTTAAGAAAGTCCTCTTTCAGCTCGGCTTGCAGTGCGATGTTCTCCCAACCAAGCGTGAGCGGCGCATCCAGTTTTTGCACCACCTGTCCTTTGGCTAATTCCAGTTTCACGCTGGCTTGTGGCTTGCTCTCAGGCGCCCATTTCGCCCAGACTTGTCCATCGGCCGAGCCGGTCAGCTCGGTTTGCTTTGGCATGAACATTTTGATCTGCTCAAAATCAAAGCCACTTAGCGCTAGCTCGGCTTCGCCGCTTTCTCCGACTTCAATATCTTGGCTTAAACACAGCTTGGATCCAGACTGCGTCCAGCAATGTGCCTGAACGCTGACTTGATTGGTTTCGCCATCAAACGCCAGCGCGGTGCGGTTTGCCAGCTGCCAGCTGCCTTGCTCTGAAGTGAGCTTGGCTCGCTCTAGCGCCCCTTGCCAACGTAGCTGTGGTTGCTGCTGTAGCGAACCAGTAAGTTTAAGGCTGGCCGAAGCCAACTCAGAGAGTAGGTCTAGAGTCAGTTGGTGTTCTTGTTCATGACCTTTGAAATCTAACGCGACAGAATCGATAAGCTGGTCTTGATAGCGAAGCTGAGTGGCGCTCAACGACAAGTCGCCTTGGGGCACCGGCAGTGGCTGCACTCGGCCTTTTAATAGCAACTGCTGCAAGCTCGCTTCTTGCTGCCACTCGGTGTCGTTGACGGCGATATCGAGCAAAATATCCGGTTGTTCAAGCTCGCCACGCAGTTTCACCTCGCCTTGCATTCTGCCACGCAGATCCGGCACGGACTTAGCAAAATCCGGCAAGTTCAGTTCCAAATCTAACTGCCAATTTTTGTCGAGCGTACCAGAAGCAAAAATAGTGTTAGGGCCATGAGCAATATTCAAACTGTCGCTGACCAGTTGAAACTCGCCATTCCCCCGTGGGTCTTGGGCGATTAACTCACCATTTAGCGTTAGCGGATAGTCGCGTAACTCGCCCTGCAGGGATAGCAGCGGCAGTTCGACATACCAGCCGCCTTGTGCCGTTAGGTGGCCGGATGTGGTTAAGCTACCGCTTAGCTGGCCGGGTAAGTCTGGCCATTGGAGCCCAGGCTGAATGTCTTCCAGCCCGATGCTGGCCTGCCAGCGCACCTGATCCTTCCAGTGAGCACTAGCCTCACCAATGATCTGGCCGCCTAGCGTGCCAAGTTTGAGCAATTTTAAATCGATGTAGTTGAGATCACCTTGGCCTGATAGCTGCAAATCCACATCCGGAATCGCTTCGCCTTGCGCTGCCAATTTGGCGTCAACTTGATACCCCGACAAACTGCCTTTTAGCGACAACTTTTCAACTTGCGCTTGATAGTCACTGCTGCCGGATAGGGGCCACTGAAGGCTGCCTTGGCTCAAGGTTGCATCGAAAGGCAAGTCTGGGTCAAGCGGCTGAATATCACCTGTTAGCAGCGCTTGAATAACGCCATCAAAGCTGGCGTCTAGATTCAACTTAGCCACACTGCCCGCAGTAGTTAGTGCCAATGATTGGCCCGCGAGTTCGCCTTGCTTTAAGCGAGCGTTTAACTTGGCATCCAGTGGGTAATCCGCTAACAGGTCGATATTACCGCGAAGGTCTGCGTCCACTTCTGGCATGACGAGCTTAAGCTGCTTAATCGCGACATGATTGCCCACCGCTTTTGCCGACAAGCCTAAGTGGTTCACAATAACCCCAGACTCGCCCGTTAACTCAAAGTCTCGAACATCAATTTTCTCGACGTTAACATCCAGCGGGATCCAAACTTCGGGTAACTCGATAGGTGAAGGAGAGGCAGCGGTATCATTAGACGAAGGCGCCGCTTCACTGGCCGCAATCGATAGCTGAATATCCTGCCAAAGGGTTTGGCTCAACGTCAGAACGCGGCCCTGCATCGCAACGGCGCTGGTAAACTGCTGCCAACTCACTTGGGTACCGAGAATATCGAGCTTAATATCAGCAAACTCTATCGCTTTCACAGAGACAGGTAGAGGCAGGCTAAACTCTTTTAATGGCGGCGTTTCTTCTACCGGTGCTTCACTAGCCGCAACATCACTCAAAGCGAAGTCAAGCCCATCAATACGCAGCTTGTCGACGCACACTTCAGGGGCAAACAAGCACTCAACATCGAGGTCGAGTTCAATCTCATTGGCTTTGAGATCGATATACAAAGACGGGTCAACAAACTCTACTTGCGACAAGCGAAAGCTGGTCATCAGTGCACCTTGAGACTCCCCAACAGAAAGCTGTGGCAAGGCTTTTTGCGCAGCCCATAAGGTTAACTGCAACCCAGGATGCGTCAGAAGCAGCCCGCCAATTAGCAACAGAACCAATAAAATTGTCGTTGGAACAGCCAGTGCAATGCGTACCAACCACTTCGCCATATTTTTTCTCATAGATCTGGCCCTAGGGTGAAGTGGAAGCGGAACTCTTTCAGCTCTTTTTCATCTTGTGGCCAAGCAAAATCAAGTCGGATCGGTCCAACGGGTGAAACCCAACGTACCCCAACCCCTCGGCCCATTTTCCAATCTGGCGCATCGATCCATGCATCACCATAATCAACAAAGGTGGCAAACCACCAATCACCGGTAATACGATATTGGTACTCCAGCGTTGAGGTCACTAAATATTGACCACCGGTGAGCTTACCATTGCTGTCTTTAGGGGAGATGGACTCAAATCCATAACCGCGAAGGCTATTATCACCACCGGCAAAAAAGCGCAGCGATGGTGGCACCTTATCCAGTTCTTCGGTATAAACCGCACCAACATCGATCCGGCCTAATCCACGGTGGTTCTCACCGATACTACGCACCCAAGTCGTTCGACCTTGCAAACGAAATAGATCCGCGTCGGAGCCAATATTTTTATTGGTGGCTTCTAAGGTCAGTACTTGTTTGTCTCCCCACATCGGCATGGCGCCGCCTCGCGTTCGCGCGCGAGAAAAAGAGATACCAGGCAGTAGCATTTTCGATCTATTACTCACATCCGCTTGAATAAAGTCTTCATACAAGTAACGTAAAAATACTGTGCGATGCCAGCCCGACTCGAGTTGCCAGTGACGCTCCACCGCAAGGTTGTTTTCTAAACTCTGGGTGTCTAATTTGTTGGTATTTTTCATCCCATACTTAATTTCATAGTATTCGTTAAGTACGTCTTCTAGGGGGATTTTATAGCTCGCTGTTGCAGTTTGCTCTGGCTGAGAAATCGACAGTTTGGTCCTAAAACTGTGACCATATTGGTTGATCCACGGTTTCTTCCAACTTAGCGTGCCGCGAGGGCCTGTGTCGGTAGAGTAGCCTAAACCCGTTTCTACCTGATTTTCAGATTGTGGGGCCAAGATAACGGCCATCGGCAACTCGCGCTGTTTGCCCACCTCGGCTAACTGTGGCTCGACATGCACCGACGAAAACCACTCTGTATTGGAAAGCTTCTGGTTCAACTCACCCACTTTTTGCGCCTGATAAGGCTCCCCTTTATCAAAGGGCACCAAAGATTGTACTCGGTCGACTTCGATCTGACTCCCCTCGATGTTGACCTCACCGAAATGGTAGCGCATTCCACTATCATAGGTAATGTCGATAAAGGCTTGCTGATGCTCAGGCGCGACTTTCAGTGTGGTCGCAACAAACTTGCCATCAAAATAGCCTTTTTGCATCGCTAAATTACGCAAGCTCGACTTATACGCATCGTAGTGGCTGTGGTTAAGCGGCATGCCCACTTTGAGCTGAGATTGGGCAACCAGTTTGGCAAAATCTTCATCGTTTTTCGCTTCACCTAAAATGTCGAGCAGGCTCTGCTCTATCAAGGTTACCGCGCCGGGAGTTACATTCACGGTTAAAGCGCTGAGATCTTCTGCGATGGTAAATTGGATGTCGGGTTGGTAATAACCGAGCGCCTTAAGGGCTTTGCTAATGTTATCTTCAATACGAGACTGAAAGCGCAAAGAGGTGGAATACTCGCTCTCATCGATAGCAGAAAGGTAGGCTTCAACATTGCTTTCAAGATCGCCATCTAGGCCTTCGACATTCAGCTCGACCGCCGATGCATGCCACGGCAGGCCAACAAGCAAGGTAAGAATAAATGGGGCGATACGTCTGATATTTAACATGCTAATAGTAATGTGATACAACCACGTAATAAAGAGAAAACTAACATAGCAAAAATATAAAATGAGACCTAGTCTCATTCATCGTCGCTAACGAAAAAAATGTGTGGTTAATAACATGCCATTGAAAAGCCGTTAAGCGCGTTATTAACACAAGGAAGACCCTATGCTCAATAAACACCATATGGTCAGCGCGAAAGAGGCGCTACCTGGCCGAGAAAATCCTTTATCCCCTGGGGAAAAACACTTTGTCAATCAAAGCGATCTTACCTTACCTCCGCAAGGGGAACAACAACAGATCCTAATCGGCATGGGCTGTTTTTGGGGAGCGGAACGTCTGTTTTGGCCTCTTGATGGTGTGGTATCGACAGCGGTGGGTTACAGCGGGGGATATACACCAAACCCGACCTATCAAGAAGTGTGCAGTGGCGAAACCGGGCATACGGAAGTGGTTAAAATCATCTTCGACCCAACGATCATTTCACTGCGAACTTTACTCAGCTATTTTTGGCAGCGCCATGACCCTACTCAAGGGATGCAGCAAGGGAACGATCACGGCAGTCAATACCGCTCTGCTATTTACACCTTTAATGAGCAGCAACTCAAAACCGCACTAGAGTCAAAACAGCTCTACCAAGCCGCGCTACTTGAGTCGCAACATGCAGCGATCACCACAGAGATAACCGCCGCTCGCCCATTCTATTTTGCCGAAGAGTACCATCAGCAATATTTAGCCAAAAACCCGCAAGGTTATTGCGGGCTTGGTGGAACCGGAGTGTGCTTCCCACCCCAAGATTAAGCAGACAGTCTCGTTAAGGAGTCAATCAGCCGATTGACTTCTTTCATAATCGCCAGCATTCGTTTGTTTTTTAAGTCGGGTAGCAGCACCCTACCCCGTTCAAAATAGAACAGCCCAATCCCAGCAATCAAAAATGACCCTTTAAATAGGATTTTGACAAACTTTGCCACCTGACGTGGATGATATTGTGTAAAGATCCTATCCATATTGACCTCACCATGGCATATCCAGTAACGTAATAGACTCGTAGTTTGCTTCTCACTTTGCGAACAAAGCCAAAAACCCGCCGCGTCCGTTACAGAAAGCAAAATTAACGCCAAATAGTGAACTCTAAACTATCAAAACTTCATTTTTGCGCTACCCTATTGATACTTTAGAAATAATCTCAAACCTGAGCCAAATGGATATCACCATGAAACTAAAAACTCTACTCGCAGTTAGCCTATCTGCGGCCCCTATGCTGACCTGGGCGCACAATATTGAACTCGGTCAACCTGTACCAAGTGTAACGGTTGCCAGCCATGGTGAAGTGGTATTAAATGGTGATGACGTGAGCTATGCCCAGTGGGCCAGTGAAAACATGACCGGCAAAGTTCGTGTTATTCAAGCTATCGCGGGCCGCAAAAGCGCCAAGAAAATGAATGCCCCACTGATGGCCGCCATTACGGCCGCTAAGTTCTCGCCAGACCACTACCAAACCACCACCATCATCAACCAAGATGACGCAATGTGGGGAACGGGCTCATTTGTGAAATCATCAGCAGAAGACAGCAAGCAAGAGTTCTCTTGGTCTTCTATCGTGGTGGATGAAGATGGCAACGTGGCAAAAGCGTGGCAATTAGAAGAAGAAAGCTCGGCAATCATAGTTCAAGATAAGCAAGGCACGGTCTTGTTTGCGAAAGAAGGCGCTTTATCCGAGCAAGACATTGCTGACGTACTGGCCAAAATCAAAGCCAGCCTATAATTCTTATTCACCTGAATCCAGTTTTTTAGCGAGAGCGCCACTCTGTTTGCGCTCTTATCCCTCATACAATAATGGAAAATAAAATGACAAAAGTACTTCATACAGAATCTGCCCCTGCTGCCATCGGTCCTTATGTACAAGGTGTTGACCTAGGTAATATGGTTTTGACTTCTGGTCAAATCCCTGTAAACCCTGCAACCGGTGAAGTGCCGGCAGCGATTGCAGAGCAAGCACGCCAATCGCTAGACAACGTGAAAGCCGTTGTTGAAGCTTCAGGCCTAAGCGTGACTGACATTGTAAAAATGACGGTATTTGTAAAAGATCTGAACGATTTCGGTGCGGTGAATGAAGTCTACGGCGCTTTCTTCGATGAGCACAAAGTAGCAAACTACCCTGCTCGCTCTTGCGTTGAAGTGGCACGTCTACCAAAAGATGTGATGATTGAGATTGAAGCTATCGCGGTGCGTAAGTAACTAAGTACTCAATGCTCAGTGCTCAGTGCTCAGTAGTAGATAGAATAAAGGAGTGCGCTGCACTCCTTTTTTTATCTTAGGCTTATTTTTGATTGAGCTTGTCGACTTCGGCGTCTAACTCGGCCAGTTTGGCGGCCATTTGCTCGCGGCACATATTGGCGAGCTCACGGACATTTTCTTTGCCGTAACCTTCGGTGCTGACCGGTGGCAACATTTCAACGATAACGTGGCCGTTATTCCAGCGACCTAGCTTCACTTTGTCTTGGGTGGTGCTACACACGATAGGCACAATAGGCACACCTGCGCCAATTGCAGCGTGAAACGCGCCGGTCTTAAAGGGCAGCAAACCGCGGCCACGGGAGCGGGTGCCTTCTGGGAACATCCACACCGATACGCCACTCTCTTTGATCTTATCCACCACCTGACCAATGGTACCGACGGCTTTGGAACGGTTGGCGCGGTCGATCAAAATGTTGCCTGTTAGCCAATAAAGCTGCCCAAACAGCGGCAACCACACTAAGCTTTTTTTGCCAACCGTGACCACTTTCGGCGTCACCGCAGACGAAACCGTAAACAGGTCCCATGAGTTCTGGTGGTTGGCGATATATACGTGTTGACCACGCTCATACGCATCATCCGGAATACGCAGTTCCAACTTAATGCCAAAGACTTTCGACATGCGGCCGAAGTAGCGGCCAAACCTAAATACATGCTTTGGGTTACGTGGGCTAAACAAACAGTAGCCACAACCAAACACAAACATGACAACAGCAAATAATGCTACCGCGAGTAGACGTAATAACGCAATCATACGCTTCTTTTCCAGTACTATAATAAAAAAGCCGAAACCCATCGATTCCGGCTTTTACTCATCTTGGTCGCTTAGTTCGAACCACTAAAACGTTCGATGTTTGCGCCAAGCTCAGCCAATTTATTTTCGATATGCTCGTAACCACGATCGATGTGATAAATACGATCAACGATGGTTTCACCTTCCGCAATACAGCCCGCAATCACAAGGCTTGCTGAAGCGCGTAAATCGGTCGCCATCACTTGCGCGCCACTTAGGCCTTCGCTGTCACCACAGATCACGGTGTTACCTTCGATTTCGGCTTTGGCGCCCATACGCATCAGCTCTGGGACATGCATAAAGCGATTTTCAAAGATAGTTTCGGTGATCACACCGCCACCTTTGGCCATCATATTCAGCAAGGTAAATTGAGCTTGCATGTCGGTTGGGAAACCTGGGTGCGGAGCAGTACGAATTGACACCGCTTTTAACTCTCGGCCTGTCATGTCTAGGCTGATCCAGTCATCACCAGTTTCAATCAGCGCGCCCGCTTCTTCAAGCTTTGCCAGCGCCGCTTCCAGTAGTGATGCTTGTGTGTTACGACAAACTATTTTGCCGCCAGAGACAGCCGCCGCTACCAAGAAGGTACCGGTTTCAATGCGATCGGCCACAACAGAGTGCTTACCACCGCCTAAACGCTCAACACCTTCAATGGTGATGGTGTCGGTGCCCGCGCCGCTAATTTTAGCGCCAAGCTTGTTTAGGAACTCAGCCGTATCAACGATTTCTGGCTCACGCGCAGCGTTATCCAGTACTGTTTTGCCTTCGGCTAATGTCGCTGCACACATAATGGTGATGGTAGCGCCTACGCTGACTTTATCCATCACAATGTGCGCGCCTTGCAGGCGACCATCGACTTCAGCTTTCACGTACCCCTCTTCAAGGGTGATCGTTGCGCCAAGTTGCTCAAGGCCATGAATATGCAAATCTACCGGACGGGCACCAATCGCGCAGCCACCAGGAAGTGAAACTTGGCCTTTACCAAAACGCGCCACCAATGGGCCTAATGCCCAAATAGATGCGCGCATGGTTTTTACTAAATCGTATGGTGCGCAGTATTGGTCAATATTGCGCCCATCAACGTGCACTGACCCGTTACGCTCTACTTTTGCTCCAAGGCGAGAAAGTAGCTCCATGGTGGTATCAATGTCACGTAGCTTAGGTACGTTCGCAACCTCTACAGGCTCTTCAGCCAAAATAGAAGCAAATAAAATTGGTAAGGCTGCGTTCTTCGCGCCTGAAATTGAGACTTCACCGCTTAGTGGTGCTGATGAGCCTTTTACTCGAAACTTTTCCATCAATAAACCTTATAGAGACATCAGTTTCTTATCACGCGCCCATTCTTCAGGTGTGTATACCTTAATAGAAAGCGCGTGGATGTCATTTCTTTGAATGTGTTCCATAAGAGGGCCATAAATCAGTTGTTGTTTTTTAACTCGATTCATACCATCAAAACAGGCATCAACAGCAATCACTTCAAAATGGTTGCCTTCACCTTTCACATGCACTTCCTGTAGATTCAGTGCTTCATCTAGTAGTTTTTTTACTTCTACGCTGTCCACAGTTAACCCCTGACTAGCTTTCTATATGATCTAACAACATCGCTTCTGCATTACTTAACCGACACAAAGTGCGTAGTTGTTCAGGCACAAAACTGAGCATTATATGACAGTTTTGTTTTTTTGCATGCTCTAATACGTGTATCAACATGACCATTCCCGCAGAATCGACACGTTCCACTTGGGATAAGTCTAATTTCAACGAGTTAGCAGGATAGTCCCAAGCTTTGGCAAACTGCCATAAATTGGGCACGCTCTCTCTATCCAGATCACCACACAATGAAACTTGTTGCGTTGATGACACTTGCCATTGAGGATGCTGCATCCTTACTTATCCTTAAATGTAATGGGGTGACTGGCAAGTTCTTGTAAGTCTTTACTTACCGCCAGCAAACCTTCTTGGCGGATCTTACCATTCCACTCTGATTGCTTACTCGATAGTAGGCTCACCCCTTCGGCCACCATATCAAACGCCGCCCAGTGGCCGGTTTTTTTGTCTTTACGCAGTTTGAAGTCGAGCTTAATATTCGGGCTCGGGCTATCAATGATCTCAACCGAAATAGAGATCACCCGGCGCTCAGGGTCAATCGCTCGCTCGGGAGAAAATTCGATGGATTGATCGCTGTATTGAGTCAGCACTTGAGCATACGAGGCGATTAAGTACTCACGAAACGCCGCAACAAAAACTTTTACGTCCTCTTTTTTGGCTTTTTTCAGGTTTGGCCCAAGCAACTTAAGTGCCGCGTAGCGATCGTTCACATAAGGCATTAGCTCCTCTTCAACGATCACTTTTAGGTAGTTCGGGTCACGGTGCACTTGCGTTTGCTCCGCCTTCAAACGCTGAAATGTTTGGTCTGCGACCGTTTTCATCATTTGATAAGGTTGCGTGCGATCCACTTGCTGTGCGGTGACCCCAAAGCTCGCCAATAAGGCAATAGACGCCACGATAAGCCACTGTTTCATCTTAGACATTACTGGAGCTCCGAGGTTGTTGCATCGCCACCGACACGATAGAGCACTTGGCCTATCAGATCTTCGAGTACCAGCGCCGACTTAGTATCTTCGACAAAATCACCATCGGCAAGCATGTCGATATCTTCATCGATAAAACCGGGTACCAAGCCGATGTACTGCTCACCAATCAGGCCGGAGGTCAGGATCTGCGCGCTGGATGTTTCAGGGAAATAGCCAAACTTTTTATCAATATCCATACTCACAACCGGAACATACTGCTCGGTGTCTAAAGTGATGCCACTGACTCGCCCAATCACCACGCCGCCAATTTTCACCGGCGAGCGAGGTTTTAAGCTGCCAATATTGTCGAATTGGGCATTGAGCGTGTAAGTATCACCACCGCCAAAGTTTTTAACGTCAGCGACTTCAAAGATCATGACCATGACAGCAATCACACTGGCCAATACGAAGCCACCTACTAATAATTCTAATTTTCGTGTCTGTTGCATGTTAATTCCCAAACATCAAAGCGGTTAGTACAAAGTCTAGCGCTAATACCGCTAGTGAAGAGTGAACCACGGTGCGCGTCGTCGCGCGACTGATCCCTTCTGACGTTGGTGTCGCGTCGTAACCATTAAATAGAGCTATCCAAGTAATGGTAAACGCAAACACCATGCTTTTTATTAAACTGTTACCAATGTCTTCGCCAAGCTCAACGCTGGCTTGCATCGAAGACCAAAAACTGCCGTGATCAATGCCTTTCCAGTCCACCCCAACCAACTGGCCACCCCAAATGCCAACGGCCATGAAGATCATCGCCAGCATCGGCATCGAGATAAACCCCGCCCAAAAGCGCGGCGCAATGATACGTTTTAGCGGGTCAACCGCCATCATTTCCAAACTTGATAGCTGCTCGGTCGCTTTCATCAAGCCAATTTCAGCGGTTAAAGCAGAACCTGCCCGCCCCGCAAACAGCAGCGCGGTGACCACTGGCCCTAATTCACGTAATAGTGATAAGGCCACCATTTGTCCTAAGGCCCCTTCAGCGCCAAAGTCCACCAGCACGACATAACCTTGTAAGCTAAGCACCATACCAATGAATAAGCCCGAAAGCACAATGATAGCCATCGACTGTACACCGACACTATAGAGCTGTTTTAGCAACAAAGGGAAATTCTTCACCGGCTGTGGCTTGGCCACTAAAGCGCCAAACAGCATCAGCGAGGCTCGCCCCCACGCTCGACAGAGCGAGAGGGTACGTCGTCCAATGTTCGCAACATATTGCGTGAGCGGGTTAGCGTCCATCAAACAAATCCTTCTTTAAATCTTGCGCGGGATGGCGAAAAGGAACCGGGCCGTCAGCCAAGCCAAGTAAAAACTGCTGTACGTCGTCAGCCGGGTTAGCGCGCAACTCTTCAGGAGAGCCTTGCGCGATCACTTTTCCATCGGCGAGCAAATATACTTTATCCGCAATGCTCATCACCTCGGGGACATCGTGCGATACCACTATGGAAGTTAAGCCTGACGCTTTATTTAGGTTACTGATAAGCTCGACAAGCACCCCCATGGTGATCGGGTCTTGGCCGACAAAAGGCTCATCGTACATGATCAACTCAGGATCGAGCGCAATAGCACGAGCCAGTGCGGCTCGCCGAGCCATGCCGCCAGACAACTCGCTCGGCATTAACTCAGCCGCGCCACGCAGTCCAACCGCTTCAAGCTTAAGCAGCACCAATGTTCTCAATAACTCTTCGGGTAGATCAGTGTGTTCACGCAGCGGAAAAGCAACATTTTCAAACACATTGATATCGGTAAATAGCGCCCCAGATTGAAACAGCATGCTCATTTTCTTGCGCGCTTGGTAGAGTTCACGGCGCCCTAAGCTTGGAATGTTCCACTGCTCGAACTGAATTTGGCCGCTTTGCGGTACAATCTGTCCGCCAATGAGACGCAATAAGGTGGTTTTGCCAATGCCCGACGGGCCCATAATCGCGGTGATTTTTCCGCGTGGCACATCAAGATTGATATCGTCAAATATCTTTCTCTCGCCGCGAGAAAAATTTAGGTTACGAATTGTGACTAAGTCCGTTGTCGACATAAGATTCCACAAGTGTGATTAACACACAAAGTAAGCAATTGCTGGCAATAATAAGCACTAATGAAACTAAGTTCAAAACAAAGCAACACATTTTGACCTGATTTTAACTCGTGAGACACACGAAAGCTCAGCCCCTCTTCCATTGGCAACCCAACTTTTACACCATTTTGTTGACCTTTTTAGAGAGTTAGCAAGCACAAAAGGCCCGCTTTAGCCTAATCCGGTTCAAATTCACCCTCCGAATTAAACCAGAGTTGGTATTTTATTTGCTATGCTACTTCCATTTTCATCCGCTAGAGGTCAAAATTAGCGGTTATACCAAATCAGATTAGTCAAGGATTTGGGATTTTCTTGTCACTATTTTAACAAATTTAAAGGG
>Ga0070725_10000400_pt1 | contig 31031 bp, 25 predicted proteins | sample tdDd002_FD_69781 | JGI IMG/M metagenome (GOLD analysis project Ga0070725, IMG submission 69781) | Marine sediment microbial communities from the Atlantic coast under amendment with organic carbon and nitrate - tdDd00.2 | ecosystem: Environmental > Aquatic > Marine > Coastal > Sediment | place... | reverse complement strand
ATTAATTGCAGAGAGTTTATTGGAGTCTTTAGAGATTATGACCAATGCAGTTGTTGTTTTTCAGTCTAAGTGTATTGATCCTATTATTGTAAATGAACACGTATGTTTAGAGCATTTGGAAAACTCAACGGCTTTGGCAACAGCCCTTGTGCATCATTTGGGATATGATAAAGCAGGAGAAATTGCTAAGAAGTCCCTTGCAGAAAAACGTAAAATTAAAGATATAGTCTTAGATGAAAAATTGTTAACTGAAGAAGAAATCAAAAAAATTCTTAATCCTTATCAAATAACAAATCCAGGCATACCAGGAAAGTAGGAGGCTTATATGAGTTTAAATACGACCCCCCGAGCAAATCGTGTTCATATTGCTTTATTTGGAAAACGTAATGCAGGGAAATCAAGCGTTATTAACGCTATAACAGATCAGGAAATCGCAATTGTTTCTGATGTTAAAGGAACGACCACTGACCCTGTTTACAAGTCAATGGAAATACTGCCTATTGGTCCTGTTGTTGTAATTGATACAGCTGGTTTAGATGATATTGGCGAACTTGGAGAATTGCGAAAAAAGAAGACCATTGAAGTTTTGAATAAAACTGACATTGCATTGGTTGTTGTAGATGCAACTGTTGGAATGACAGATTATGATCACGAAATCGTAAGTCAAATTAGAGCAAAAAAAATACCTCTAATCATAACCTTGAATAAACAGGATGAAAAACCTTCAGATAAAAACGAAATAATAGATATTAAAAAGATGTATGAAGTACCTGTGATTCCTGTATCTGCAATGAAAAAGAGTGGTATAAAGACTTTAAAAAAGGCCATAAGTGAATGTTTACCTGATGATGAAGACAAGTTTAAAATAGTAGGAGATCTCATTAATCCTGGAGACTTTGTAGTTCTTGTAACCCCTATTGATAAAGCTGCTCCAAAAGGGAGACTTATCTTACCACAACAACAGACAATTCGTGATATTTTAGAAAGTGATGCTATTGCAATCGTAACTAAGGAATATGAGTTAAAGGAAACGTTAGACAACTTAGGTCGTAAGCCAAAACTTGTTATTACAGACTCACAAGCCTTTTTAAAAGTTGCTGCAGATACGCCTAAAGATATACCTATGACTTCCTTTTCTATATTATTTGCCCGATATAAGGGTGATCTAAATGAGTTGATTCGTGGTGCAAAAGCCATAGAAACACTAAAAGATGGCGATACAATTCTAATATCTGAAGGATGTACACATCATCGTCAGGCCGATGATATTGGCCGTGTTAAAATACCGAGATGGATCAGACAAATGACAGGTAAGCAAATTGATTTCGAATACACTTCAGGAACTCAGTTTTCAGAGGATGTAAAAAAATACGCGCTCATAGTACATTGTGGCGCATGTATGTTAAATAAAACAGCTATGGAATACCGCATAAACCATGCTCGTGAACTAGGTGTTCCAATTGTTAACTATGGCATACTTATAGCCTATGTACAGGGAATTATAGAACGTGCAGTTAAGCCTTTTCCTATGGCTAGAATGATATGGGAAGAAGAATCTGTATAGTATGTCATCTATTTATTTGGATGAATTAAGACTAAACTGTAGAGGTGAATAAATGGGCAATTATAATAATCATAAAAATACACTAAAAACCCTTAAAATGATAGAAGGACAACTCAATGAATCACCTGATCTATACTTAGATCAACTTGATCGTCATCAAACAGCTCTGATCACAATAGATGTTATCAATGGCTTTTTAAAAAATGGGGCCCTTGCTTCGGATAGAGTTAAGGCTAACTTAGGTAGATGGATTCATTATCATGAACAGTTTGAAGACTACAGGAAAGTATTTTTTTTAGATGCACATCCTGAAGATTCAGTCGAGTTTGAAACGTATCCACCTCATTGTATTGAAGGGGAATGGGAAAGTGAAATTGTTACTGAGTTGCTTACTTATGTGGAAACAGATGCATGGACAATAGCCAAAAATTCAACCAATGGGTTTTTAACTCATGAATTCATGGCATGGTTAGCTGAACATGCAGAAGTAAATAATTTTGTTATTATTGGAGATTGTACAGATATTTGTATTAAGCAATTTGCATTGACTCTAAAAGCTTATTTTAATGAAAATAACAGTATATCCAGAATTATTGTTCCCATAGATGGAACAGAGACATTTGATTTAAGCGCAACTTTACATGATGGTAATTTAATGAATTTGATGTCCTATTATGAAATGAAAAACAATGGTATTGAAATTGTGAAATCAATTATAGAATAATAAAAAAAGTAGAATGTAAGAATACCTTACATTCTACTTTTTTAGCCTGTAGATCCTTACATCCAACTTTTTTTAGATGTATTTTATCATGAGTCTGATTACGAGCAATAAAGAAATATGCAGAGGATAAAATGAGTAACCAATGTATTTATTCAGTCGTATTGGGAAATGAAAACGTTCGAAAAGTGGAATCATTAAAACTGATACAATGCTCCTAGATTGAAAGAAGTAACCATCTAACCGCATAAAACCATCTTTCCAATAGGTAATGTTGTACCAAATAGACTCGTACTTGAACAAAAGTGTTGTAATAAAGGATTGAAGCCTAATAATAGGGTCATCCAAGCCTCTTAATAAATAAATACCACCGTTTATATATGCAAAAGAGATGCTTAATATAATGTATGTACTTATTAATTTGACGAATTCTCGATTGTACCTATAGAATAGCAAAATCATAATGAGACCATAACTACTGTAAGAAAACCTAAATGCCGGGAATGATATTTCTAGTACCATGGGTAATGCTATTAAACATACCGTACCTAGAAAACTACACAGAACTAAAACGAAATATTTAAAGCTTATTTGTCTTTTAAACAGATTTATTAAATTACGTGTATAGTCATAAGAGGTCAATACTATAAGGCTATATGTAAAGAGAAAAACGACGTTTAGACGGGTAGGTGTAAACGTCATGGTAGGGTTTAAAAAGACATAGGGTATTTGCGAAATAAAAGCAAATATGAGTAGTCTTCTACCATATTCATAGCGGTCATGTGTATAGGTATATCCCAAGGCTATTTGATATGCAAATATAGGAAATGCAATTCTACCTATGGTTCTAAATAGTGTGATTCCGGGGAAAAACAAAACACCAATATGGTCAATTAACATCGTTATCATAGCAATAATTTTTAATGTGTCATTACGTGTCGAACGGTGATTCTCTTCTATAGAAATGGTTGCGTTAATCAATAAGGTTTCCTCCAATACTATGTACATTATATCTTAAAAAAATGCAATATTATGGTTTATTACGAAATCATCTTGACATTAGTTGGATATCGAATTAAAATTAGATAGTTGGACATCCAATTAGTATAAATGAGAATGATTCCTAAGATTTCTTAAAAAGTGATATCTTATATTTTATTAGGGTAAATGATGCATAGGTGTTTAATTACAAGTATTAAACCTAAGTTTGGAAGGATGGTCAATATGAAAGCAACATGGAATGGTAAAATTCTTGCTGAAAGTAATAATACCATTATTATAGAAGGCAATCACTATTTTCCGCTTGAATCAACTAATAAAGCCTTTTTAAAAGAAAGCTCTTATCAAACACGTTGTCCTTGGAAAGGTTTAGCAAGCTACTATAACATTGAAGTTGATGGAGCAGTGAACGAGAATGCAGCATTTTATTATCCTGAACCAAAGGAAGCAGCTAAAGAAATAAAAGGGCATGTGGCATTTTGGAAAGGTGTTGAAGTAACAGAATAGTTGGGGAAACCCCATAGGAGTGTACAATGACATTTTTAGGTGAAGTCTTTAAGCTCTACATTGATCGGTTTGAGTTTTTCTTCGAAGTCTTTGTAGAGCATATTGTTTTAACAGGTATTGCTGTTTTAATTATCAGTGTAATAGGTATAAGTATTGGCATTTATATTACAAGGAACGAACGCATTGCAAACATCGTCATGAGTGTTACGAACTTTCTTTATACAATACCTTCAATTGCTCTTTTGGGAGTATTTGCTGGTACGCTGGGTATAGGGATTAAGAGTGCGTTGCCTGCTTTAGTTTTATACGGTTTATTACCTGTCATACGGAACACGTATGTAGGTATTAAAGAGGTTGATCCTTTAATTGTAGAATCGGCAGTGGCAATGGGAAGTACAGATCGTCAATTGCTATTAAAAGTTCAGTTGCCTATTGCACTACCCGTAATTATTGCAGGATTTAGAACCATGGTAGTAATGACCATTGCATTAGGAGCCATTGCATCATTTATTGGTGCAGGAGGCTTGGGTATACCGATATGGCGAGGCATTACAACATATTTTCCAGCCATGACTGTTGCTGGTAGTTTGTTGGTTGCAACATTAGCTATTTCAGTAGATTTAATGCTTGGTATTTTAGAAAAAAAAGTAAGAATACATTATTTAGGTGAAAAGAATGAAGGGGGATTTAAGTATGAATAAGAAATTAGTATGGTTATTGGTTCTTGTAATGGTATTTTCCTTAATAGGGTGTAAAAAAGAAGAGAAAGTTGTTTCGGTTGCTTCGAAGCCTCATTCCGAACAGTACATATTGGCAGAAATGATTGCTCAAATGATCGAAACACACTCCGATATTACTGTAGATCGTGTAGGAGGTATTGGCGGCGGAACGTCTAATTTACATCCTGCAATGATGAATGGTGAGATTGACATTTATCCAGAATATACGGGTACAGGATGGTTATTTGTATTAGAGCAAGAACTTATATCAGATCCAATGGCACTTTATGAAGCAACACGTGATATGTACGCTGAAGAATTCAATATTAAATGGTTAGACTTATACGGGTTTAATAACACATATGCTTTAGCCTTACCTAAAGAAAAAGCAGCAGAATTAGGTATTGAAACGTACTCAGATTTAGCTATGAACGGTAAAGACCTTACCTTTGGTGCTGAATATGATTTTTACGAAAGAGAAGATGGTTTTCCTAATTTGTCAAAAACGTATGCATTTGAATTCAAAGATGAAAAAGAATTGGATATTGGTCTAAAATATGCTGCTATAGGTGGCGGAGAAGTAGATGTTATTAATGCTTTTTCAACAGACGGTTTACTTGTTGAGTACGATATGAAGGTGTTAAAAGATGATAAAAACTATTTCCCAACTTACTATGCAACTACAATTATTAGAAATGAAACTTTAGAAAAATATCCTGAACTAGAAGAAATATTGAATCGATTAGCTGATCAAATATCAGATGATGAAATGACACAAATGAATTATATGGTTGAAAAAGAGAATAAAGATCCTATTGATGTTGCAAAAGAATTCTTAGAAATGAAAGGACTATTATAATTGTTATGATTACACTCAAAGATGTAACAAAATCTTATGATGGCATTCATCAAGTCATAAAACCCATGAACCTCGACATAAAAGCTGGTGAATTTGTTACATTGATTGGTGAATCGGGGTGTGGAAAAACGACCCTATTAAAGATGATCAATGGATTGGTAAAACCAACCAGTGGACAAATTGATGTTAAGGGAAAAAGCATGGATGAGTGGGATTTAATTGAACTGCGTAGAAATACAGGTTACGTTATCCAGCAAATTGGTCTTTTTCCACATATGACAGTATGGAAAAATATAAGTTATGTACTTGATATTAAAAATGTCGATGAAGCTACTAAAAGAACGAAAGCTGAAGAACTTATTAGATTGGTAGGGTTAGATGAATCCTACCTCGATAAGTATCCACGTCAATTAAGTGGTGGACAACAACAACGTGTAGGTGTAGCTAGGGCATTGGCGGCGGATCCAGACATTATACTAATGGATGAACCCTTTGGTGCAGTGGATGAAATTACGCGTAAGGTGCTTCAAGATGAAATTTTACGGATACATTCCTTATTGGGTAAAACAATACTATTTGTAACACATGATATCGAAGAGGCAATGAAATTAGGTAGTAGGATCATTTTGTTTAATGAAGGTGTTATTGAACAAAATGGAACACGAGAAGAAATGATGTTTAATCCTAAAAGTGACTATGTTAAAAAGTTTTTTGGTCTTAAGAGCTTTATGGCTTACTTACATGTTGCTAAGATAGGGCAAGTGTTACAGCCGGTAAAGCCTGAAGAATACCAGACTTTTATGAAAGAAACATACCCAAGTGTTAACAAAAATGCTCCAATACTTGAGGGTGTTAAGTCATTATTTGACAACGGATTACGTTATTTACCTGTTGTTAATGATAAAGGTGAGATCATAGGAAAATTCGATCTATCTGAAACACATCAAATTTTAGTTGACCTCATGAAAAGAACAGCCTAGACGCATATAAACCGTGACCAAGAAAATTCATTTTCTTGGTCACGGTTTTTTATGCGCCTATATTGGACACTACCTGCGACCAAAACAAAAGACACAAAAAGTTTTACATACACAAAAATTCGGGTATAATACAAATGAGAACTATTATCAACAATGGAGGAGGGATTCATATGAAAAAAACAAACAAAACTAACTCACCATGCACACAGTGTCTTGATACGCAGTGTCATTATGTTTTCGAAGCAGATCCCTTCCTAGAGTGGTTGGTAGGGATTTTAGGACCTGTAATGTTAGGTGCAAAACCAGCGGAAATCTTAAGTTTTAACCATTGTGAAATAGATCAGCAAGAAAAACTAAAGAAGATTGACCTTTATTTTGCTCAATGTTTTAAAATGAAAATGAGGCGGATTCCTTATCCATGTGGTACAGTACGTATTCTTTTTTATCACCCTATGAGTTTAGAAAAAGCTCTATCAGACAGACGTAATCTAAAATTTCTAAAAACTATGGATTACCCTGATGTTTATGCTTTGGAAGACTACCTAGATGTGTTAATAGAAAAAATGTCAGATTGTAAGATTCCTCATGAAATAGGTGTGTTTTTAGGATACCCATTAAAAGACGTAATCGGATTTATGGGTGATACGAGACTTAAACATGCTAAAACAAGAGGCTGGCGAGTATATGGTGACCCAAGAGTATCAGATGCTAAGTTTGAAGAAATTCAAGAAGCTAAATGTGAGATAAAAACCTTGTTACTGACGAATCATCCATTAGAAATCATTCTAAATTAATTTCAATGTACGTTTAATAAGATATAATAAAAGTAGACAATGTGTCTGCTTTTATTTTTAATTATGAAGCTGATCTGACTTGACGTAAGAACAGTCAGTGTTCATTATAGTGAGAAGGTTAACAATGAATTGGAATAATAAAAGATATCATACTATAAATTACGATTTACAAGATAGATTTGGCGATAAGGTAATAAAACTGGCCATAAATGCTGGTATGACATGTCCTAACAGAGACGGTTCAATTGGAAGTAATGGGTGTCTATTCTGTGGTGAGGCCGGTGCCGGAGATTTTGCTGGTGATGTAAATAAAACAATAACAGATCAAATGTCAGATCAAGTTCTACACTTAAAAGAAAAATGGCCTAATGGAAAATATATCGCTTATTTTCAGAGTTACACAAATACTTATGGAGACGTGGAAGAGCTACGTGCTAAATTTGAAGAAGCACTTGCTTACGAAAATGTAGTAGGTATTGCAATTGCCACAAGACCAGATTGTTTAGAGGACCCAGTCATAGACCTTTTAACAGAGCTTAATGAAAGAACCTTTCTTTGGTTAGAGCTTGGACTACAATCTATGTATGATTCTTCTGGGCTACTACTAAGAAGAGGCTATGATTTGGAGGTGTATGAAAAGATACATCAAAAGTTGAAAAAGGCTGGAATTAGGGAAGTCATTCATCTTATAGTAGGTGTTCCTGGTGAAGATTATAACATGATCATGAATTCCACAAATTATGTGGCTAACCTAGGTATTTACGGCGTGAAGATTCACCTTTTACATGTACTTAAAAATACAGATTTACAGACCTATTATAATACACACAAGTTTAAGCTCCTAGATCAAGAAACATATATTAATTGGGTTGTCGACATGCTTGAAAAACTACCTCCCAATATGACAATTCATAGAGTCACAGGAGATGGTAAAAAAGACTTGCTTATAGGGCCGTGGTGGAGTTTAAATAAACGTTCTGTGTTGAATGGTATAGATAAAGAATTGAAGCGAAGAGATAGTTATCAAGGAAAACACTTTAATAGATAGAAAAAAACTCACTGCTTTGGGCAGTGAGTTTTTGATTTGATTTTCTAAAGCACTTTAGCATTAAATCTTTCAACTTTTAACATTAAACTTTCAACTGAAGACGACGAAGTCGTCTTTGTTCTTCAACTAGCGTATGATTTCTGTTTGGCTTAAAAAATTCAAAGGGCTATCATCTGCAATACGGTTGTATCTAAGATCTAATTTTCTTAAGTTGGTTAATCTTTTTAGTGGATTAACATCTTTTATTTCGTTATATGATAAATCCAAAATGCTCAAGTTTGTTAAAACGCTTACTGGCGATAAGTCTTCGATTTTATTTCTTGATAATTCTAGATAATGTAATGAATTCATAGAACTAAGTGGAGTGATGTCGATAATTTTATTTTCATTTACCTCTAAGTTTGCTAATTGAGTTAAGGGAACAAGTGGTTCCAAGTTATCTACATCGTTATAAGACAAATACAAGTATTTTAAACTCATTATTTCAGATAAAGGAACTAAATCAGAAATGTTGTTCTCTCCTAACTCAAGTTTCTCAAGTGATTGAAGTTTAGACAGTGGAGATAGATCATCTATATAGTTGTTCGATAAAATTAAATCTTCAATAACTTCTAATTCAGCTATGGGTGAAATGTCTTTAATATTGTTACGTGACATATTTAAGAATTGAATATTCTTTAAAGGTTTAATAGGTAAAACATTACTAATGTTGTTATCTGATAAATACAAACGTTCAAGATTTTTTAATTCAGAAAGCGGTGTAATATCTTCAATTAAATTGTTATACAAGTTTAAGTTTCTTAGTTCAGTTAACTTAGAAAGTGGTGTTAAATCAGTTATTTCATTTTCTCTTAAACTAAGTTCCTCTAAACCATCTAAATACTCAATACCCGATAAGCTCTTAATGCCCTTTCCTTTACCTAATCCTTTTAGATCTTTTAAATTCCATACTTCTTTAACATATATAGGTCCGCTTGATTTACCAATACATTCTCTAATAACTTCTTCTAGGTTAGGGTCCTGAAAGTTGACGATTTGTTCGTCGGAAGAGACTTCAGCTGGGTTCTCAGTAGGTGTATTAACATCCTCTGTTTTGTTACCACACCCTACAAGTCCAATGAGGGCGATGGTAAGGCCAATGGTAATTATTCTTTTAACATTTATATTATTCATATTTGCCTCCGTAAAATGACTTATTTAACCTGAATAATTCGGGTTTTCTTCTCTTTTCTATATCATAGCATAGTGTAGGCCTTCTAAATCTGAAGTATTCCTTAATTTTACTATTCATTTGATCTCTCTTATTATGGAGTAAAATAGTCAAAAGGTAAATAGACTCATAGTAGATTTCAGAAAATGTTCAGCATATTGTAAAAATATGGGGAATGTATAAATATATAAACTAATTGTAGTGAATAACAGATGAAGTGAATTAAGGAATCAATTTTGTTAAACCGTGCTATACTACATTAGAATACAAAACATGTTCTATGCAATCAAAATGGCTTAATTAAGCTTTTGGAGGTTATATGTTATCAAAATCAATTGCGATTCGTTTACAAAAGAGTCATGCACAATATAAATGGATTATTGTTTTTTTATCTATGTTAATGGTCTTTTTTTCAGCACCCGGTCAATCCTACTTTTTATCTGGTTTCACTGACCATTATATAGAAGCTTTTAATTTGAGCCGTACACAAGTTTCCTTATACTATAGTTTTGCAACACTAGCAGCTGGATTCACACTGGTGGCCGTTGGTAAGTTAATAGACCGATACGGGCAAAGATATATAACCCTTACTGTAGGTACTTTACTAGGTCTAACATGTCTTTTTAATGGCGTACTATTGAGCAAGGGATGGATGTTAATAGCAAGTTTCTTTATGTTAAGACTTCTTGGGCAAGGATCAATGGTGCTTATTCCTTCAACTCTTATACCAAACTGGTTTGATAAAGAGCGTGCAATAGCAATGAGCTATGTTGCTATTGGAGCAGCATTAGGATCTTTTTTAATTCCTTTAATACATGTTAAGCTATTTCAAGTCATGACATGGCGTGGTATATGGATCGTATGGTCAACCCTTTTAATCGGTGTATTTATTCCAATTGTATATGGCTTGTTGCAAAATGCTCCCCAAAGTAATAACAATGCCTCACTAGAGAAGACAAAAGATAAAGAACCTGAAGTCCATGAATATGAAGGCTTATTATTAAAAGAAGCCATTAAAACACGTACATTTTGGTTCTTAACAGTTTGTCAGTCTATACCGGCATTTATTAATACCGGCTTATTTATTCACATAACTTCTATAATGAAATGGAATGGTCTAGATCAAAACACAGCTATGATTGTTATGAGTACCATAGGTATGAGTACTTTTTTAGCAACTATACCTGCCGGTAGAGTACTAGAAAAATATAAAGAAAACCATGTAATGGTGATTGTATTTTTAGTGCAGGCCTTAAGCATCCTTATTCTAATGTCAACCTACCATTTTTATACGGCCATTTTCTTTGGTGTGATAACAGGTTTTATAACAGGTTTTCAAAATGTAACAAGAAGGGTTATATGGCCTAATTATTACGGTAAAAGAAGTTTAGGAAGTATAAGTGGCTTTACCATGACAGCATTGGTAATCGGATCAGCTATAAGTCCGCTTGTTGTAGGAGCGCTCTATGACCATGGAGGAACCTATAGAATTGTGTTAATAATGATGGGATTCATTCCACTAGTAGGTGCAGTACTAGCTTATTTTTCCCCAAGGAAAAATCACGCTTACTAAGAGTTAAGAAACTTTATTCATGCGAGCATCCTCATATACTAAGAGGATGCTTTTTTTCGTGAAAAACGTAAAGCGACCGCAGCAATGCGACGAGCATTGCTGGGCTGTTGTTCGTAAAAAAACGAAAATCATCATATTTTGACAAAGATATGATCCTATATGAAAGGATGAACATGCAAACTTGCATGAAAACGTATTCCTGTCTTGGTTGAAATGTACAATGCTTTTAGTCAAAAAGACAACAATGTTTTGTACAAAAGCAACAAGAAGTTATCATATATTACAAATACCTCAATTTTCTTTGAATTATCTGAAAACTTCTGCTATATTAAAACTATAAAAGAAGAATACAAAGGAGGAAACACCATGAACGCAGTGAAAAACCTTGATCGACTTAGAGTTATGAAGTATATTACATTCACTTGTATGATTTTACTTTTACTTATGGGGAAAACGTTTGCATAGTTTGTGCGACTTAACTAAAGTATTTGGAGTATTTGCTAGTCCCTTGTAGAAAGTATACAAAAGACAAGGGATTAATACTATAAACATAAGTATCTTGTTTGTGAAAATGCATATAAAACTTGAGTCAAAAAAATTTTTCAACTTCATTGAATGAAGGCGAAAAATTTTTTATTACCCTTTGTATGCAAGTGCACTATAATGCAATCTGGAAGTTGGTGTATTTATATTCATATAATTAGGTGTTAGTAAGAAGCTTTGAGTGAAATATACAAGGCTAACTAATAAAAATGCAAAACTTAAGTCAGAAACGTAATAAACAAATAGGCAACTGAAGAACATATAGTGAAATTCAGTATAGCCTAATAAATTATATTAAAGAACAATGAACTCGAAAACGGGTCAATGTTAGGGGAGATTTCAAAATGTCTAAAAATGTTTTAAGTAAAATGATACTGTCAGAAGAAATTAGTAATGTATTAAACGATGGCAAAGAATTATTTATACCGAACTCAAGATTCGAAATTCTTCACTTTGCAATGGGCGAAAACTATGATACTGACGTATACGAAGTCGCTTATGATGTCGAAGGTGTTGGAAGTATTGTAGAAGCAACAGTAACACGTTGTAAGAATGGTTTGTCGGTTAATTACCCAGAAGTATACATGCGACGACGTGATCCAAATGCGATGTTAATTGCAGATGACAAACCAACTGATAAAGAAAAATTCCACGAACGTTATGAAGAAAAATTTGATGACTTAAGATCAGAAACCATAGATTGGTTGAAAGGACATGAACAATTAATTGTTATGCCATATATGGCTGGCGGTAAAGCATTTGGATATCCAGCCTTATTAATTGCACCAGCAAATTGTGGCTTTTTCGCAGGGGGATTAGCTGATCTTCAATGCTTTATACCAGGTAATGAGGTTCCAGAAGGATTTGAACCTAAGTCTATAATTTACGTGGCTCCACCATTTAGACACACGCACTTAAAAGGCAAGCAAGTAGTAGTTCATAACCGTATGGATAATATGCATGAGATTTTCTCATACAACTTGTACCCTGGTCCAAGTGCTAAGAAAGGTGTATATGGAATCCTATTAAACACGGGTGAAGGTGAAGATTGGGTAACACTTCATGGATCAACAGTTAAAGTTCAAACGCCATACGATAACGAGTATGTTATTATGCATGAAGGTGCAAGTGGCGGTGGTAAAAGTGAAATGCTTGAGCAACTTCATAGAGATTCTTCTGGAAGAATGTTATTTGCTAAAAGCTTAGATACAGGTGAAGAACTCCACGTCGAGATCCAACATACATGTAAGTTGAATCCGGTAACAGATGATATGGCCATGGCTCCACCAAGTGCTCAATCTGATTCAGGTAAACTCGCTGTTACAGATGCTGAAGACGGCTGGTTCTTAAGAGTAGACCATATTAGTGAGTATGGTACAGAACCACATCTTGAAGATTTAACGATTCATCCAAAAGAACCATTAATCTTCTTTAATATGGATGCAAAAGTAGGTTCAACATGTCTTCTTTGGGAACATATTCAAGATGCACCTAATACACCTTGTCCGAACCCAAGAGTTATTGTACCAAGAAATTTTGTAGATAACATTGTCAAAGAACCTGTTGAAGTTGATGTTCGTACATTTGGTGTTAGAACACCACCAGCCTCACAATCTGATCCAAACTATGGTGTTATCGGTGTATTCCATGTTCTACCTCCAGCACTGGCCTGGATCTGGCGTTTGGTAGCACCAAGAGGTCATGCAAACCCAAGTATAGTTGATTCTCAAGGAATGAAGAGTGAAGGCGTAGGTTCCTACTGGCCGTTTGCTACTGGTAAACGTGTACACCAGGCCAACTTACTATTAAACCAAATTATAAAAAATCCGAATACAAAATATAAATTGATTCCTAACCAACATATTGGTAATTACAAAGTTGGTTTTGCAGGAGAATGGATCTCGCGTGAGTATTTATCATGGAGAGGTGGCGCAAAGTTCACAGAAGATAAAATAGAACCAGCACGTTGTCCGTTGTTCGGTTATGCACTTAAATCTTTAAAGTTTGGAAGCATGGATATTCCGCTTGGATTCCTTCAAGTTGATAAACAAGCAGAAGTAGGTCAAGCAGCGTATGACGTTGGTGCAGCGAAATTGGTAGATTTCTTCAAAGAGCAATTACAAGAATTTATGACAGATGATTTGGATCCGATAGGAAAGCAAATCATTGAAACATTCTTAAATGATGGGTCTGTAGAAGACTACGAAAAGTTTATACCTATGTATTAATCATTAAGATGAGGCTAACCGCCTCGTCTTTTTTATTTTTCGTGAAAAACAAGAACAGCGTCTTACTGATTATATGGATAAAAGGGTTAAGTGATTCATCTTTTTATCCATATAATGAGTGAGACATTGGGCGCGCAAAGCGACCGCAGCAATGCGACGAGCATTGCTGGGCTATTTTTTTTTGTCTTAAGGAAAATGATCAAGGTAACCGATCAAGGTAACCGATCAAAAAATGGTAATTATAGATTAACATAATTAAAACGAGGTATATATACAATATCATTAGCAGTCTAAATAAAATTGCTCTAACAACTGAATGTTTTCAAGCTACGCATACTGAGAATTACTAACTAATCCTTCTATATATCACGGAGGTGTTTTTTTTGTTTGAAATGAATACAATTTTAAAAGATACATACCTCGTATTTAAACTCGATAAAAACTATTTTGCCTTTCCGGTTGGTATTGTAGAAGTAGTCGTGAGAATGGTTGCTATAAAAGATATACCCAGGAGTTATGAATCTGTTATTGGAGTAATTGGTTTTAGAGGCAAAATTATTCCTGTTATTGACTTTAGAAAAATACTAGGTTTAGAAAAAAGACGCATATTTATAAACGATCATATTGTTATTATTGACCACGATGATGGACATTTTGCAGTTATAGTGGATCAGATTAAGGAAGTTAAAAGTATAAAGACGGAAATGATGGTTCGTTTAGAAGATGTTTTAGAGAATAGATCACTAAAATTTAGTATTACTGAAATGCCCAAGGGGATCATAATTGTCAACAATCCAGAATCCATATTAGAAGGGATGGATTTTACATCCCTTAGTCAAGACCTAACAAAGGGGAATTATGGAAGCCATATTGAATTGGGAGAAAACTAAGAAAATACAAAGCGTAATAATGCAACAAGTTGGGTTAGCAATTCCTGACTCGCGAGTTATGCAATTAAAGTTGGCATTATGTCAAATTGCCCAAACAGAAGGATATGAGACTTTAGAAGCCTTTGTTGATGACTTGTTAATGTCACCTATAACGAGACGAGAAATAGAACTAATAGCAAAAAAATTAACAATAAATGAAAGCTATTTTTTAAGAGAAGAACGGTGCTTCGAAGTATTAAAAAGTAAAATGATCCCAGATATCATAGAAATGAGAGATCAAGATGATAAAACCATACGGATATGGTGTGCAGGTTGTTCAACAGGTGAAGAACCTTATAGTGTTGCAATGACCCTTTACAGTATTCAAAAATCTCTTAAAGACTGGTCAATCGAAATATTAGGAACTGATATTGATACTGATGCACTCGCAAAAGCCCAAAAGGGCATATATACAGAATGGTCTTTTAGAAATACACCTCATTGGATTAAGGAACGTTTTTTTGTAAAGAATTCAAAAGGTTTATATGTTCTTAATGACAATATTAAGGAAATGGTAGAGTTTAAGTATTTGAATCTTGCTGAAGAACAGTATCCCAAGTGGGTCGGAACGACAAAAGGGATTGATATCATTTTCTGTAGAAATGTCTTGATGTATTTTACACCTATAGTCGTTGAGAAGGTTATAGCGAGATTTAGAAGATGTCTTACTTCTAATGGGTGCTTGATTGTTAGTGTGACTGAAACATCGAGTACATTGTTTTCTGATTTTGAAACAGAAAGCAGCACGGATTTTATTTTTTATAGAAAAACAAACTTAAATACTGATGCGCATATCAAAGAGAAAAAACATCCAATGACTAGAAAAGGAATAAACCGAGTTAAAAAAAGTGTAAATACGAAGCATAAAAGAAAGACTCAAACAAGAAAATCCAGAGGCGTCTTACAGCCGAAAATGAGTCAAATAGAATGTTTAGATCATGCAAAAAAATGCTTTGATAAAGGATTGTTTGATGAAGTCATACATTATTTACAACATATACCTAAGACATATTCCCATAACATTGATTGTCTTCAATTACTTGCTCGTACATATGCTAATGTTGGAAAACTCAATGAAGCAAGAGAAGTAATCGAAGAAGCAATAGCTTTAAGTAAGTTAGAGCCATCAGTATACATTCTTAATGCTGACATACTACAAGAAATGGGATTTGTTCAAGATGCTATTCAATCTATTAAAAAAGTGATTTATTTAAACGATCAATTAGCATTAGCACACTTCACTTTAGGAAATCTATATTTAAAAAGTAATGATACACAGGGGGCTTTAAAGTATTTTAAGAATGCATTAAAGTTACTAGAAAATAATGATGACCATGACATCGTTCCTGAATCAGAAGGATTAAGCACAGTGGGATTAAAAGAAATCATTCAAACCCTTATAAGTATGAACTTAAGTGAGGTGGAAAGTATTGAGTAAAATGAAACCTATTCAAGACCCAAAAAGCGAGCAGAAGGATGTTGATTTATTAACAGAATTAGAAAAGAATATATTAAACGAAAGGGCGAATGCTCTTAATAAAAAAATAGAAACAAGTATTTTTGCTACAGAATCTATTGAAGTAACAGAGTTTGTATTAGCAACAGAGCATTATGGAATCGAAACCTCTTTTATTGAAGAAGTACATACTTTAAAAGAGCATACCTTTGTTCCGTGTACGCCAGATTATGTTTATGGAATTATGAATATAAGAGGAGAGATCGTATCCATAATTGATTTGAAAGTTCTTCTAGGATTACCTCAAGTCGGGATAACAGATTTAAAGAAGGTGATCATCATTCATAATAGTCATATGAAATTTGGGGTTCTTGCAGATCATATCATTGGAGTCGGTCACATACCTATAGATCATATTCAAAATGTTCCACAGACATTAAATGATGAGCAAAAAATGTACTTAAGAGGGCTTACTAAGAATGCTGTAATTATTTTAGACGCTGACAAATTACTTTTGGATAAAGACTTAGTAGTTCATGAAGAGGTTTAATATTTACTAGGGAGGGGAAGTAATATGAAATGGAATGTGAGTACTAAAATAAGTTTGGGTTATATCTTAGCACTTATCATACTTTTAATTATTGGTATAGTATCTTATCAAAGTATTAAAGAGTTAAATAGCAATGCATCTTTAGTCAATTTTACACACGAAGAGTTAAAAGAACTGGATCAAGTATTGTTTAATCTTTTAGACATGGAAACAGGTGAAAGAGGATATGTTATCACGGGTCAAGAGCAGTTTTTAGAGCCTTACGAATCTGGTGCTGTTGCTCTGGAAGCTGATTTAAAAATAGTAAAGGGAATGATAAAAGAGAATCCATCTTTGATGTTGAAGTTTGAAACATTAGAGAGCCTAGTAAATCAAGAAAAATTAATACTGGAAAATATTATTAGTATTAGAAAAAATGAAGGGTTTGAAAAAGCAAATAAGGAAATAGCTCTTGAGCGTGGGAAAAAAGTTATGGACGAGATACGCGTGACAATAGAAGACATGGAGAATGAACTACTTTACTTATTAGAGGAACGATCTGTAAAATCAAGAGAGAGTGCTATTCGCTCTATTAATGTGATTGTATACGGTGTACCCATGGCTTTCTTAGTATTGGGTTTAATAAGTTTTTTTATTACACGTAATATTTCTAAACCACTCCAAGAATCAATTGAAATTGCTAACAAGATATCAGAAGGAGATCTTTCAAGTCAAGTTAGTTTTGTAGAACGAAATGATGAGATTGGTGTACTTGCAAAAGCATTTAAGAAAATGATTGAATCGCTCAATAGGTCATCACAAGTCGCCAACAAAATTGCATTAGGAGATTTAACGGCTTCAGCAAGTCCGAAATCAAAAAAAGATGTAATGGGAAATGCACTACAAGAAATGATTGTCAGTTTAAAGCATATGGCTGATATTTCAGATAAGATAGCTGCTGGAGACTTATCGGTAGATGTTACACCAAAATCAGAAAAAGATATTATGGGTAATGCATTTAAAGAGATGATTAATAGTTTACGAGAAATGGCTGATGTTACAAAGCAAGTTGCAAGTGGTGATTTATCGGTAGTAATTATTCCAAAGTCAGAAGATGATGTAATGGGAAATGCTCTTGTGACCATGGTAGCATCTTTAGAGAGTGTAACCCGTGAGATTGTTGATGGTGTTAATGTTTTAAGTTTAGCTTCAAGTGAAATCATGGCATCTACGACTCAAGTAGCGAGTGCGGCAAGTGAAACAGCTTCTGCTATTAGTGAGACTACAACTTCGGTTGAAGAAGTGAAGCAAAGCTCTATGATTTCTAGTGAGAAGGCAAATGCTGTTTCGGACGCCACTCAAGATACTGTTGATATTGCTGAAACAGGAATAAAGGCTGTTGATGATTCTATCGATGGAATGGCTCAAATACAAGATCAAGTTGAAACGATTGCTCAGAGTCTAGTACAACTGTCAGAGCAAAGCCAAACAATAGGAGAAATTATAACTTCTGTTAACGATCTGGCAGAACAATCAAATTTATTGGCAGTAAATGCTGCTATTGAAGCTGCTAAAGCTGGTGAGCAGGGGAAAGGATTCGCGGTAGTTGCTCAAGAAGTTAAAATTTTGGCAGAACAATCTAAAGAAGCAACTTCCCAAGTGCGATCTATTTTGAACGATATTATGAAAGCAACCAATTCAGCTGTAGTAGCAACAGAACAAGGGAATAAAGTTGTTGAGATGGGTGTTAAGCAGTCCCATGATGCTGGAGATACCATAAGACAAATGGTAGAACATGTTGATAAAGCGGCAGAAATTGCCTTACAAATTGCAATATCGAGTAAACAACAATCAACAGGTATGGATCAGGTCGCAATGGCCATGGAAAATATACGAAGGGCAAGCGAACAAAATGTTCTCGGAACAAAACGTGTTGAATCAACAGTACAAAATCTTCATGAGTTAGGACAAAGGCTTAAAAATGCAGTCGATCAATTTAAGTTTTCGGAATAGGAATGACTAGATAAAAGATCGGAGGGTCAGTATTCATATGGATGAAAAATTTAGACAACACTTGCTTGATACATTTAAGATAGAAGCAGATGAACGCTTAAAATCCATGACCTTAAGTCTCTTGAAACTAGAGGAAACCAAAGATCTTAATGAAATTCAAGATATTCTAGAAGTCATTTTTAGAGATGTTCATAGTTTTAAAGGTGCTTCAAGAGCAGTTGATTTAAGTTACATTGAAATGATTTGTCAGGCCTTTGAAAGTGTTTTGAGTAGAATGAAAGAGAATCGTACAATTCCAAAACTTGAACATTTTGATTTGTTTCATCAAATTAATGATTATTTAAGTAAAAGCCTGAATGAAGAATCAAGTATGGATTCTGAAATAGGCCATGAGAAATTAGATTATTTTGTGCAGGAACTAAAGCTTTTAGATAATGAAGAGAAGCCTGAACCTGAGTTTTATGAAAAAAAAGAGGTAATTCGTGAAGACGATAAGGTCGTGCTCGATCATTCACAAGAGGATTCTCCTGTTTTAATACAAGAAAAGAAAGTACACAAAGGAACACGTGAAAGTGTTAGAGTGTCAACTTCGCGCCTATCAGATGTACTTTTACAATCAGAAGAGTTACTCTCAGCAAAGCTTATTACAAACCAACGCGCATTAGATCTGAAGCAGGTGAATACAACTTTCGAAGGATGGCAAAAAAAATGGACTCGTTTAGAACCCTATTATAGAGCGCTATCTACTAATCAAACAGGTGGCCAAGGGGAGAATGAGCTGATCATTGACAAAACAAATCTTCAGTCTGTCGAAAAAATATCAGAATTTTTAGCTTGGAACAAATTGTTTATCAACGATATGGAAAAACAGTACAGGGGTATAGCCAAATCTTTTGAAAAAGATAGTTTAGATATAGGAAGTATGGTTGAGAATTTACTTGATGATATGAAAAAGGTAATGATGTTTCCATTTTCATCTATTCTTGAAATTTTCCCCAAAACAGTTCGTGATCTAGCTCGCGACAGAGGAAATAAAGTTGAGCTAGAGATAAACGGTGGAGATGTTGAAATTGATCGTAGAATTCTTGAAGAAATGAAAGATCCATTTCTTCATATTATTAGAAATTGTGTTGATCATGGAATTGAAAAAGTTGAAGATCGAATAAAAAAAGGTAAACCAGAGCACGGGAAAATTTCTATTGAAATTGTACCTCGTAGCCAAGTCGTCGAAATTATAATATCTGATGATGGCGTAGGAATTAGTGCCAATAAGGTTAAAGAAGCTATAAAAAAGGATAAAGAACTTTCACATTTTAATACAGACTTATTTAATAGCCAAGAGCTTTTATCCTATGTCTACAAGTCTGGTATTTCTACAAGTCCAATTATTACTGAGGTCTCAGGACGTGGACTTGGGTTAGCTATAGTACGTGAAAAAGTAGAGAAGCTTGGGGGTACAATTACACTCCGTTCAGAAGAGAACAAAGGTACCGAATTTAGAATTGTAATCCCTTTAACAATGGCTACATTAAGAGGTATTTTAATAAAGCTTAATGATCATTCTTATATTATACCAACAATGCATGTAGAAAGAGTGTTACGTATCCATGTGAATGAAATTAAGACAGTTGAGAATCATAACACTATTTTTATAGAGGATCAATCTGTATCCATTGTACTGCTATCTGACATCCTAAAATTAGATAGAAAAACAAGTACACATTCAAATTCAAATTATCAGCAAGTTGTATTGTTAAACGATGGTGGTATTCGCGTAGCTGTATGTGTTGACGAAGTCCTTAATGAGCAAGAAGTTTTATTCAAAGATTTAGGAAGTCAATTAACGCGAGTGAAAAATATTGCTGGTGCAACAGTTCTAGGAACTGGTGTTGCGGTACCCATTATTAATGTTGCTGATGTTTTGAAATCAGCAGTTAAAGTTTCTTTACGCTCTAGTTTAGAATATAACTTTGATACATCTACAACTAAAGAAGATCAATTATCTGTACTGGTTGTCGATGACTCAATTACAACACGAACACTTTTAAGAAATGTATTAGAAGTAGCCAATTATAAAGTCGAGACAGCTGTAGATGGAGTCGATGGTTATGACATGCTTAAAAAACAAACCTTCGATGCAGTCGTATCTGATATAGATATGCCTCAAATGAATGGATTTGTATTAACTGATAAAATTCGAAATGATGATAAACTATTTGATTTACCAGTTATTCTAGTGACTGCACTCGAATCAAAAGAAGATAAGGAAAAAGGAATAGATGTAGGAGCAAATGCATATATTGTAAAAAACAGTTTTAGTAAAAGTAATCTGCTTGAAGTTCTCGAGCGTTTAATCATAAGGAGGAATTACAATGATTAACGTTTTAATAGTCGATGATTCAGCAGTTGCTCGTGAGTTTTTAATGCATACCATTAACTCAGAACCAGAATTTGAAGTTGTCGGTATGGCTGCAAATGGCGAAGCAGCAATTAAAAGAGTTAAGGAACTTAAACCAGACGTTGTTATTATGGATATTTTTATGCCAATAATGAATGGTTTTGTTGCGACGCAAAAGATTATGGAGAAAAATCCGGTTCCAATTATTATTACCAGTGCATCATATGATATTAGTGATACTGAAAAATCTTACAAAGCTTTAGAAGCTGGTGCACTCGTTATTGTTAAGAAACCTCTGGGTGAGAAAAAACCTGGAAGTGAAAAGGAAATTAGGGAACTCAAAAAATTTGTCCGCTTGATGAGCGAAATAAAAGTTGCTACAAGATGGAGAGGGGCAAATATTCAAGCTCCGTCCAATACTTTTACTAAAGAAGAAAATGGGAGACAAAGCGCATCTATAAAATTAATTGCAATTGGTGCTTCTACAGGCGGCCCAGCTGTCATCGAGAAAATATTTACTGAAATTCCTAAGGATATCCCTGTACCCATTGTTGTAGTTCAACATATGGCAGAAGGTTTTATGGACAGTTTTGTTACGTGGTTAGGGAATAAGACTGGCATGCCAATAAAAATAGCGCAACATGGTGAATTATTACTGCCTGGGCACGCATATTTTGCTCCTGATAAATATCATATGGAAGTAGGGATAAACGATCGAATTGTATTATCAAATGATGAAATGACCTACGGGCTAAAGCCTTCGGTAGCCAATCTTTTTAAGTCAGTGTCAGAGCATTATGGCTTTCAAGCAGCTGGCGTTTTACTTACGGGTATGGGTGTTGATGGAGCGCGAGAACTCAAACTTATTAAAGAGTCTGGAGGGATTACCATAGCTCAAAATGAAGAAAGTTCAATTGTGTTTGGTATGCCTGGTGAAGCCATAAGGATTAAAGCTGTAGACTATATTTTAAATCCCAATGGTATTGTAGATTTACTAACCCAATTGGTAAAGGACAAATAAGAATCCTAATCAACTAATAGAGGAGGGCGACATGAGTAATAAAACAATGAATATGAGTAAAGACAGGGTTCTCATTATTGAAGATAGCCCTACTCAAGCGGAAGGATTAAAATATACTCTTGAGCAAAATAATTATAATGTTCAGATCGCAAGAAATGGACATCAAGCGCAATATCTTATTGGAATGATAGATCCTATAATCGTTATAAGTGACGTCATGATGCCTGAAATGAATGGTTATGAAATATGTCGTTGGATTAAAAATCATGCTCAATATAAAGATATCCCAGTCATACTATTAACATCTCTTGATAATCCTCAAGACGTAGTAGCGGGACTTGGAAGCGGTGCCGATTATTTTATTGTTAAATCAAATGATTATTCAATTTTATTATCAAGAATGAAAAGTATTCTTAGTCGAAATCTTGAAAAAATTGAAGATGAGAATTCAATCAGTTTTGCTGTGATGTATCAAGGTAAAAAACATTTGATAAACTCTTCACCTCAAAAAGTACTCAATTTTTTGTTATCTACTTATGAAACAGCAGTACTAAAGAACCATGCATTAACCATAGCAGAAGAACAGCTAAAAAGAGAAATTATTTGGCGGAAAAGACTTGAAGAAGAACTGAAAAAAGCGAAGGAAGTAGCAGAAGCCGCAAATCAAGCGAAAAGCACTTTCTTAGCGAGTATGTCACATGAGATACGTACACCTATGAATGCAATATTAGGATTTTCTCAACTGATGTTAAGGGATTTGTTTGTGACGCCTGAGCAGAAGGACAAGTTAAACATAATAAATCGAAGTGGTGAGCACTTATTGGCACTGATTAATGATATTTTAGAAATATCAAAAATTGAAGCTGGCAAAATAACGACCAATAAGAAAACCTTTAATTTGCACTATTTCCTACAAGATGTAGAAAACATGTTCAAGGCACGTACATCACTCAAAAGGCTAAGACTTATCTTTGAAAAACAAGATGATCTGTTGCAATATATCATTACTGATGAAGGTAAATTGAGACAAATATTTTTGAATGTTATGAGCAATGCGGTTAAATTCACCCATGAGGGCGGAATTGCTGTGCGTGTTAAAACTGAAAAATCAGAGACTGGATATGTCCTTATAGGCGAAATTGAAGATACTGGTGCAGGTATTTCTGAAAATGATATAGATCGTTTATTTGAAATGTTTCAACAAACTGAGACTGGGATTCGCGAAGGTGGAACTGGGCTGGGCTTAGCTTTAAGTAAACAGTTTGCGCAAGTTTTGGATGGCGATATTACTGTGAAAAGCGAAGTTGGAAGAGGAAGTTGCTTTAAGATAGTAATAGGTATTGAAGAAGGTAACTCCAAAGATGTTCAGGAAGTTCATCATAAGCAAAATGTTATAAAGGTCATTTCAGAAGGTGATGCGAATAAAATTCTAATCGTTGATGATAAACCCGAAAACCGAGAGTATTTGTCAGAAGTTTTGAAAAAAGTTGGATTTGTGGTGTTGGAAGCAGTAGATGGTGGAGACGCATTAAAAAAATTCAAAGCTTGGTCGCCAGATTTGGTCTTGATGGATATGAAAATGCCAGTGATGGATGGATTTGAAGCATCAAGACGCATGAAGGCATTGCCACAAGGGAGTAAAACACATATTGTTCTTGTGACAGCAACTGCCTTTGATGATGATTTACGGCTATTAATGGATGCAAATATAGAGGGGTATTTGAGGAAGCCATTTAGAATGGGCGAAGTCTATGATATTGTCGGAGAATTACTTAACATTAGATATGTTTATGAGGATGAAAAGAATGACTCTCCCGAATCCTCAGTAAACATGAAGAAGAAAGTACGTGAGCAAATTCCTCATGAACTTTTAGCTAGAATGCATGAGGCAACAGTGAATGCACAACTCGACCATTTGCTTGAGCTCATAAAAGAATCTGAAGCCATTTCTCCTGATACAGGAGATTGGTTAAAAAATATGGCTAATGGATTTCAATATGATACCTTGATTAATTTATTTAATGGTAAAGTAGGTGATGCAGAATGAATCAAGTGTTAGATATAAGCTGTGCAAGTATTCTTGTAGTAGATGATACATCAGAAACCCTTCATTTACTAACGGAAGCACTTAGAAGTGAGGGGTATGAAGTGCGGCCTGTATTAACAGGAAAGCATGCGATTCATGCAGCTCTAAATAGCCCACCTGACTTAGTGCTTTTAGATATAATGATGCCTGAAATGGACGGATATGATGTACTCAAAGAATTGAAATACCATAAAGAAACAGAGGCGATTCCTGTCATTTTCTTAACTTCCTTAACCGATGATGAGGATGAAGAAAAAGGACTATCTGCTGGAGCTGTAGATTATATAAACAAGCCCGTTCATTTGCGTATTTTAAAATCAAGGGTAGAAACTCACTTGCAGCTTAAGCTTCAGAGAGATAAATTGGAAGAACAGAATTATGAGTTAAAGTCTATGAATGAAGAGTTGGAAGCATTTTCATATTCTGCTTCTCATGACTTAAAAGCTCCTTTAGGGGTCATCAAAACATATTCTGATTTTATTAAAGAACATTTTGAAGATCTCCATGACAGGGAAGGGATCAGCGATATCAATGAAATAAAGATTGCAACCAGTAGAATGACTCAACTTATTGAAGACTTATTAAAACTATCGCAAATTGGTCAAAACACTCTTAGTATAAAGCCAATTAATTTAAGTCAGATAGTAGAGAATATATTTACAGATGTAAATAGTAATATGTCAGGAGTCAATTTCCAATTTACATGTGAACCTGACGTCATTGTTGAAGCTGATGAAAATCTTGTCCAGATAGCGATTAGTAATTTAATTCAAAATGCATGCAAATATTCTTCGAAGGTTACGAACCCTTCCTTAAGATTTGGTGTTATTAATGATTTCGCTCATAAGATCTATTTCATAAAAGACAACGGTATCGGATTCGATCTCGATAAGGCAGATAATTTATTTACTGCATTTAATCGGCTTCATACATCTAAAGGTTATGAAGGGACAGGTATTGGTTTAACCATTGTAAAGCGGATTATTGAAAGACATAATGGATCCATATGGGCAGAAAGTAAATCTGGAGAAGGTGCAGCCTTTTATTTTACATTCCATAAAGGGAGAAATAAGGGGGACTCATAGTGAGAGAGACTAAGCAAGGTGGCTATCAAGCGAGTATTATGATTGTAGATGATACATCGGAAAATTTGAATGTCCTTTCAGCTGTCCTAAAAGAAAAAGGATACGAAGTAAGACCAGTACCAAGTGGTAAATTAGCCTTAAGAGCTGCAAAAAATGAGGCGCCTGACTTGATATTACTTGATATAAATATGCCCGATATGGATGGTTATGAAGTTTGTGAGAGACTAAAAAAAGATGAGAGAACAAAAGATATTCCTATTATTTTTGTGAGTGCTATGTCAGAAATTATTGATAAAGTTCGTGCATTTAGTTTGGGAGCTGTAGATTATATTACTAAACCTTTTCAATTAGAAGAGGTTGATGCAAGGGTTGAAACACATTTAAAATTAAGAAGATTAACAATGCATTTGGAACATATAGTTGATAGACAAGTTGAAGAAATTTCAGAAGCTCAGATGAGTACAATTTTTGCTATGGCTAAATTGACACAATCTCGAGATGATTCTACCGGAAAACATTTAGAACGTGTTCAAGGGTATTGTAAGTTAATTGCCTGTCAACTGAAACATAGTTCTAGTTATAGTTATTTTATTAATGAAAAATGGATTGAAATTGTTTCTCGTGCAAGTGCTCTACATGATATTGGTAAAGTAGGTATTCCTGATCGAATACTATTAAAAGAAGGTAGGCTTACTGAATCAGAGTTCGAAATGATGAAGGAGCATTCAGCTATTGGTTTCGAAACATTAAAAGAAGTTCAAGAAATATATCCAGATAATATTTTCATTTTGACCGGAGGTGCCATCGCTAGATCCCATCATGAAAAATGGGATGGTAGTGGTTATCCAGATGGGCTTAAGGAAGAAGAAATTCCATTACCAGCAAGAATTATGGCAATAGCAGATGTATATGATGCATTAAAGTCAGAACGATGTTATAAAGAAGCTTTTTCTCATGAAAAGTGTTGCAAGATTATCAAAGAAAATAGAGGAATAATTTTTGACCCAGAGATTGTAGATGTTTTTGAAGTGATAAATAAGGAAATGTTAGATATTTGGGAAGCAATGCAATGAAAGAAGTCATATTATATAAAAGAAATAAAAAAGCGATGGATACTGGTATCCGTCGCTTTTGCATTATATGTTTTTTAATAGTTGATTTTTAACTTCGTCAGATGCAAAACTTGCTTCAATTGTTTTGCGGTAAATATCAATATATACTTCATTTGAAATACTCGACGCTTTTTGTAGGTGTTCTTCTTCTAATGTCATAGTTGTATTAGATACAGTACGATTATCGGTACTTAAGGTAACATAGAGACCATCGTCAAGATATTTTTTAAAAGGATGCTCTTTATAAGAGGCTACAGCTTGTGTATGCAAATTACTTGTAGGGCACATTTCTAATGGTGTGCCATCACCTTTAATTTGATCGTATACTTCCTGATTCTTGTAAGCATATACGCCATGACCAATTCTTTCGGCATGGAGTAAATCAATTGATTTTGTAATGTTTTCTGCAATTCCTGTTTCACCTGCATGAATAGTGATGTGATACCCATATTCTTTTGCTTGTGTGAAAGCTTCAGTAAAGAGTTCTGGTGGGAAATCGTGCTCGTTCCCGGCTAAGTCTACTGCAACAACGCCATTTCCAATATATTTTTTACCTTTTTCAACAACTTCAAGCGCGCTTTCTGGCGACATGTGTCTCATAATACAAAGGATAAGATTAGAATAAACGCCGTACTCTTTAAAGCCTTCTTCCATACCATTCAATACACTTTCGACAATCTCTTCAAAAGTAAGACCTTGTTCTGTATGAAGCATAGGAGCAAAACGAATTTCAATGTATTTTACACCATCTTTAGCGCAATCTTCTATGAGTTCTTTTGTAATTCTTTGGATATTAACTGATTTTTGCATAACCATTAAAGGTAATGAAAATTTTTCTAAATATTCTTTTAAAGATGCGCAATCGGCAGGGACTTGAACCTGTTCTTTAAAAGTCTCTAGGTCATTAGATGGCAAGTATATACTCTCTGATTGAGCCAGTTCTAAAATGGTTTCTGGTCTAATACTACCATCTAAATGACAATGTAGTTCAGCTTTGGGTAGGAGTGTTAAGTTCATGTGATTCACCTCTCTGTATTAAATGAATTTGGTCCATTCTTAAACCCAAATTATTCACGAAAATCATCGGAAACATCCAACGCCCTTTGGTTTCCTATGTTCCATAATTTTATCACTGTACTTACCAAGTACAGCAACAAAATTATGATACAAAGCAATTCCAAATCGCGCGTATTTTTCTCGAAGTTTCCATAAATAATCCGGGTTAATTTATACTTTCTAATACATATTAAAGAAAAAACCAATTCCGTAATTTATATATATCTATCTATGGTATACAGTATACTAGTCATTAAAACTGAATACTATATAACATTTCTACACTTTTTCTAATAATATCCTTATATATTATCCCTAAATCTTAAAAAGTATTTCCAAGAGAATGAAATTTTGCTTCATATATAATGCAAACTACTTTCAAAAAGGTTTAAGTAAATACGATACCCTTTAGTTTAAAATTTAATATTATATTCTGAGTAATCTTGGGTATAAGAAAAAGCAAAGAAACCATGGTCTTATTACCATAGAGTTTCAAGGATTTAGTAATAAAGGATAATGATTAATGATTGGAGGAAATGAATGAGAGTTTTAAGAGAAGAAACAGTAGGATTAATTATTGATGTACAGGAAAGGTTGGTACCAGTTATTGCTAAGTCTGATGAAGTTGTAAAACAGATTAGCAGACTTATTAAGGGACTCGATATTTTAGAAGTTCCCTTATTAATAACACAGCAGTATCCACATGGACTCGGTGAAACTGTTACAGAAATTAAAGAGGCTATGAATCAGTTTACCCCTTTAGAAAAAATGAGTTTTTCTTGTGTCGACGAACATAGTGTAGAGAAGGAAATAAGAGACATTCATAAAAGAGATGTTATTATCGCAGGTATAGAATCTCACATATGTGTAATGCAGACAGCAATAGATTTAAAAAATAAAGGATTTAGACCCATTGTCGTGGTTGATGCAGTAGGATCACGTAAAGCACTTGATAAAGAAATTGCACTCAAACGCTTGGAGCAAGAAGGAGTGACTTTTGCAACAGTGGAATCAATTCTCTTTGAGCTTTGTCGCTTCTCAGGTAATAAAAAGTTTAAAGAAATTTCAAAGCTAATAAAATAAAGAGTTCAACAAAAGTCGCTATTTTGCGACTTTTGTTGATTTTGCTTTTAAAAAGCTTTAAAAAATAAGGTTCAAAAGCTATAATTGTAATGAATATAGCTTCATAAAGGATTTACAAGAGGCATTATTCTTGTAATATCTGATTAAATGAAGCTGGTCTGACTTGACTTAAGGAAAGACAGAAATCATTTGTAGTGTCTTATAGTAACTATTTAATTGTTATAAATGACAAATGAAAGAGACATTGAGGACTATGTCAACAGTCACAACCCGTAGAGTCGGTCTTGCGCCGACTTAATAAACCTATGATAAACCCTATTGTGTAGGGGATTGATCCTAATCAACCTGTGACCTACAATAATGACCATTTACGTTTTTTATAACCTATTTATGTTAATTAAAAATCGAGATGAAATCAATTAAGAATGGAATAAAATATGAAAATTAACTACCATCGACTCATGGAAGAAGAAATTCGTAATATCAAAAAGGCTGGCGTTAAACCATCCCTTCTCATACACTCTTGCTGTGCACCCTGTAGTACCCATGTTATAGATGTGCTATCTGAATTCTTTGAGATAACAGTTTACTTCTTTAATCCTAATATTTTTCCAGAAAATGAGTATCATAAAAGACTGGAAGAACAGATTAGGCTCGTAAAAGAAATGAATCTTGCCTATGAAGTAGAAGTTATTGGAACAGAACACGAAGAAGAAACATTTTACAATGCTGTGAAGGGTTTAGAGACCATTAGGGAAGGTGGAGAGCGCTGTTGGGAGTGTTTTGAGCTAAGGCTTGATAGAACAGCTCAATATGCGAGCGAAAAAAACTATGATTATTTCGCTACGACTTTGACCATTAGTCCTTTAAAAAATGCTCAAAAAATAAATGAACTAGGAATTCGTTTAGAAGAACGTTATCATGTTAAATATTTGCGCTCTGACTTTAAGAAAAAAGAAGGTTTTAAGAAGTCGGTTCTATTATCTGAAAAACATGATCTATATCGTCAAGATTATTGCGGTTGTGTTTACTCAAAAAAGGAAGCTGAGGAAAGAATGAATGAAAAAAATTAAATTATATTTATTGACGGGCTTTTTAGGAGCTGGTAAAACAACTGTCTTAAAAGAAATACTTAAATCAGATCCAAATCAAAAAATCGGTATCATCATGAATGAGTTTGGTAAAACAGGAATTGATGGTGGGCTTGTATCAGATAGGTCTACTGAATTAATAGAAATTAACAGAGGCTCAATTTTTTGTGACTGTTTAAAGTTATCTTTTATTGAAGGTTTAAAAGATATGGCAGACAAACCTATAGATCATTTATTTGTAGAGGGGTCTGGACTAGCTGATCCATCTAACATTGGTGAAATTCTGGATGCAGCACAGTCTTTGGTTGGCGATACCTATGACTATAGAGGATCCATTTGTGTCGTTGACGCGCCACACTTTATGGAACAATCTGAAGACATTGAAGCAATGAATAGACAAGTTAGATTCAGCCACTTAGCTGTTATTAGTAAAACTGATTTAGTAGGCCAAAAGCAAATTGATCTTGTTAGTGAGCGTATTCGTTCTTTTAATTCGACGATTCGAATCGAAGAAACAGACATGGGAAAAATCGGTTTTGATGTTTTAAAGACTGATCTGACTGAAGGTCAAGAGATTCAAACCATGGATACAACCAATAAAAAAGAAAATAAGCCCAAAACTTTAACATTGAATATTTTTGAAACAGTGAATAAATCATCATTAGACACATTCCTTACAGAATTAAGTAAAGACGCTTACCGAATGAAGGGATTTGTAGAATTAAAAGATGAAGGCTTTATGCAAGTAGATGTTGTAAATGGCCGTATCGATTATAAAAAGATAGAAGCTAAGAAGGAAACACAAATTGTAATACTCTCGAAAATTGGACCTTCCATTATCAAAAGCATTGTTGGTGTTTGGGAATCACAAGTTGGTGCAGACTATAAATTAAGAAACTAATACAGAATCCTCATCATATTTTTATCAAATGATGAGGATTAAAATTTATGGGTATAAATGTGATATAAAACGGACGATGGGAGTTATGCTTATGATCAAATTTGAAGAAACCCTTACAGGAGAAATGCTTTATAAAAGAGTATTAAAAAAGACCTTTAATACACCATTGGCTGGAGTCGTTGCCATGATGTATATATTCAGTTGGTTAAGTTTCTTATATGATTTAAGTCGACTTGGTACGGTTGCCCTAGAAAAAGATAAATGGGTAATACTAATATTATTTTTGCTACCATTTATGATGTGGCATGCTTTTAAGAACGTTAAGAATAAAATATATAAACGTTTATCAAAAAATGATACAAAAGTCATTGAGTATAGTTTTTCGACCTGGTATATAGAAATTAAGGACTGGGAAGATCGAGAGATAAAATGGACCGAAATATATCGGTTTGAAGAAACAAAAAAGACATTCGAAATTTATTTAAATCCTACTCAGTCTATAACCATCGATAAACACATATTGAGT